>LXOW01258885.1_pt1 | contig 23315 bp, 28 predicted proteins | sample 1368591 | NCBI WGS metagenome assembly LXOW01 (sample SAMN04884650, study PRJNA319009) | bovine gut metagenome | isolation source: Cow rumen | host: Bos taurus | place: Italy: Legnaro (PD) | collected 2014-07-09
TTTTAAATATTCCTTTTCTTTTTCTATTAAAAGTCTTAAACTAACATTTTCAGGAATAATACTTAGCGCTTCTGTTAAAAGTTCCATGCGCTTTTCATGTTCTAGGTCTTCTGTCATACAACGATTAATTAGTATATACGCTTTTATGTATTCTTCTTCGCTATGTCCTGGACATGTGCAAAAATANNGCTTTTAGAAATAAACTTTTTAATATCCAAATTTTCTAAATTGTCTTCTGACAACGTAGTAAAACTTTCAAATTTTCTAAGTTCTGAAACTTTTTTATTATGTTCTTCTAATTCTAAGCCTGATAAATGCTCATGAGCCTCGTTTAGTTTTTTTAATATATATTTATTTCGTAAATCCTCATATTTTGGTCTTGCTTTAGGGTTGGAACTCTCATCCATTATTCCAATTAGTTCGATATTAGGCAAATTACTTATAATTCTTCCATTTGTATTATGATAAAAAGCATTATTATTAGAAGTTCTTCGATTAGAAGAATTATTAGAAGTATCTCTATTTTCCCAAGCTTCTTTNNTATGCCACCACGTACAATTAAATGTTCAAGAAAAGATAAAGCCATTATTTATTCCTTACAAAGAGTTATATAATACAATAACACATTTAATTAAAAAAGAAAAAGTCCCTCTTAAACTTAAGAGAGACTTTTATTACAGACAAATTATAAATTTAGAATTTAATTCTCTTTCTAGCTTTTTCGATTTGAGCTGCAAGAATTTCTGGAACATTGGGGAAGCGTGTGGTAAGCATCATAGCAGCGATGATGTATGGTTTATAACCAGCTTCTTTGTAGGTTTCAACTCTGTATCTATCGAATACGGAAGCAGCAACTTCGCCATGTTCGCAGCTTACATCGGTAATGTCGGCTGGTAAGCAGTGCATATACAAGCCTTTGCCGTTCTTTGTGAGCTTCATCTTTTCTTCGGTACATTCCCAATCCATAAACTTAGCGTTATTGGCAAGACACTTCTTTTCGAGTTCTTTCAAACCTTCTGTGTCGTTCTTCTTGAGAAGTTCTGTTCTCTGACCCATAACTGCATATGGAGCCCAGCTCTTTGGATATACGATATCTGCATCTTTGAAAGCTTCGTCCATAGTGTTGACTACTTCAAATTTTCCGCCTGTTCTTTCGGCGTTGTTCTTTGCAACATCCATAATTTCTGGAATAAGTGTATATCCTTCTGGATGAGCAAGAGAAACGTGCATACCAAAACGTGTCATAAGAGCTATAACGCCCTGTGGAACAGAAAGAGGTTTGCCATAGCTTGGAGAATAAGCCCATGTCATAGCAATTTTCTTACCTCTGAGGTTTTCGAGTCCGCCAAAGTATTCTTTTAACCATGCTAAGTCTGCCATAACCTGTGTTGGGTGGTCATAGTCGCACTGAAGGTTTACTATAGCTGGTCTCTGAGGAAGAACGCCCTGTTTATAACCGTCATCAAGAGCAGCACCGACTTCTCTCATATATTTGTTGCCAGCGCCAAGATACATATCATCGCGAATACCGATAACTTCTGACAGGAAAGAAATCATATTAGCTGTTTCACGAACAGTTTCGCCATGAGCAATCTGAGATTTCTTTTCATCAAGGTCTTGAACGGCAAGACCGAGAAGATTACATGCGGAAGCAAATGAAAATCTTGTTCTGGTGGAGTTGTCTCTAAATAAAGAAATACCTAAGCCGCTATCAAAAACTTTAGCAGAGATATTTTCTTTTCTCATTTGCATAAGCAAGCGAGCCATAGACATAATAGCCTTGAGTTCGTCATCTGACTTTTCCCATGTCCAAAGGAAATCATGGCGATAAAGGTCGGTGTTGTAAGACTTAATTTCTTCGAGGAGAGCTTTGATTTCAGTATTCATTAAAATTATCCTTATTTATTAATATTCTTTTTTGGGAAGTTTTATAAAAATTTCTTTTGAAAAGAACTGAAAGTCTAAATTAACTTTCAGTTCTTAAATTACAGTTTTTTATTTATGTGCTATATTCCAAGCATACATTGCGTAGAAAGCAGAAGCCATTTCTAAGTCATCTACTGCGCATTTTTCATTGGGGAAGTGAGCAAGAACTTCGTTACCAGGACCGAAGCCAATCATCGGAATCTTGTGAACGCCGTTAATAGTAACGCCGTTTGTAGAGAATGTCCATTTGTCTACTTTTGGAGCTTTGCCATAAAGTTCTTTATAGGCCTTAATACCAGTCTGAACAACATGTTCAGATTCTGGAAGTTTCCAAGTTGGGAAATATTTTTCCATACCATATTTTGTGCCTGTCCAAGCTATTTCATCATAATGAAGAACAGTGATTCTTGCCTGACCAATTTCTGGACCAACTTTGATACCAGCTCTCTTGAGACAATCTTCAACTTCTGCGCAACAAGATTCTTTTGTTTCGCCCCAAGTCATACGTCTGTCGAGGTGAATATGAACGAAGTCTGCTACTGCACAAAGAGATGGGCTACCAGACTTGAATTCGGAAATAGTTACAGTGCCTTTTCCTAAGAAATTGTCTTCATCTGGTTGTAATCTTTCATTGAGTTTTTCAATTTCGAGAGCAAACTTAGAAGCTAAGTAAGCAGCATTAACGCCTCTTTCTGGAGCTGAACCATGGCATGAAAGACCACGGAAATCAACGCCTATTTCCATTCTTCCACGATGACCACGATAAACATTAAGATTTGTTGGTTCGGTAGAAATTACGAAATCGGGTTTCTTAATTAAACCCTGTTTAACATCTTCGTTAATGATGTAGTTCCAGCAGAGACCATCGCAATCTTCTTCCATAACAGAGCTTACAACATAGTAAGTAACGTCTTCTTTTTCAGCAAAACCCATTTCTTTAAGGATTCTGCCTGCAGTAATAGCGGAAACGATACCGCCTTCTTGGTCTACTGAACCGCGACCACAAACACATTCGGTTGGTTTGCCATCATTGCGATCTTTTAAAGTGCTTAATTGAACCAAACCATCAAAAGGTTTAAATTCTGTCCAGTTTTCGATGTTGCCAACGCCAACAGTGTCAACGTGACCATCTATAGCTAAAACGGTTTTGCCGTTACCAATTCTTCCGATAACGTTGCCTAAACCATCGATAATAACTTCATCAAAACCAGCGTTGTGCATTTGTCTTTCGACTTCGTGCTGTACATCGCCTTCCTTCATGCTTTCGGAAGGAATTCTTACTAATCTTGCCAAACCTTCGGCTGTGTCATTGCGATATTTCTTCGCCAGTTCCAATACCTTCTGTGCGTTACTCATTCCGCTCTCCCTGATATAAATTCCTTGATAATTCGCCAAAAAACAGCTTTATTCTTTGGCGTTTTTTTATTATACCCACCGTATAAAAAATTCTCAACATTTTTATTAACAAACATTAATTTTTTTTATCTTCCTCAAAAGAAAAATATTACTATTTGATTTTTTATGCATTTAGTTGTAAAATACTTTCATTCGGGGGTGTAGCTCAGTTTGGGAGAGCGCGACATTCGCATTGTCGAGGTCACCGGTTCGAGCCCGGCCATCTCCATTTTTAAGAGAATATTCCTCTCCATAACTACGGAAGACGGAGCAATTCTGATTTCTCGGCAAATAAAGGAACTTCAAAAGCACAATACCGAACTTGAAGAGGAGAATCTTATATTTAAAAAAGCGATTGCCATATTCACACCACACTCCAACAAAAACTAGAAGTTTTTATANNAAAAAAAAAATTTTATTGTAGTTTTCTAAACATTCTTATTTAATCGTAAATTAATGTTGGTTTGCTATCTTACGTTTTAAGCAATTATATGAAAGCTTCTATAAGAAGTTACCAGAGATTTTGCATCAAGCGTATGCAAAATTCTGTCTTTCAAGCAAATTATAAGGTTTATCCCACTCTATATTTTCATTAAATCTATAATTATAGGCTTTTTTCACTGGCAGTCATAGGGTATATCCAGCTAATTTCATTTGATTACTAAAATCTTGAATTGTCATGTTTGCTTTTTTAGCGGCAATTTCTATAGAAAGAAAACCATCTTTTATTAAATCGAATAAAGTAAACAATTTTCCTTCATTGCGTCCTTCGTTGCGTCCTTCATTGCGTCCTTCGTTAAATCCATAATTATATACCTTTTCGCTGGCAGTCATAGCGTTACTCCTTCCTTCTTCTGTTTTCTTAAAATAACCGACAACATTAGATAAAAGCTCAAAATTCATCGTGTCTGGGTTTGGATTCTTAAAATCTCTCATAAGCTTTCCAAGCTCTGTGTCTTCTTCGTTGGCTCCATTTACGTAAATAGCATAGGTTTCATCGCCTAAGGGTTCGCCGTCATCTTCCGCTTTGTTTGAGAAAGTTCTCATAGGTTTACCGTTACATTTATAGCCGTTTTCGCTAATAAAAATAACGTATCTGACAGGCAATTTATCGTATTTTTCACCTTTCTTTAAAAAGTCGCAATCCATTAAGCTTCCGTTGTATCTAACACGCTTTGGGTTGGCTCCTTTATCGTCTCTTTGAACTTCTATATCATACATGGTGCCTTTTTCATCGACCGCATAAGCGTCTAAGCAAACAGCATGGCTAATAAGACTGTCTATCTCATATTCTGATTTAATCTTAGTAACCTTTAAACCAGCAATTTGAGGCAAAATAATTTTAAGGATAAATTCTACGCACTCAGGCTTTTCTTTAAAGCACAAACGCATAAAATCATTGTCAAAAAGACAATATTCATCAATGATTTGATTGTAGTCAATTTTCATATTTAATACCTCTATGGTTAATTATATACAGATTTATTCAAAATAACAATAACTATAATTTATCTTAAAGAACAGACTTGTATCTATTGTATTTAGAAAAAGGTAATAGCAGAAAGCCTTAGAAAACGTCATGATTAAAAACAAGACAAAGAGCGAGATTTGTATACCCTTGTGAGCCTACGCAATCAAAGTTCCCTTTATTAAATGTTATAGTTGGCGAATTTAGAGTTTGAATTCGATTGCGGCCATCTCCAATTTTTTATTCAGCTTCGTATAGATATTTTCTCTAAACCATTTTTCTGTTGAAGCCTTTATTGCATCAGAAAGCGTAAACCATCTTACACCTTTATTTTCGTCTGGTTTTATGGTCAATGTTTGATTTTCGTCGGCTTCAAGCAGATAGGTTATGTTTAAATGCAAATGAGAAGAAACGTATTGTCCTTTTTTAATATGTCCGTCTACAGTAAGGACTTCTAAGGAATAAATTTCTTCTGTAACAGGTTTAACTTTGGTTATTCCGCTTTCTTCCATTGCTTCCTTTAAGGCAACTTTTAATAAATCTTCCTCTCCATCGGCATGGCCGCCAAGCCACGNNGCCATAAGCACTTTTGTTTTATCACTATTAACAATCCATGCGGAAGCAGTTACATGTGCAACCATATTTTCCCTAAGAAAAGAATTATTGTTATTTTTTAAAAAATATAAGATAAACTGTTTATCTTTTTCTTCTTGTTCATTAAAAGGTTTATATTTTTCTATTGCTTCTATTAACTTCATAAAAGAGTCCTTTTACTTCACTATTTTACTTACATAATATAACAGATATTTACCTATAATATCAAATTAACATTTCTTAAATTTACTCTTGAAAAATATATTTAGGGTATGGTACTAATATTTTCATCATGTTCCAAACAATAAAAATTAACAATCTATTTTTTCATGTACGCTTTTTAGCGATAACCTTAATGTTGCTATGTTTTGCAGAAGTTTTACAAGCTCAGCAAACTAGCACTCTTCCTGGAAGAAGCCCTATATCAACCAAAGATAACGCTTCTGTCGCAAGAATTGGAAGAGAACCGGAAGTGCCCTTCCCTATTCCTTCTATTTCATTGCAAATAGACCCTGCAAATACTAGAACACAACTAGGAACAGGACTCCAGATATTAATTCTTCTAACTGTTTTAAGTTTGGCACCATCAATAATAATGATGCTAACAAGTTTCACAAGAACATTAATCGTTCTTGGTTTCGTTAGAAAAGCTTTGGGAACTCAACAAGAGCCAAGCAATCAGATAATAATTGGTTTAGCTTTGTTTTTAACATTTTTTACAATGGCTCCAGTTATTTCTCAAGTATACGACAAAGCTATCCAACCTTACCTAGATAACAAAATAGATCATGTTCAGGCTTACAATGAAGGAATAAAGCCTATAAGAGCTTTTATGTTCAAACATGTAAGAAGAAATGACCTAGAATTATTTATCAGTATCGAAGGCAACAAATCTCGTCCAAAGACAAAAGATGATGTAAGCACTTTATCTCTTATTCCGGCATTTATAACAAGCGAATTAAGAACAGCATTTCAAATGGGAGTAGTTATTTATCTGCCGTTCTTGGTAATAGACATGGTTGTATCAAGTATTCTTATGTCAATGGGAATGATGATGTTACCGCCTTCAATGATTTCGTCGCCATTTAAAATTCTACTGTTCGTATTAGTAGATGGTTGGAATTTAGTAATAAAATCTATCGTAATTAGTTTTGGAGGGCTTTCATAAATGAACGAAGCCAATGTTTGCCAACTTCTTACCGATACATTCATCCTTACACTTAAATTATCGCTTCCAACACTTTTATTAGGAATGATAATAGGCATATTCGTAAGCATTATTCAAACTGCAACTTCAATTCAGGAACAAACCCTGACATTTATTCCTAAATTGATTATAACTGCGTTAACTCTAATAGGGTTAGCACCATGGATGATACAGCAAATTATGACCTACACAATTCGTCTCATGGGTCACTTGGAAGCATTTGCTAGATAAGATAAATAAGGAAACGGAAAAAGGAAAATGACGGAGGCAGCTTTTTTAAACGCTTTTGGGCTATTTTTAATGGCACTAATGCGTTTTGGCGCCTTTTTTATAAATATACCCGTATTTAGTGAAACATTTATACCTAATCAACACAAAGCCGCAATAGCATCTCTTAGCGCATTATTAATCCTTCCAAGTCTAATGATGTCTCACCAAATGCCTGCTTTAAGTATTATAGGCTACGGCGTAATGGCGGTTAAGGAAATAGCTTTAGGTTTTACTATGGGCTACATTGTTTTAATGGTAACGGCCATTTTAAGATTTGCAGGCAGTATTATAGGTATGCAAATAGGGTTTTCTTTTGTTCAAGTTGCAGACCCAAGTTCAAATCAAAGTTTAGGTCTTATTTCTGAATTTTTCCAGTTAGCGGGAACATTAATTTTTTTGGTAATAAATGGTCATCTAATAATGTTTAACGCTTTTTATAAAAGTTTTGCTCTTATTCCACCTGCAAAAGCAACAATAGATGGGGGAATAATGCAAGAAATCATTGCCCATTCCAATATGCTTTTTATATGTGGTTTGCAAATATCCATGCCTGTCATAGCAATAATATTAATGGGTGATGTTGCTTTAGGAATTATTTCAAGAACAGTTCCCAAGATGAATATATTCCAACTAAGCTTTGCAGTAAAAATAGTAATAGGCATGGTTCTGATCGTAAAGCTATTCCCTATTCTGTCTGATATTATCAAATATCTTTTGAAAATAAGCATAGATAAATCTGAAATATTAATAAGAGCAGTAGGAGCTCTTATTCAATCAGGCGGTGCAATTTAATAATGATAGCTATAGAACAAAAAATCAATCAAAGCTTTTTGCCAATAACTAAGACATTAAATTTTGCAAACCGTCCGTTTGATTTACAGTTATTCGCAGGCGAAAAGACTGAAGAAGCAACCGAAAAGCGTAAACGGGAAGCTGTAGAAAAAGGTAATGTAGCAAAATCCCAAGATTTAGCCGCCGTTATTTGCATGTTAATTGGGCTTGTTATGTTAAAATCATATGGTAGTGGCATGTATAATGACATTGCATTGTATATGCGTAAGGTTTTATCATATCAAATAACGACAAGTTCCAATGGTATAGGTATAAATGAAGCTATAACAATGTTTGCTCAATTAGCTTTGCTTGTTTTAAAAGTTATGATACCTCTTCTCTTTGCTATAGCTTTAGGCGGAATTGCCGTAAATATTTTCCAGACGGGTTTTATTCTTACATTTGAGCCTTTTATGCCTAAATTTGATAAATTAAACCCCATAAATGGTATCCAGAACCTCTTCACTATGAAAAACGTAGTGGAAATACTTAAATCAATTATTAAAATAATCATAGTCGCATATATTCCATACAATACACTAAGAAACCAATTTCCGATGTTTATAAGAATGCTTGAAATAAGCCCAATAACAGGATTTGGCATTTTAGGCGGAATGATGTATGATATGGCTTTTAAAATACTTATCGTTCTACTTTTACTCGCCTTTGCAGATTTTAAATTCCAACAATGGCGACATAATGAAGACATGAAAATGTCTAAAGACGAAGTAAAAGACGAATACAAACAACAAGAAGGAGACCCAAAGGTTAAACAAAAAATTAAAGAAAAGCAAAGACAAGCTTCGCAAAGAAAACAAATGAGCGAAGTTCCAAAAGCTACTGTGGTAGTAACAAATCCTACTCACATTGCTGTAGCAATAAAATATGAATTTGGAATAGCAGAAAGTGTTCCAACTATAGTAGCAATGGGCGCAGGTTTAATAGCAGAAAAAATAAAAAAAATAGCCAGAGAAAATGAAGTTCCAATAGTAGAGAACAAGCTACTAGCTCAAGCATTACACGAAAAAGCTCATGTAGGAGATACAATTCCACAAGAATTTTGGGCAACAGTAGCTGAAATACTAGCACATATATACAGACAAAAACAAAAAGCAGCATAAAAGGAGTTAGTTTATAATGCCAGCAGCATCGCCAGCAGGGATAGGATTAAATAGAATTCCGCTTGGGGACCTTCTTAAACAAAAAGACGCATTGTTCGCATTTGCATTTGTAGCAGTTGTCATAATGATGATAGTACCGCTTCCTGCTACACTATTAGATATTTTGCTTACGCTAAACATCACCGTTGGCGTTATAATGGTTTTAACAGCAATATATAACACAAACGCCCTGCAATTTTCAGTATTCCCAAGCCTTCTGCTTGCTACTACTCTTTTTAGATTAGCCTTAAACATAAGCACTACTCGTCTTATTCTGCAAGGACAAGGCGCTTCTATGAGCTTAATTAAATCATTTGGTAATTTCGTTGTAGGCGGAAACTATATTGTAGGTATAGTTATATTCGCAATTCTCGTTTTAATTCAATTTATGGTTATTACAAAAGGTTCTGAACGTGTTTCAGAAGTAGCTGCACGTTTCACATTAGACGCAATGCCTATTAAAGGTATGGCTATAGACGCAGACTTAAATGCAGGAGCAATAGATCAGGAAACAGCAGCAAAAAGAAGATTAGAATTACATCACGAAGCAGACTTTTACGGGGCTATGGATGGTGCCAGCAAATTTGTAAAAGGCGATTCTATAGCAGGTTTAATAATTACAGCCATAAACCTTTTAGCTGGCATAGCAATAGGAGTTATTATGAGAGGCGAAGCTCCTATGGAGGCTCTCTCCGCATATGCTCTATTAACTGTCGGCGATGGTATATGTTCACAAATCCCTGCGCTTCTTATTTCCGTAGCCACTGGTATAGTTGTTACTCGCTCATCATCTCAGTCCAGTATGGGAGAAGAAGTAGGAGAACAGTTATTCAGTAACGCCAAAGTTTTAAACATATCAGCAGGCTTGCTTGTTACCTTAGCACTTATTCCAGGATTACCTAAATTCAGCTTATTATTCCTCGCTTCTATACTAGGAACAATGGCTTACTTATCAAATAAAACCAAGGAAGAAGAAAACGCAAAAGCTGCCGAAAAACAAAAAGAAGAAGAAGCAAAGCCTTCAAATGAACCAGAAGATGTTTCTTCCTTATTAACTATTGACGAACTAGAACTTGAAATTGGCTACAATCTAATAGGGTTATGCGATGTTACTCAAGGTGGAGATTTGCTTAACCGAATCACAGTAATAAGAAGACAATTAGCTCTGGATCTTGGAATAGTTGTCCCATCAATACGAATAAGAGATAATATGCAAATAGCACCTTCCTCATATGTATTTAAAATTAAGGGAAGCGAATACGCCAAGTATGAAGTTCTTCCAGACCATCTGCTTGCTATGATTACAAGTGAAGTAACAAGCAATATTAATGGTATTCAAGTTCAGGAACCTGCATTTGGCTTACCTGCTATTTGGATACAGCCTTCTTTACGTGACAGAGCTCNNGGCGTATCTATACGATACATGCCTAGTATTTTTGAAGCCCTTGCCGACTGCGGTGGCGTAAAAGATATAAATTCAATCACAGAATATGCTAGACAGGGTCTTAAAAGACATATTTGCAAAGCACTTGTCGACCAAGAAGATAACTTAAGAGTTATAACTATAAATCCACAACTAGAACAAATGCTAGGCAATGCTTTACAACAAGTAAACGGCACAATGATGCTAGCGTTAGACCCCAATTCTACACAGCTTCTCCTTGAAGCTATAAAAACAGAAGTAGAAAAAGTCTATAATGCTGGCTTAACACCTATAATCATAACAGATACTGTTTTAAGGAAACAAATCAAAATATTGAGCACTAGAGTTATGCCACGATTAATAGTATTATCTTATCAGGAAATACCAGATAATATAAATATCACATCTGTAGGAAGCATATCCATTCAACAAAGAAGAAAGTGAGATATAAATGATAAACGACCAAGCTGCCGCATTAAGGCAAATGAAGCTTGAGATGGAAAAAGGGAAAGAGTCGCCAGAAGATTTTCTGGCAACTGTTCCCCACCCATGCAAAACAATAGCAATCACATTAGTATTACCTGATGAATATGCTAATGAATTCCCTTCTGCAATAAAATGGCTTCCGAAAGTAATGAATAGAAAAGTCAAAGCCTGTTTATGGGATCAGGCAGGAATAGCTTCTAATCTGGTATTAAATAGTAAAGCAGGTACTTTACGCTATCGTATGCCCGAAAAAGTAGAAATAGAAAACGATAGTTTAACTATACGGCCTTCGCAAAATGATTATCTACAAATAATAAAAGATAACCAAGATGAAAGAGTAACCTTTTTAAAACATATAGTTCACGATTTAAAACAGTTCGAAGAAGTATGGATTTCTATTAAATCTTCTGAATTAAAAAAATATAATTCTTTAATTCAGTGCAGTGATGCCATATGTATTATGGTTCCTCCAAACACAAATGCTGTATTAAAATGCTATGAAGCGGTAAAAAGTATAAAAACTACAGGTTATTCTTCACCTATATCTCTGCTTGAATTTACAAACTTAAATACTTCTTTAAAGCAAATGTTAGGCGACAGAATAAAAAGTGTAGCAAAAAATTTTTTAGGGCTTGACCTAATAGGGTCAGGAATGGTACTTTCTAATATCACATATGAACCACCTAAAAATTATTCATGCTTAGGTGAAAAAATCGTTGAAATATCCGCTAAGGAACACGATTTTTTGTATGTTTTAAGTGAAAGTATCCTTTATCAAATACCAGGAATGATTTGAAAAATGCCGGAAGTAATTAAACCTATTGAGGCACTAATTGCCGAAACACGCAACGAAATTAAGCCATACGTGTTTAAACGCCTCGAAGAAAGAACTCCAAGAAAACCTGGTAAAAAAATAGCCAGAACCATAACTGTAACCTCAGGGAAAGGCGGAGTCGGAAAAACAAGCTTAGTGGCTAATATGGCAATATGTCTTTCTCAAGCTGGACAAAAAGTTATAGTTTTAGACGCTGATTTAGGGCTTGCAAACATAGACGTTGTTTTTGGCGTCAGACCCAAATATAGCCTTATAGACGTAATTAATGGCGATAAAAACATTGATGAAATAATGGTTCAAGGTCCACGTGGAGTCCAAATTATAGCAGGCGGTTCAGGCGTAAGTGAACTTGCAGACATAGAAGCTTCTAAGGCAGAACGTCTTTTTAGTCAGCTTAGTTTTCTCGAAGATAAAGCAGACTTCCTGTTAATAGATACTGGAGCTGGTATAAACAGTAGTGTTTTAGCTTTTTGTAAAGCAGCAGACCAAGTTATAGTAATAACAAACACTGAACCAACTTCTCTAACAGACGCATATGGAATAATTAAGGTCATAAGCGGTCAAAAAGCCACAACAAACGTTTCTCTAATGGTAAACCGAGTTGAAGACGACGAGGAGGGAATGCAAGTTTACGAAAGACTTGCCAAAGTGGCTAAAGACTTCTTGGATTTCGATGTGCATTTAATGGGAATCTTGCCTCAAGACCGGAACATGCACATAGCCATAAGGCAGCAAACGCCATTGATGATTTTTTCCCCAATGTCGCCAGCCGCAAAAGAGCTTAGACAAATAGTTTCAAAAACGATACACGAGTTACCAGACACAAGTCAGAATATTGAAGAAGAAAACGAAATCGATTTAGAGGAAGAAGAAAACGAAATTCACGAAGGTTTTTTTGAAAAAGTAGCAAAGTTTTTCAGGGGAGACAGACAAGATGAGTAATAAACAAAACTTAAGAGAAGTAATAACAGCGGATTCTCCTTTTGAAGCAACTTTATTAGCTGATGAAAAATACGGCAAAGGTAACTATACTATAATAGACTGTGTTTCTTTCACAGAGCACAAGTATTTAGGTTTAGTCAAACATGAAATTTATAATCTCTATATAGAACTTAAAAAAGCGGAAACAACGAAAAAAGACTCTACCCCCAAAGCTGTCAACGCAGACAAAAAGCTACCTACAATAAAATATAAGACACAAGACGAAATTGTTCCCGATTATTTAGAAGAATCTCGAACAGCAGACTCAATAAGTCATGCAGGCGTTACATATAATTCTAAGGGCAAACAGCATACTATGAGATATGTTGACGGTATGCGTTCTATACAGGAAGGCGACAATCAACCACATTCCCAAAAGAACAGCTTAGAATCAGGTAAAAAAAGCAACGATGCTGAAGCTGCTTCCATATTGTTAGAGCATATACAGAAAGTTAGAGCTTCAAGAGGTCACTCCACTTTAGTAGATTTAACTTCTTCAAATAAAGACAGAAATGATATTAACGCTAACTTAACAAAGCAACTTCAAGAATTAATGAATCAAATGCGATTAGATATGACTGAATTAAAAAAAGCTGTTGCTCAAAAGTTAGCTGAACCAATTCCAAATTATCCTTGCGGTTTAAAAGCAATAAAAGAAAGTCTTATAAACGTTGATACCCCTTTGGATATTGCCGAATTTATTGTCAAAAGTGTTTCAGAATCAACCTCAGATGAAATACAGAATAATGCTGTAAGATCTATGAAAGCTTATGAAAGCTGGTGCAATCAACACGTTAATTTTACAGAAGAACTAAGTTTTGAGACTATTGCCGGTCCCAAAATAATAGCCTTATTCGGACCTACCGGTGTAGGAAAAACCACAACAATAGCAAAGATTGCTGCTCCTTATACTTTTGGTTCAAAAGAAAAAAGAAAAAGAATAGCTTTCTTTACTCTTGATACATTCAGACTTGGAGCTACAGAGCAACTAGCTCATTATGCTCAACTTTACGATATTGTTCTCGAAGTTATTTATGAACCAGAAGAAATAGATAAAAAATTAACAGAACATTTCGACAAAGATCTAATAATAATAGATANNAAAGAGATGAACTTTTAAGATTAAACGAATATTTAAGTCGTTTGCCAAATTTAAGCCGTTATTTGGTCATGTCGGCAACTTCTAAATACATCGACATGATAAACACTATAAAATGCTTCAATGAAATCGGTTTCGACAATATAATATTTACCAAATTAGATGAAACATGCAGTGTTGGCCCAATGTTAGCAGTTATGTTAAATTCTAAAACTCCATTGGCTTATTTTACAAACGGTCAAGGCGTTCCATACGACATTCTTCCTGCTAATAAAGAAAATTTCAGCAAAAGTATACTAGAAAACACATTAACCATTATTTAATCAAACTATCAATTCTTCTAAGCGGAATAGATAAATCCAAATGACCTGACTCAAAATTTGGTTCTGTTCCATTTATAAGGAATTTTACTCTAGCTTTTGGGTCTAATTCTGTTAAAGCGTTTACAATAGAGTAAACAGCAAGAGTTTCTTCGCCTGCGCCTAATTGTTCTATTGAAGAAAATTCACCAGACATATCCAAAGTAAAAGTTCCGCCTTCAAAAAAGATAGCTCTTAAAGATAGCCCTTTAGGAAGAATTCTAACACCATCAAAATTCTTTGGTCCTGATAATATACCGTTTACGATTTGAGTTGCGCGGGCAATCAGTGAAGTGTTTCTTCTAACCCTTCTGCCTTCACTAATAAGTTTATCTTCGCCTTTTCCGCCAAAATAAAGCATTATAACATCAGCTTCTGTTTCTGGAATATATTCTTCTCTATTTTCCTCTACATCATTGCTTTTTTTAACTTCGTCTGAATTATTATTTGCAGCAAGCAAAGGATTAGAGTTAACTGATTCTGAACTTGCCACCAATTCTGGTCTTATTTTTTTTTCAAATAAAAAATATGCTGAAATAATAAGACCTATAATTATAAATATCATTAAAAAAAACAATACTTTATCTTGTATATTTGAACTAGATTTACCAGCCATTTTAGTTCTCCTGTCTTGAAACAATTCCATTAAAGAAATCTACAACGGCATTTGCTATAGATTCAGCTATCGCTTTATGATATTTTTCGCTTAACAAGTTTTTTCCATCAATAGCATCAGTTAACATTCCAACTTCAACCAAAACAGCCGGATTTACTATAAATCTAAGCGGTTTAAAAGGTAATCCGATTATACCTCTACTAGAAACATTCAAATGAGTTGTTAAACGTTCATTTATTTTCTTTGCTAAGAACGCAGCTAAATCAAACCTTGTAGATTTTACCCATTCCTCAAAAACAGAATCATAACCAGCGCCTTGAGTTTTTTTATTGCTATATAAACCGGTTGGATCAAAATAATAGCAAGCTATTCCATGTTTTGACGTATCATTAGAACCGCCGGTATGAATAGAAATATAAAGGTCGCCTCCATCTTTGTTAGCAAACTTTATTCTATTTGCTTGACTTAGCTCCACATCGCTCGTTCGATTTAATACAGCTTTAAAACCTAGTTTTTCCAATGTAGCTTTAAGTTTTACAGCTACAGAAAGATTAATATTTTTTTCTGTAGGTTTTCCAGGAACGCTAACGCCAATATCGCTCCCTCCATGCCCCACATCTATAACTATGCTTCTACCTAAAAATTCTTTCTTTTGCAAAACAGCAGGTTCTACAATTATATTTATTTCAGGAGGAAGTTCTATTTCTTCTTTTTTAGCAACAACAGGCGCTACAGTTTTTGTTTCCGAAGTTGATTTATTCTCCTGAACTTGAGTATTTTGTTCGGTCATTACAGAATGTGCCGCTAATTCACCCATTGGAACAGAGATTATAAGTCTAAAAGGATCGTTTATAGCTTCTACAAAAGGAGCAGATTTAGTCTGTTTAAGATGAAAAGTTAGAATCAATCCACTTCTATTAGGACCGCTATTAATATCTAATTTTGAAATGTCTCTTCCTTCAGGGTTAGAGCGATTAGTTGGAACAAGATTGCGACAACCAGTTATATTCAAACGAAATCTTCCGTCTTTAAACTCACTTGTATAACCAACTTTATCATTAAACTCTAATACTACTCTTGTATGATCATCTCTTAAACTGTGTCTTAAAGCAATAAGCATAGTTTCAGCAACAGATGAATTCTTTTGCACAAAACCATTTACTGCTCTATTTTGGGCCGCAGGGCTTACTTGTGCCATTGCGTTATTTACAATTAACATCAATGAGACAATCAAACAGATTTTTTTCATTTCCATTTGCCTCCAAGCTCCCTGTCTAAATCACGTTTAGCATCTTTTTTTGCAATAGCTTCTCGTTTGTCATAGGTAGCTTTACCCTTTGCTAATGCAATTTCAAGTTTAACTCTTCCATCTCTAAAATACATCCTTAATGGAACAATGGTCATGCCGCTTGTTTGCACTTTTCTGTCCCATTTAATTATTTCGGTTTTATGAGCTAACAAACGTCTTTTTCTTTCAGAATCATGGTCATTTCGATTAGAATATTTATTTGAACCTATATTAACGCCGTAAAGCCAAAACTCTGCACCTGCAGTATCTACATAAGAATCCTTTAAATTCACTCTTCCTTCTCTGCAAGGTCTAAGTTCCGAACCAAGAAGTTCTATGCCAACTTCTAATTTTTCAACAATAAAATAATCAAAATGGGCTTTTTTATTTGCCGCAATTAACTTGGTCCCATCACCTGTCTGCTTTTTTGAACTCAATCAAATCACCCACCTTAACATTAACGCCAGGATTATATTCTCTGCGAATTAATGCCCAGCTTGAATTTTTATAGACTTTTGTTATAAGCAATTCAGCCAAAGCTTTGTTTGGCTCACGTCCTATTGCCTTTCCATTATCTGGATTTACAAGCTTTTCACCAGGTCTGAAAGCCTGTAAAGTCAAACTGTATTCATCTGAAAGCTTAAGCCCTTCTTCTAAACCTATATTAATAATAACCTGCCCATTCATTCTTTTTACGACCTGCCCCATGGCATTAATCTTAGTATCTATTTCAGGCTTAAATTTTTCTATTAATTCTTTAAAATCATGGAAACTTGAAAACCTTTTTTCCTGTTTTTTTGCGAGAGGAGCAACTATATAATCCATTCCCGCCTCAAACATAAGCTTTGTTCCTTCCATAAAATGCTCATAAGAAACATCTCGTAAAAGCATTAGCTCTCTATAATAACCTACGCTTGCTTGAATATCTCCTCTATCGTATAAAGTTCTTGCCAATTTTAAAAGGTATTTATGATTACTAGGATACAAACTCTGCGCCTTTTTTAATTCAACTATTGCTCCATCCCAATGTCCACCGTCCAAAAGCGTTAAACCACGTTCATAAGCCGCTCTAGCTTCTTTTATAGTTTTTAGAGCCACAGGAATTTTAGGACCAGCAGGATATTCGTTATCTTTAATTGTTAAAGCTATTCGTNNTTCAAAATGGAAAACCGCATCGTCTAATCTGCCCATTTCATTGTAAAGTTTTCCAAGCCAATAATGAGCTTTTAACAAATTAGGTTCATAATGTAAAGCTTCTTTTAAACAATCCTCAGATTTTTCAAACTCACCTGTTTTATAATAAGCATATCCTTTTTCATACGCTGTTAATGCTCTTCCTGATCCAAAAAATGAACTGTCTAAAACCAAGCTTTCCTGAGGAACATCTGGAAGCGTTGGAACAGCAAAAACTACGGAAGTAGCAAATATTGTCATTAAGCAAAAATATATGCTTCGATGCATCAATAAACTCCATAAAAAAATGGTTAACCAGTATCATTATCGACAAAAAAAAAATAAAATTTATATTTTTTTATTTATATGGCTAGACATAACACTTTAAAATCTTTATAATGTACAAAAGAATAAGTAATGTATTAGCATATAAGCAGGTATAATATGATAAGAAATAATTTTAAGTTCATTGCAGTATTGTTTTTGTTTGTTCTGTTAACAGCTTCATCAGTGTTTGCAGGTAATTTTATACTTAAATACGAAAAAGTTGTTACAGACTCTTACGGAAATGAAGTAGGTTATACAACTACGACAATTAAAGATATTAATCAACTACCTGCAAATTCTCCATGGAGAGACTATCTAAATTTAAAACTAGATTCAGGTAAAACCATTTACGAATACGCTTCTGGNNGACAGTAATTCTTACAGTTACAAAGATAGTTCCAGTTATTGTGTTAACATATTTAACTATGTTAATAACTATACCTCCGATGCAAGCAAAAAATTCTTATTCCTTCATGAATTTGGTCATAGCACAATGCTTAATTCATATCCATCAAGCTATGATTTCAATAATCTTGATTACGGAACAGACGGAGCACATTATCTAGACGAAATCCTTCCAAACTACAATACAGCTTGGGTAGAAGGTTGGGCAAATGCTTTCGGTGCTTATAACAATAGCGGCATGGTTTTCTCTGTTAGTATGAATAGCACATCTTCACTTTCATTCTTAAAAGATAAAACCTTCGATCAATGTGCAAGAAACGAATTATTTGTATCAAAAACTATTTATGATTTAATGAAACAAGCTCAAGGTGGTCAAAGTTCTGTTTATGATGCATTTGCAAAAACAGGACCACATAGTTCTTTATATGAATTCTGCAATGAATATATTAAACTTTATCCAGAAAATAAAGCTCTTCTCGCTCAGATACTTATCGAAAATAGTCTTGGCAATGCAACCCTTGATGATATCTTATTATATGTAAATGGTGGTTCAAGAACAGTTAGCCGTGATTTATATAACTATTTAGTTTCTGCTGGTTTGCTTAATTCTAACGGAACTCAAACAGCTTCTAAACCAACAACTACAACTACTACTAAGAAACAAGGTTTCTTCTCTAGGTTAATTAGTTGGTTCGCTAATTTGTTCAATTCTAATAAAACTAAAGGCACTGTTGCTAGTGCAACAGGCAGTTCTTCAGAAAGTATTCCAGATTTTACATCAATGCGTCTTGATGGAAATATGTCTGTTAGAGGTTCAGTAAAAGGCCATACAGCAGCAAGCACGCCGTTGGTAAATAGCGAAAAAGTAATAGACGATGGCTCAATCAAAAATGTAGATTCAATGGGACTTGAAGAAGCTTATCAAGAATATAATAAATATTATTCTCAATACGAACAAATGCTTAAATCAAACGAAATGAACCAAAAGAAACTTAACGATACGCTTTTAAAGATGAATACAGCTAAAGCAAGATTTAACGCATTAAAGAATCAATAATTAATAAAAATAACTAAAGAANNAATTAACCTCCTGTGTTTTATCAAGTTTTTATTTTGAGGTAGATACAAATGGCTAAAATTTCCATAGAAGAACGCGATAATGCTAATTACATGCTCGATTCTTCAATTACTTTTGCTATGACAGGCAAAATAGACATGGCAATAAACGCAGTAAAAAAAGCTCTAGAAATAGATCCTGATTTTGCTCAAGCATATAATAAACTTGGTGATTATTATATCAAAAAAGGAAAAACCAAAGAAGCAGCAGAAGCTTATAAGAAATCTCTCGATTTAGATTCAGACAACGAAAACTCACATTTTGACTACGGTTGCACAATGGCTGCTTTAGGCAATTATGATATTGCTCTCGAAGAATTAAGAACTGCGTTAAAAATGGATCCTAACCACTCTGAAATATATAGCCGAGTTGCCTCAATTTTCTTTAAATTAGGCAAATACCAAGAAGCTAGAGAAAATGCTCAAAAAGCCTATGAAGCAGACGATCAAGACGTTTTTGCTACTTACATTTTAGCTTGTGCATTTAAAAAACTTGATAAGCCCAAAAATGCTGAAAATTTATTCTTCCAAATAATAGATCGCTACAGAGTTTTAGCAGATAAGAAAGAACGTTTTGCAGAAGCTCATTACTACATGGGCAGAAGTTACTTCTACATGGACAATCTAAAACTTGCTATCGAAAATCTTAAAAAAGCAGTTGAATACGATACAGATGACGTAGATTATCATTTTAGTTTTGGTATGATGTATTCAGACGCAGACGCTTTTTCTGCTCTTGCAGAAGCATATGCAGCTGCTGGTATGAAAGAAGAAGCTAAAGAAAACATAGAAAAAGCTATTGCTTTAGAACCAGAAAACAAGTATTATCAAGAAATTAAACAAAATATAGGCTTATAAGAATAAATGAACGGTATTTCACTTTCTCAGCCTCTCAGAAATCAAAAGGTTTCTGAGCTTAGCGAACAAAAAAAGCAGGAATTAGAAAAACTTAAATCGGCATGTTCAGATTTTGAGTCTATTTTCATGCATCAAATGCTTAAGGAAATGAGAAAAACCGTTAATAAATCAGGCATGATAGATGGCGGTCAAGCAGAAGAGATTTTCTCTGATATGCTTGACTCCGAAAGAGCCAAAGACATGAAAATAGGTCTTGGTGATATGCTTTATAGTCAGTTAGCTAAAAATATCATTAATTCAGTTAAGAATAATTAAAGGAAAACATCGTGGAAAACAATAATCCCTCTTTCACTTATCTTCAGCTTTGCGAACAGCCGCTGAAAAATCTAAAAGCTGTTGCTGAAGCAATGGAAATCGCTGATTTTAAAAAATTGAGAANNAAAGCAGCTAGAATTCGAGGGATTAACTCTCGCCGAAGGCGTTTTAGATATAGTTAGCGAAGGTTATGGTTTCATTAGAGTAGGAAGCTATATCGAAAACGATGATGACGTATATGTTTCTCCATCACAAATTAAGCGCTACGGTTTAATGTTGGGTGATACAATCGTTGCTCAAGTCAGATTGCCCAAAGATGATGAAAGCTATCACAGTTTACTTAAAATTGAAGCAGTTAATGGTGTTGATGTCGAAAGATTAAGACACAGAGTAAACTTCGAAGAAGGAATACCTGTATTCCCAACGGAAAGATTTGGATTAGAAACAGGCGACAGCGATGTTTCCATGAGAATTTTCGATTTAGTTTGTCCTATAGGAAAAGGGCAACGCGGATTAATTGTTGCTCCACCTAAAGCAGGTAAAACAGTATTATTAAAACAGCTAGCAAATGCAATAATTACTAATCATCCAGAAGTTTTAGTATTAGTTTTACTTATAGACGAACGCCCCGAAGAAGTTACAGATATGCGCCGTTCAGTAGATGCAGAAGTTGTAGCTTCTACTTTCGATGAACATATAAGTAATCATATAAAAGTATCTGAATTGCTTCTCGAAAAAGCAAAACGATATGTAGAATTAGGAAGAGACGTTGTAATATTGCTTGATTCTATAACAAGATTAGCAAGAGCCTACAATATTTCAATGCCTTCCGCTGGTCAGACTCTTTCTGGTGGTGTAAACCCATTTGCGCTGTATAAACCTAAAAAATTCTTAGGAGCTGCAAGAAAAATTGAACATGGCGGAAGTTTAACAGTTATAGCTACTGCTTTAATTGAAACAGGCTCAAAAATGGATGAAGTAATTTTTGAAGAATTTAAAGGCACTGGCAATATGGAACTCCATCTTGACCGCAAACTCTTCAATAAACGTATATTCCCATGTATCGATGTTAAAATGTCTGGAACCAGAAAAGAAGAATTACTTATGGGTCCAGAAGACCTTAAAAAGGTTATTATTTTACGTAGAGCATTTGAAGATAAGACTTCTCAGGAAATCATTGAAATGCTTTCTAAGAGCTTAGCAGCAACAAAAACAAACCATGATTTCTTGAGCCTTATTAATCCAAATTATAAGGGACCTGCTTCTAAGACTTCCTCAAATGACTAATTAATATGTTATATTCNNGTAAGCTTTTCGTTGAGTTCACCAAATTCAATATCTCGATCTTTAAGCATTTTTACTTGTGAAAAAGATTTGCCTTTATATGAAAGAAATACAGTAAATACAAATATTGTTGTTGCTTCTAAAACAGAAATTGATGTCAATGATATTTTACCGTATACTCAAAAAGAAGGTCTAATTTCAAATAATGAAACTAACGTTGCTCCAAGTTTTTTTGCGATAGAGCCTCATGTATTTGGATTGAAAAAACAAAACGAATTGTTATCTCAACTTCCATATAACCCAGACGAACATTTTAATCTATATACTCCTGTATATAAAATTACTGCTATTGCCAAAAGCATGGCTAAAAACATTGGAATAAATATACCTGAAAGCGACAAATTAAAAATTACGCTTAACCAGGATACCAAAGCTACAAAAAGAACATTAGTCAAAACAGCTTCTAAAAAAACTTCAGCAGCTCTAAGCTGGCCTGTTAAAGGAAGAATTACTTCTCCCTATGGAATGAGAACACATCCTATAACTAAATCACGCACATTTCACTACGGCATAGATATAAAAGCATCATCTGGAACAAAAATACAAGCTCCATGCGATGGAGAAGTTATTTTTACAGGCTGGGCAGGCGGTTATGGTAAAATGGCAAGAATAAAAACCAATAGTGGATTAACTCTTGTATTTGCCCACATGACACAAATAGCTTGCAATGAAGGAACAAAAATTAAAAAAGGTCAGCTCGTAGGAACAGTAGGTTCAACAGNNAAATAAACTATATTTCTTGAATTTATAGATATTTACGAGTAAAATGAGATAAGATTTTTTGTAGGAGACTGTTTATGCTTTTAGCATTATTGTCTGTTTTTATCTTCGTTTTTTCTGTTTTCCCTGTTAACGCTATGGTTCCACAAGTAAGATTACCAGAATGGCAAAAAACAAAAGTCTATATTTCATCTTGGGAACCAACAAAAAATAAACTTGTCGTTTGTGTTGAATTATGTGCCCTGACAAATATTTCCGAAATATCATGCAAAATGAATTTAGAAAACGGTCAAGACACAGATGATAAAATTATATGCGAAACCATAGATACCAAAAACAATAAACGTACAATTAAAGCAAATACTCTTAAATCTTTGTTAAAAAATGAAGTAGTAACTTTTAAAAAAGAGTTTAAAGTTAAGCCTAATACCTCTGATTGGCTTGATATAAATTTGAGAGCTAAACCAGATNNTGATCAACTATATTTGAATAATCCATCTGTAAACATAATTCTAAAAAGTGAAATAGACAATATAAAAAATCCTATTTATATTGGAAGAATCACGCCAATACTAACAAGAACCGATATTGCTGTTACTTCTGTAAAAGAATGTACTCCAAACTTGGAAAAAATAAATGATTCCAACGTATATTTGTGGTATCCAGAATTACCTTTAGGACAAGGTTATGAAGCTGAAACGCTTAAAGTTTTCTCCATGGCAGTTTCTGCAAAAAAGAATAAAGATGCCGAAACAATAGGCAATATACTTATAAAACGTTTGCAGCAATCAAATAGACCACTTAAAATTTCAAAACCTTCCGATGAAGTTTTTACTATTCCACCTGCTATTGCCATAGATCTTATAACTGGTGATATTGCCACATTAAACAGCTATAAAACNNGATATTAAACAAATGCTTAAATTCAATCTTGCGGTTTTAAAATCTAGAATAGGAAGTAAAGCTGAATCAGAGTCTTTATTTGAAGAATTAAAAAAAGATTGTAATTTCTGGCCACAATTATATAAAGAAAAATAAACAATGATTAAGCTTTCAAGAATAAGTGGCAAAGAATTTTATTTAAACTCCGATCTAATTGAATATATAGAAACAACGCCA
>LXOW01117372.1_pt1 | contig 23303 bp, 22 predicted proteins | sample 1368591 | NCBI WGS metagenome assembly LXOW01 (sample SAMN04884650, study PRJNA319009) | bovine gut metagenome | isolation source: Cow rumen | host: Bos taurus | place: Italy: Legnaro (PD) | collected 2014-07-09
AGAGCCTCTGAAGTTTACAATGTTTATCCTAACCCCGATGCAACCACATCAAGTAAAAGAGATGCTTTTATTAGAGCTTATACAAAATCAAAGACACAAATGATAAGCTTTTTAGATGGGAAAAATATAAAGGCTAGTGATATTTTTGAAACAGATTCACAATCATCACAGACAGAAAATGTCAATAAGATTAATTATAAAAATAGTAACAAAGAAAATATAGAAACTGCTGTCAATGGCTATCTAAAATCTCATGTTATTTATGATATGGGCGAAAAAGATGGTGAAGTCTGGGTTGCTATTGTTGCTTCACAAAAAACAAAAAATATTTGGTTTAGAGAATCAGACAACTGTTTTACTGCTGCTTCAATGAAAGAAGGTTTAACCAAAGCTTTTACTGAAATTCAAAAAGGAATTATTCCATTAGGTGGTGCAAAAATAATTAACTGTAAAGACACTGATGGCTTTGTTCTAATGGGTTTTGGTAGTTCTCAAGTAATGCATTACAAAAACATCAATGCCCAAAGGCAATCAGATAAATCAAGTAAAGAAAAAGCCCAAATACGTGCAGAAACAGAATTAATAAAAGCAATAAAAGGTGAATACTTATCTCATAAGAACAAACTTATTGGAGATACTAGCGAGACAGGAACAGAAAGTGATTCTTTTTATCAAAAATTTGAACAAACAATCGGTAAAACAGAATTTTCTATTAATGGAACTTTACCTCCAGGCGTTATAACAAAAGTCGAAAAAACTAATGATGGTAACTGGTTTATAGGGGTTGCAATTTGGATGCCCGCAACTCAAAAGTATGCTGAAAGTATGAAATAAAATAGGAGAAAATGTAATGAAAAATATCGGCATAATCTTAGCGTTATTTATCTTTTTAGGAAATACAGCTTATTCTTTTGACGCTAATGAAATGGAAGAGAGCTTGATGTATAAAAAGCAGAAAAAAGAAACTCTAGCTCAACGTCTAAAAAAAGAAAAACGTATAGAAATAGAAGAAATAGGTGAAGTAGAAAACGAACCTAATGCAAGAGAAACACAAATGGTAGAAAAAGCTCAAATAGCTGCTGCAAAAAAAGTTGCTTTAGATTTGTATGGTGCAAGCTNNAACAAAAATTCATGATACAAAAACGATAAAACCGCTTAACGTTCGTGATGTTCAATTAGTTCCAAATAGCATAAGAAGAACAAAAGATACTTTTTCTGCAAAATTCAAATTTGTTCTTATCTACAATAAATCAATACAATTAAAAGGGTTAAAGCCAGATAGCATACTTTACGCTATGGCAACAGATATAGCTAACGGACTAGAAGCAGAATTAGGCAGTTATAAAAACGACTTTTATGTTTTACATTATGAAGACGATTATGATAAAGAACCTGGATATGAAATAAAAGCCACACAATGTAGTGGTTCTTATAAAACATCAGGCAAAGGAACAAATTATAACGTCAGAATTGCAGTTACTATAAAAAACAATAATACGGGTTTTAATAATGAATCTCGCAATTTCGTAGGAAATGGAAGTTCGAGAAAAAAAGTTAAAGGGTTATTAGGCAATGTTTTACAACCTGTAACATCTGCAATAGGCGGTGGTGATACTGTTGGAACAAATCTAACAGGAAACGCAGACTATGACTTTGAAAACAGTAGTTCTATACTTGCAATGGGCAGAAATACAGAAGGTTTCAGAGAAGCTGTCGCTGCTGCCATCAAAGATGTCTGTGCCCAAATACACGTTTACGTAAATCAGTAATATAAATAATTGAGAAACAAAATCCTAAACTCCCTTTCTATACTAGGCATAGTAATAGCAATAGCTGTTCCATGCCTAGTATTAGATACAAGTAATTACATAAATAAAACAGAAATAATTTTTACCTATTCTTTTTACATAATAGGAACTTGGTTAGTATTCGCCTTTTTCATAATTTTACCCACCGACTTGGCTCTAAGATATTACTCAAAAAAAGAAAATGCCAAAGTAGCTTTTGAACTCGAAATAAACTCTTTCACCAATAGAAATCTTCCCCAATTAGCCGAAAACCTAATCAAATTACAGAGCATAAAAGAAGAAATCGAAACTAAGAAGAACAACCTTTCAGAAGTTTTGAATAATCTGAACAGNNAAATAACCCAATCAATTGATAAGCTTATTCAGCAGAGAAACGAAGCTTTTATTGCCTATAAAAAAAGCGACCTGCCAAATAGCGACTATAAGAGCATTATAACCAACATAGAAAATCAAAGTTCATTAGAAGCAAAAAACATCGAAAATAGATACGTAACTCTGAGGAAAGAAATAGAGCAAAGAATGTAGGGCAATAAGTTGGTATTGTTAAAGTAGTTAAAAAATTTTTTCTCCACGAAAAGTTTGTCCGATTTTCCGTTTTCAAACGAATGGTAACCCAATCAAATCAACACATAGTTCTTAACACAATTATCAGGGTAAAAAATCTGTAAAAATATCAGTAAAAATAGCTTCACCATATTTTTGATATAACGCCAAAGCTAATTTATAACAATAATCATCATCTCTTTTAGAAATAACAACAATATTCATTATTTTTTTGTACAAAACCAACGAGTAAACAACTCTAATACCTATTCCTCTGTATTTTATCTTGAAAAATCCTGTAAGGTTTTTACCACCTTTATTGCCTAAAGGCTTTCCATAACCGTTAGGACTTGGCAAAGGAGCTTTTGAAACTTTTAGAATACCTGCTAGAATCTGTTTTCTAAATGAAGAGTCTAGTCTTTGATATTCTTCTTCAGCTTTATCTACAATTTTTTTTTCCAAAGACTATTCAAATTCTACTTTCTCCGATAAAGCTTCTAGTTCTTCAAGAGAAAAACCTTCTTTTTCTAGTAATTCCTCAAAAGAGATAGATTTGTTTTTAGTTCTTTTTTTCGCTAATTTAGAAAGTTCAACGTTTTCTATTTTTTCTAGGAACTTCTCTAGCTTGCGTATTTTTTCTTGAGTTTTTTTGTATTCTTGAATAGAAATTACAACAGCGGTTGGCTGGTTATTTTTTAAAACAATATATTCTTTATTGTTTTCGGCTATGTCAGAAAATATTTNNAGAGATAAGTTTATCTGTAAAATCAGCTAATCCTAAACTCATATAAATTCACCTCTTGATATTTTGAACTTGATTATACTATCCGTCATTGCTTCTTTTATAATTATAATTATAATTTAAGTTTAATTTTTATACAATATATTAGTTAAAATATTAATTGCTAGTAAACGAAGTATGTGAAGCAATTCACCTAAAACAAAACCAAGACACTAGAAAATCTTGAGTCTTGGTTTATTGAATTATGTTGTGNNGTATCTTGCCTCGAACGGCGTAAGATAATTATTGAAAGAATGGGGTCTTACGTGATTGTATTTGATGTATGCAAAGTCTTCGACGGCTTTATATAATTCCTCTTCGGTATCATATTTATGCAGGTTAATCTCCTCGTTTTTAAGCGTATTGAAATATCGTTCCTTAATGACATTGCGACAGACTTTTTATCGTAGATTAGGCTTTTTTGAAGACGAAAAAGATATTGAATTTAATGATGTTCATTATGACCTTTTCGCTCTGAAAAAAATCACGGAAGAACAAATTGAACAATATCTTGAAATTGTAGAAGACGCCCTCTTTTCAAATATTGCCTGACCTAAGAAAAATTTCGTTGTTCTGAGACGAATACAATTACTTGATAAAATTCTAATATTTATAGTATAAAAACACGTATCAAAGTTTTTTCAGGGGCAAACAATGTATTTAGACGAAGCAAAAAAAATACCTTATATATTTGAAGTTTGGCAGAAGCAGTTAGTCAAAAGAGCCAACGAAGTCTTTCTTGTTGACGTGGCACACGACATCAGATTTACANNGTCTATGCATACCTCAAAAGCAAAAATATAGGCAGAGAAGACTTCGTACATATAAATTTGCCAAGAGGGGCTTCAGCAATCCTCGCCATGCTTGGTGTCCTAAAAGCAGGAGCCGCCTTTGTCGTTACGGAAGACACCTTAGCCCCCGAAAGAATTGAATTTATACGCAGGGACTGTTCCTGCAAGCTAGTAATAAACAACGATGTCTGGGAAGAAATATTAGAGCAACGGCCCAAATACGGTTATGCAAAATGCGATGACCATGATGCGGCTTTTGCCGTTTACACATCGGGTTCAACAGGAAATCCCAAAGGCGTTTTGCATGAATATGGCAGCTTTAAATTGCTTGAATATTCCAATGACTGGTCGGAAAAAGATTTGAATGAGCCTGTCGTTAATTACGGTATGATTGCCCCTCTAAACTTTGTCGCCACCATAGAGATAGTTGTTTTACATATTTATGAGCTTAGCCATCTATTTATTTTGCCTTATTCTATCGTAAAAAATCCTGTTAAATTGCTAGAATACTATAAAAGCAATCAAATTAAAGTGGGTTATCTGCCTCCTTCTTATATCAGGGTTCTTGGAGAAAAAATAAAAGATTATATGGAAATCGTTTTTACAGGCTCCGAACCTGCCAATGGTATCTATATCGATGGAATGACCATAATTAACAATTACTCTATGTCAGAAATTCCAGCTACTTTATCTAACTTCGTTATTGATAAAAAGTATGACATAGTGCCTATTGGAAAGATGGACAGCGGTATTCCTTTCTATTTTGTTGACGAAGACGGGAAAGAGATAAATGACGGTTCTATTGGTGAACTATGCTTTGCGGTGCCTTTTACTAGAGGCTATATAAACCTTCCCGAACAAACAAGCAAAGTATTTATTAACGGAATTTACCATACAGGCGATTTGGCTCATCGTTTGCCAGACGGCAATTTTGTTTTAGACGGTCGTTCCAACGACATGATTAAAATAAATGGAAACCGTATCGAGCCTGCCGAAATAGAAGCGGCTTTCAAAAGAGTTACCAATGTTGAATGGTGCACAGCAAAGGGAATAAAGGAAAAAAGACGTTCTTACGTATGCCTTTATTATAAAGATAATATTGAATTTGACGAAGAGTCAGTCAATAAAAAAATGCAGGAAATACTGCCTTCATATATGATTCCTGCATATTATATGAAGATAGACGAAATTCCACTAACAAATAGTGGAAAAATGAATAGAAAAGCTCTTCCTGACCCCGCAATAATAGACTTTAAGAATGAATATGTCGCTCCAGGAGATGAGCTGGAAAAGCTTTTATGTGAATCTTTTGCCAAAGCGTTGAATATAAATGCAGATACTATAAGTATCAAAGACGATTTTTACAAACTTGGCGGTGATTCTATTGCCACCATGTTGGTCGTTACAAATCTGGATGGTTTTGATTTAAGCGCAAAAGATATTTTTAAATTCAAAACCGTAGAAAAAATAGCAAATCTAATTCGTGAAAGAAAATCCAATCAGGCGGAACCATTAGACAAACAGCTTGAAAACGAGCTTCATATTCCCCATAAATTAAATGCGATGCAGGTTAAAATTTTTGATTACCAGCTTTACAAAGTTAAGGGCGCAATGTGGAATTTACCTGTTTTCCAACGTTATGAAAAAACGGTTGACGCCAACCAGTTGAAAAAAGCCGTTGAACGAGTTGTTAAAGCTCACCCCGCTTTATCCTGCGTTGTTAATTTTAATAAAAATAACGAGCTTATTTTTGAATACAGACCAGAAATGAACCCTGAAATAGAAATAAACTATTCTACGGAAAAACAAATTCTGGAAATTGAAAAAGAACTTATAAAGCCATTTAAAATTATTAAATCACCATTATTTCGAAGCTCTATTTTTAAAACAGAAAAATATGTTTATTTGTTCTTCGATATACATCACATAATTAGCGATGGAACGACAATATCCATTATTTTACGTGATTTGGAAAAAGCTTATTTCAACGAGGAATTAGATAAGGATTACTATTTCCTTGAACTGGCAAGGATTGAAAAGAACAGCGATAAGCTTCAGGCAAATAAAGCATATTTTGAAAAACACTACTGTGGTATTGACTGGTATGCTATTCCTGAACCAGATTTTAAATCTCGTGAAACTTCGGAAAAAATATGGAATGGTGAGCTTTCTATATCTGAAAAAGACTTAGTAAAAGCTGAAAACAAATATAATATCACCAGAAACGCAATGGCTATTGCGGCTGGTCTGATGGCACTTTCCAAATATTCAGGCAAAAAAGACGTTCTTACAAACTGGATATACAGCAACAGAACAACAAAGCAATCCGCAAATTATGTAGGTTTGATGATAAAGACGCTTCCTGTTGGCGTTCATTTTGATAAAATAGAGAATAAAGCTCAACTGCTAAACGAAGTCAAAAATAAAACAAATGACGGTATTCAAAATTGCGACTTTGACTACTTCACCAAATATGAGCATGTTTTCAATTCAGATTGTATGGAAGTAAATTATATTGGCAATTTAGATTTCGATACTTTTGGACAAAGACTTAAATCTGAATCCGTAGAGCTTGAACACAGTGATTTTAACGCTTCCGCAAGGCTTGAAATCAAGATTTGGGATGGCGATAAAGTCAGCGTTGAAGCCCATTATTTAGCCAATATTTATAAGGAAGAAAACATCTATCGCTTTATGAAGCTTTACTGCGAAGCTTTTGAAGACATAGTTAAAGAGAATTGTTAATTTTCAAGCAACCAACCCAAAACGTAAAGTTGTTTTATTCCATTAAATACAATACAAATATTGCCTGCTACCGATCAAGAACAATTCTGCCGCCGTAGAAACACACTCGCTCGCTCACTAAGTTTGAATCTTAATTTGTTGTTTAGTTAAACAGCAAAGGAGAAAAGGTTTTGTATATAATTCAGATTTGCGTAAAAATAAATTTTTATGATACAATAATAGCCTAGAATCAAGACGAAAGCTGAAAAACAACAACAGAAAGCGAACACGGGCGCTCTGACGAAGTAAATATGTTTATGTGGATCGAAAATAAAAAAATATACAAAGAAGCTCTGAAGCTTGCCGCCCCTATAATGATATATATGGGAATAACCAACGCTGTCGGGTTAATCGACAATCTTATGGTTGGCAGTCTTGGGACAGAAAGCATATCGGCGGTTTCAATAGCCGTTCAGCTTATTTTTGTATATAATCTAGCGATATTTGGTGCGGTTTCTGGTCCAGGTATATATGCAGCGCAGTATTATGGGCAAAAAAACAAAGAGGGCTTTTGGAATGTATTCAGGCTAAAACTCTGGTTATCTTTTCTGGTCCTTTTAATTGGAACCCTTATATTTAAGTTTTATGGTCAAAATTTGATAAATTTGTATTTGCAAGGTTCTAACTCTGGAATCGACCCCAAACTGACTCTAAAATTAAGCGACGAATATTTGCAAATAATGCTTTGGGGGCTATTACCCTTTGCTTTAACCCAAGTCTTTTCTGGTTCTCTGCGTGAAACCGGCGATAGCGTAAAACCAATGGTAGCAGGCTTAGTATCCGTAGTAACAGATATTCTTTTCAATTATTTGTTGATTTTTGGCAAATTCGGTTTTCCTTGCATGGGTGTTAAAGGAGCCGCATTAGCAACGGTAATATCAAGACTGTTTGAAACAATTACCGTAATTTTGTGGGCTTTTATCGCTAAAAACAAAAACGAATATATTACAAAAGCTTTTAAAACCCTTAAAATACATTCATCTAACCTCAAAGAAATTTTAATAAAAAGCATACCGCTTTTTCTGAATGAATTTCTTTGGGCAGCAGGTTTTGTAGCTGTTTATCAATGTTATTCCCTTAAAGGTCTTGACGTTGTCGCTGGAATGAATATTGCGATGACTTTGCACAATCTTGTAATAGTTATCGTAGTGGCTATGGGTACTGCCATAGGAATTATAATAGGTCAGCAGTTAGGGGCTTCGCAATTTGAAGAAGCTAAGAAAAATTCAATGCTATTAACGAAATTCTCATTTTTTATTTGTTTGGCAGTAACTTTTTTTATTATTTTAATTTCTAAGTATGTTCCTGAATTTTACAATACTACAAAAGAAATTAAAGAATTAGCGAAAAACTTTATTATAATAAATGCCCTTTATCTACCTGTTCAAGCAGTATTAAACTCTCTTTATTTCACCTTGCGTTCTGGTGGAAAAACCTTTATCACTTTTTTATTCGATAGCGTTTTTACCTGTTTTTGTGTGGCTCCTGTTGCCTTTTTGTTATGTAAATACACAGAATTATCAATTATAACAATATTAATATCTGTCTCTTGCCTGGATTTCATAAAAATAATTATAGGTTATATTTTAATAAAAAAAGGTGTTTGGATTTCTAATTTGGTTGAAGATAAATAAACTAAATACCGTCATTGCTGATGCTGGATGAAAACTTGAAATTTTCTATATAAATTGTATTTTCTTTTATGTAGGCTACAAATTGTCATAATCGTATAGCTTTTAGAGATAAGAGATTAGAAGCAAGAGATAAGGGAATTGTTTAGTTTGTAATACTACGTAGTTCTGTGCTAATATCTCATTACTACTGAATTATAAAGAAACTNNAAAACTAATAATGGCAGTAAAAAACAATAGCTAAAACACTCCTCTAATCTCTCTTCTCTCTCTCATCTCAAGAATTACAAAAGCTCCATCAATAAAAGAAAAAAGTTTGCGTTTGCCCTGTGTATAAGTCCCTGCCATATTGATTTTAAATTAGAAAAAATGTTAAAATCTTTTTATAATAAATATAAGTAGGCAGATAATGTATCTAGAGAAAATAAATAAAATCCCTTATATTTTTGAAGTTTGGCAGAAACGATTGGCTAAAAAAACTGATGAAGTTTTCTTGGTCGATGTGGCTCATAACACTAGATTTACACTGAGAGAAAGTGACGCAATATCAGGAAAAGTCTATGCATATTTAAAGAAAAAAAGAATAGGAAAAGAAGATTTTGTTCTTATCAATCTGCCACGAGGCGCTTCGATTATTCTTGNNGCTGGTGCCGCCTTTGTCGTAACAGAAGATACAATGGCACCTGAAAGAATCGAATACATACGTAATGACTGTTCCTGCAAGCTAACAATAGATAACGAAATATGGGAAGAAATACTGGAAGAAAAGCCTTATTTTGGTTATGTAAGAACAGATGACCATGATGCGGCTTTTGCTGTTTATACTTCGGGTTCGACAGGCAATCCCAAAGGTGTTTTACATGAATTTGGCAGCTTAAAATTGCTAGAAATTTCTAATGGTTGGACAGAAAAGTTTTTTGAAGAACCTGTAGTCAATTATGGAATGATTGCTCCGTTTAATTTTGTTGCCACTGTAGAAATAATGGTTCTTCGCATTTATAAACTAAGCCATCTTTATATTTTGCCTTATTCTATAATCAAAAATCCTGTAAAACTGCTTCAATACTATAAAGATAACAGCATTAACGCTGGCTATCTGCCGCCTTCTTACATAAGGGTTCTCGGCGATAAAATAAAGGACTATATGAAAGTTGTCTATACTGGCTCAGAGTCAGCAAACGGTATCTACGTCGATGGAGTAACAATTGTTAATAATTACTCGATGTCAGAAGTTCCTACTTTGATTTCTAGTTTCATCATAGATAAGAAATACGATGTAGTTCCTATTGGCAAAATAGACAGCGGTATTCCTTTCAAATTATTAGACGAAGATGGGAAAAATATAGAAGATAATTCTATAGGCGAATTATGTTTTGCCGTTCCTTTTACAAGAGGCTATATAAATCTGCCTGAACAGACCAAGAAAGCTTTTATTGAAGGTTTCTACCATACTGGTGACCTTGCTCACCGTTTGCCAGACAGCAACTTCGTTCTTGACGGCCGTTCCAACGATATGATTAAGATTAACGGAAACCGTATCGAACCTGCCGAAATAGAAGCGGCTTTTAAGAGAATAACCAAGGTTGAATGGTGTGCGGCAAAAGGAATACAGGAAAAGAGAAGAGCCTATGTCTGCCTCTATTATAAAGAAAATATTGATTTTGACGAAGAGTCAGTAAATAAAAAAATGCAGGAGTATCTGCCATCATATATGATTCCTGCATATTATATGAAAATAGATGATATTCCATTAACAAATAGTGGAAAAATGAACAGACGGGCTCTGCCAAATCCTGTAATCAGCGATTTTAAAGAAAAATACGTTGCTCCACGCGATGAAATAGAAAAGCAGTTGTGTGAGTCTTTCGCAAAGGCTTTAAATATGGATTCCGCAACAATCAGTATTAAAGACGATTTCTATAAACTTGGCGGTGATTCCATTGCTACAATGCTTGTCGTCGTAAATACAGACAAACTAGACCTAAGTGCCAAAGATATTTTTAAGTTTAAAACAGTCGAAATACTTGCTTCTTTGATACGAGAACGAAAGTCTAATCAAGCAGAACCGTTAGATAAACAGCTTGAAAACGAACTTCATATTCCCCATAAGCTAAACCAAATGCAGGTAACAATGTTCGATTACCAGCTTTACAAGGTTAAGAGCACGATGTGGAATCTGCCTGTTTTCCATCGTTATGAAAAAACTGTTAAGTCTGACAAACTGAAAAAAGCCGTAGAACAGGTTATTAAAGCACACCCTGCCTTGTCTTTCTTCATACGTTTTAATGAAAGTCGAGAGCTTGTATTTGATTATAAGCCAGAAAACATTCCTGAAACAGATATTGTCTTTACTACAGAAGAGCAAATGCGTGAGATTGAAAAAGACCTTATCAGACCATTTAGGTTGATAAAATCTCCCTTGTTCAGAAGTCATATTTACGAGACTGAAAAATATAACTATTTGTTTATGGATTTGCATCACATTATTGGTGACGGCACTACAATTAGCATAATACTTAGAGACTTGGAAAAAGCCTATTTTGACGAGCCTTTGGAAAAGGACTACTATCTTTTAGAGCTTGCTAGTATTGAAAGAAACAAGAACAATATTCAGCAGAATAAAGAATATTTTGACGCTAATTATTCGGGAACGGACTGGTATTCAATACCTGAACCTGATTTTAAGACGAGAGACAATTCAAAAGAAGATTTTGAAGAAAAGCTTTCTTTAAGTGAAAATCAGTTAGAAACCGCGGAAAAGAAATATTCTGTTTCCAGAAATGTGATTGCGATTGCGGCAGGTCTTAAAGCGTTAGCAAAGTATTCTGGCAAGAATGACGTTCTTACAAACTGGNNGGGCTTATGATTAAAGCACCGCCTGTGGGCGTTCATTTTGATAAAATAAAGAGCGACTCTGAATTGCTGGAAGAAGTTAAAAGACAGGTAAACGAAGGTATTCAGAATTGCGACTACGATTATTTTACTGAATATGAACAGGTTTTCACTAACGATTGCATGGAGATAAATTATGTTGGCAACATAGATTTTCAAAACGCCAATCAAAGATTAACCTGCGAATCTATTTCTCTAGATACTAATCATGACGCAAACGCCAGATTGGGAATAGACTTATGGGGTGGCGACAACGGCGAAATAACCGTTACCGCTTCCTATGTGGCTAAAATATACAAGAAGGAAAACATCGACCGCTTTATGAGGCTCTACATCGACTCCTTCGAAGAATTAATAAAAGAAGAAAGGTAAATATAATGGAAAACAATGAACCTGAAATAATACTTTATAAACCAAGCAAAAACACTTTGTCTCAAGAAAATATCGAAGAATTGAACAAACTTTATGTCGAGTCTTTCCCTGAAATAGAAAGAATTTGGACTCTGGAAGAAATTTTTAGAAAAATAGAAAAAGATGCTCGTCTTGAGTTATATATTATGCGTGACGACCCATTAGAAACAGGCGAAAAACATGTTGTTGCTTTCCAGTTGGTTGTTAATCATCAAGAATTCATGCAAACAATTTTTCTTGCTTCTGATCCTAGATTCCCTCAAAAAATGTATGGGATAAATAAACTTAACAAGTATGTTATGAATGAAGTAGCAAAGAACAAGCCATATATATTCTTAGCGGAAACCGTTGAAGAAACCGCTGAAAACTATGAATATAGACGAAAAAGAAATATTGTTTATAAACGCGTAGGCATGAAGGTATTGCATAGTGGAATGCCAATAAGCGGAACTAATTTCGACTTATACACAAGAAATATAAATTCTGATATTACTCTTGACGATTGTTACAGATTCTTAGAGTTAAGCTACGAAATTTATGGTTCACCAGCATAAATACTTCACTTTACCTTATTTTTTTTCCTTTTGTTATTGTACTTAAATGTAAAAATAGTAAAATCTCTTCAAAATAAAGCACAAGGGGCAAACAATGTATTCAGAAATAAAGCAAAAAGTATCATATTTTTTTGATGTCTGGCAAAAGCATTTAGAAAAAAGACCCAACGAAGTATTTCTCGTTGATGTAGGACGAAATCTAAAATATACATTAAAAGAAAGCGATGAAATAACAGGTAAAGTTTATGCATATTTAAAAAGCAAAGGCATAGGAAAAGAAGACTTTGTTCATATAAACCTGCCAAGAAGTGCCGCTATTATTTTAGCAAACTTAGGAGTTTGGAAAGCTGGTGCTGCATTCGTCATTACCGAAGATACTCTTGCCCCCGAACGAATAGAATACATAAAAAAAGATTGTTCCTGCAAATTAACAATAGACATAAATGTTTGGGAAGAAATTCTAAATTGTCAGCCACTTACTGGCTATGAAAAAACAGATGAACATGATGCTGCCTTTGCTGTTTACACATCTGGTTCGACAGGCAATCCAAAAGGTGTTTTACTAGAATATGGCGTTATTAAAGCTATGGCTTACGCTAGAGGTTGGACAGAAAACTCTTATGATGAACCAATAAACAAATATGCTTTTATTATACCTTTTAATTTTGTAGGTTACGAATTAGATGTAATTCCATTTATTTACAGGCTAAAATGTTTTTACGTAATGCCTTATTCTATTGCCAAAAATCCATCTAAATTCGTTGAATACTGCAAAATTAATCAAATTAGAAGTGCACATATAGTACCTTCTTATTTAAGAGTTTTAGGGGATAAACTCAAAGGTGTCATGGATTTAATTTACACAGGAAGCGAACCAGCGATTGGAGTGTATATCGATGGTGTTACTATTATCAATAATTATGCTATGTCAGAAATAGCCATTTTTGTTTCAACATTCGTATTAGACAAAAAATATGATTCAGCTCCTCCTATAGGCAAAATAGATAAAGGTATTCCTTATCGTCTGATCGATGAAGATGGAAAAGATATAAAAGACGGATCTATAGGTGAAATATGTATTGCTGCTCCGTATACTAGAGGCTATATCAATTTGCCTGAGATGACCAAAAAAACTTTCATTGATGGTTATTTACATACAGGCGATTTAGCTCGCCGTTTGCCAGACGGTAACGTAGTTATAGAAGGCCGTTCTAACGATATGATAAAGATAAATGGAAACCGTATAGAACCTGCCGAAATAGAAGCAGCCTTCAAACGGATTACAAAAATTAATTGGTGTGCGGCAAAAGGAATTATAGAACCAACACATTCCTATGTTTGTCTATATTACAAAGATGATATAGATTTTGATGAAGATGAAATAAATTCAAAAATGCAGGAATTTCTGCCGTCTTACATGATTCCTACATATTATATGAAAATAGATGAGATTCCTTTAAATCCTAACGGAAAAATGGCAAGAAAAGCTTTGCCCATTCCCCAAATTCATAATTTCAAAGATAAATATGTAGCTCCTAGAGATGAAATAGAAAGAATACTTTGTGATTCTTTCGCCAAAGTTTTAAATATTCCTGCTGAAACAGTCAGTATAAAAGACGACTTCTACAAACTTGGCGGCGATTCAATCTCAACATTGCAGGCAGTAATGAATACAGATAAACTAGATTTAACTGTAAAAGAAATTTTTAAATACAAAACTGTAGAGAAAATAGCGGCTTTTATTCGTGAAAGAATGTCTAATCAAACAGAATCGCTAGATGTTCAGCTTGAAAAAGAGTTGCATGTTCCCCATAAATTAAATGCAATGCAGACAAAAATCTTAGACTATCAGCTTTATAAGGTCAAAGGCACANNGTCTATTAGTGCTGAAAAACTTAAAAAAGCAATGAAAGAAGTTATAAAAGCACACCCAGCTTTGTCGTTCATTATAAAATTCAATGACAATTATGAACCTGAATTTGAATACAAGCCCGAAATGAACCCTGAAATAGAGATTAAACGTACAACAGAAAAACAATTACGTGAAATTGAAAAAACTCTAATTCAGCCCTTTAAATTGTTAAATTCGCCCTTATTCAGATGTACAATATTTGAAACAGAAGAATATGTGTATTTGTTTTTTGATTTATATCATATTATAGGTGATGGTGGCACTATTTATGTATTTTTAGACGATTTGGAAAAAGCTTATTTTAATGAGCCATTAGAAAAAGATTATTACGTTTTGGAGCTTGCCAATATTGAAAAAAATAAAAAATATATTCAGCAATACAAAAAATATTTTGAAAAAAATTATTCGGGAATCGATTGGTATTCTATCCCGGAGCCAGATTTTAAGTCTCGTGAAAACCTTTTGAAAAATTGGGAAGGTATTATTCCTATAAAAGAGTCAGATTCAGAAAAGGCTGCAAAGAAAAACAATGATTCAAGAAATGTTATTTCTATTGCAGCGGCTTTGCTTGCTCTTTCCAGATATTCAGGCAAAAAGGACGTTCTTACAAACTGGATATATGACAATAGAACTACTAAGTTATCTAAGCATTATGTTGGACTAATGATAAAAACTCTTCCAGTAGGAGTTCATTTAGATAAGATTAAAAACAATAAAGAGTTGATTGATGAAGTAAAAAAACAGGTAAATGAAGGAATTCAAAATTCTGATTTTGACTACTTTACCGAATATGAACACGTTTATGAAAACGATTGTATGGAAATAAACTATTTAGGCAACATAAACTATGACGAAGTCGCTAATAGAATAAATTGTGAATATATTGAAGTTGAACGTCAAGACCATAGTGCGGCCGCAAGGTTCGATATTGAACTACAAGATACAAATGATGGTGTCTATGTAAATGTATATTATTTGTCTAGTATATATAAAGATGAAAACATCGACCGCTTTATGAAGCTTTATTGCGAAGCTTTTGAAGAATTGGNNCCAATGTCATTAAGTTAAGCTAAAATGTTTTGTTAGAGCCTGTTTTAAGGCTCTTTTTTTATGCCTATTTTTATACTATTACTGCATTTATGCTTAAAATAAGAATATTCAGGGGAAAAAATCGCACTAATCCACTGTTTGAACTAAAAAAATAAAAAACAGAGGGCTAAAATATTGCCTGAAGCGTTTCGTGAACTTTTATACCTTTTTACTCTGTTTTTATTGCGAAAACCATGAATTTATAAATACAATAAAATAAGTCTTATTTTATTAATTTTTTAGTTCCTTTATATTTCTTAACTTAATGACATTGCTTCACGGGGTGCGTGGATTGAAACTTATATTGATTTGCTCCGATGTATTAAAAATAATGAACCACGCGACTATCGTGTAGCTTTCATATACCAAAAATGTCGCATAATTTGCGACATTTTTCAGAAAACATATAAAAATATATTATTTATATGGCAATCAAAGAAAGTAGGACAACATTTAACTACTTTACATTACTGAGCTAGTTTTAAAGCAATAGGATACATTGTGTTATAATCATTATCCGACAAGTTTAGAGCTGTTTTTATTTGTGTAGGTTCTAATTTTAATTTTAACAAATTAGAGAATATGTTTATATGGTCTTGGTTTAATTCTTTGTTCAATAGCTCTTTTAGTTTTTCATTCATAGTTTCTTGTCATTTCTCTGTGGTTTTGTAGTATCTCACTTTATCCGCCAATGATTTATAATTCATCGTTTCATAGTCTTTGTTGTTCAGGTCTTGCATTAGTTTACCTAAATCGGTGTTATCTTTGTTTTTGCCGTTTACGTAAACAATATGTGTTTCATCGTCTAATAGTTTACCGCTTTTGGAAGTATATACATACTCTTGTATAGGTTCCCCATAACAATTATAACCATTTTGGGAAATAATTATAAAATATCTTGCTGGCAAATTTTCAAAGTAGGTTCCCTTCTTCAAAAAATCTAAATCCATTAGAGAACCATTATACCTTGCTCTTTTTCCTGTCGCTCCTTTATCGTCTTTTTGTATCTCGATATTATAAAGCTTTCCTTTTTCATCGACTGCATAAGCCTCCAAACTTACCGAACGGTTATACAGGCTTATAATATCATATTCGGTTTTAACTTCCGTTACTTAAGACAAATCATTCATAAAAACAAAGTCTCGAAATAATATATGTCGCACNNTCATTAGAAATAACGATTTTTCGGATAAAATTTTTTAATGCGTTTGCCCTGTAAAAAAAATTATGTACTTTGACGTATAAAATTTTTTATGTTAAAATAATAAAACACATTTAATTTTAAAGGAGATTTCTATGGCAGAGTTAGTATTTAACGCTGAAGTAAGAAACAAAACAGGTAAAGAAGACGCTAAGAAGTTAAGAATTCGCAATATGGTTCCAGCCGTTGTATATGGCAAAGATGTAGAACCAATCCACTGCGCAATAGCTAAATCAGAAGTTAATAAACTTAAAAAAGTAAATAGAAACGCTCTTATCGATCTTAAACTTGGTTCAGAAGACAAAACCGTTATAGTAAGAGAAGGACAAAAGCATCCTATTACTCACGAATATGAACACCTTGATTTACAAGCTGTTTCAATGGACAAGCCCATTAAAGTTAACGTTGACCTCGAATTTGTTGGCAATCCTGTTGGCAAAAAAGATGGCGGTATCTTTACAACATTGGTAAGACAAGTAAGAGTAGAATGTCTTCCAAACAAAATTCCTCAGGTTATTACTATGAATGTTGATAACCTCAGAGCAGGTGAATCTTTACACGTTTCCGATATTAAAGCAGAAGGCTTTAAGATGGTTACAAGTTCAAAAATCGCTCTTTGTCAGGTATCTCAAGTTAAGGATGATACTGATGCAGCAGCAACCGCAACAGCTACAGCCGCTGCTCCAGCAGCCGCAGCAGCTCCTGCTAAGAAGTAATTTTTGAATTATTGGAGTATTTATAGCTCCCGAAAATAAACTGAAATGGTTTAAAGCCATTTCAGTTTTATACCTACTCTGTGTTGTAGGTAATTTTTTGAAGTAGTGTCAGGAGATAGAAAATGAATACTGGTAGTTTTGAAGTTGGTGCTCCCATTGTCCACCCAATACATGGTGCTGGAATTTTAAAAAACATTGATAAAAAACAAGTAAGGGGCAAACAATTAAACTACTATGTAATAGATTTTCCTTACAGTGACTTAGGCTCTGTAATGGTTCCCGTAGACATGGCAGACAAAGTAGGTTTAAGAGCTATAAACAAAGAAAATAACATCGATGAAATTTTTGTTTCTTTAGGTGAAGCTTTTACCGAAGAAGAAGAAGAAGAATGTAAAAGTTTTCATCAACGTTATAAAGATTATTTAGAAAAAATCCAAAGCGGTGATTTGAATCAAGTGGCAAAGGTTTATAGANNAACCGCTTGGAAGCAAAGATAAATCACTTTTTGAAACTGCTCGCCAGCTTCTTGTTTCAGAAATAGTCTATTCAAAAGATGTCATGGATTCCGAAGCAAATGCAATGTTAGATGAAGCTATGGAAGATATGATTTTCTAATCAGATTATTACCACCTCATAATTTTCTCACCATATTTATACCGCCTTTAGGCGGTATTTTTTTGTCAAAATTACTGAAAGAAAAAAATTAATTATTTATCTTAAACTTTGTTATGGTTTTGCCGAATTTTATTAAAGAGAAGGCAAAAATGAACAAGTATAGAATAATCTTGCTTATAATTGCTATAGCGGCTATTTTACCTACTTCCAAAGGGTATTTAGCCTCAAAAAGCAATAGTATAGAAATTAACGGCACTTTAGCACCTATGGAAGGACGCAAAGGTGAACGGGATTTCTATAATTTGCTTACCAATTCTGAGAGAACGTATAAATCTTGGATAAAAGATGGAAATACGTATCTAAAAAGGACAGAATATGAGCAAGCAATATGGGCTTATAGAAAAGCAGTAAGATTAAGACCTGCTTCAGAAGAAGCTAGATTTTTGCTTGCATTTGCCTATGAAAAAAGACTCATGGAAGGCTTACCAGGAGATATCACGAATTGGGAACTATTAGCAGAAAAAGAATATAAAGCTGCAATAGAAGTAGCTGACCATTTACCATCCAGATTTAATTTAGCTATGCTTCAACGTCGACAAGGCAGGTTTGAAGAAGCAAGAAAAAATCTGGAGCATATTCTGTTAGTATCTAACAATAAAAAAGATAAACTAACTCTTAGAGCTGAAAAACTTTTAGAAGAACTTTTCGCTCAAGATGTAAGACCAAATGCTTTATCAACTATTATATCAAATAAACCGGAGGACACATGCTTGGAATAAATAAGAAAAATCTAAAGCTAGCTTTTTTAACATTTTCTGTGTGTCTCGCAGGTTTATCTATTAGCGATTTTACTATACACGCAAAGTCAGACAGCGGGATCGAGGAAATAATATTTAAACGCATTGTAGAAGCAGATGAAAAAGAAAAACTTGAATCTGCAAAAGAAGACATACAACGTGTTTTAAAACTTAACCCTAAGCATATTGGCGCTAATTTTTATGCTGGAAAATATTCATTTATGTCTGGTAATAACAAAAATGCCGAAAAATTTATGAATAGGATTATAGACGATCCAAAATATGGCGACAAAGCTAAATCAATACTAGCCGATATGAAATTAAGCAAGCAAGAGGGAAAGAATATTTCCGCTGTAAAAGTATTGATTTCAGGTAGAGCTTATGAACAAGCTTTAAATACTTGCGAAGAGTTTCTTTACGCCACTCCTGACAATCCAGAACTTAATTTCCAAGCAGCTTTACTTGAATGTTTACTTAATAATCATGATAAAGCAGAGGCTTACTCTCTTAAATTTCATAATTTAAAGCCAGGGAAAGATGCCAATGAATTAAATTGGTTAATAGATGGTTGGTTTGCTCCGCAAAGTAGAGAAAATGAAGTAATCGACAATCTTTTATCTATTACAAATCATGATTTGCTTCTTCCACCAGTTAGAGAAAAGATAAAAGAAATGGTTTCTCGCAGTGGACAAATAGATAAATATGAAATATTTATTTCAAAAGAGAAGGCTTTTTCTGATGCTAACGCAGCTGCGTTAGAAGGAGATTTAATAAAATTTTACATCGACAACAAGGCTTACCAAAAAGCTGTTGAAATTCTAAATAAACGTCCTTTAGATTCGTTAGATGACAATTTGCTTTATGTAGAATTATTAACGAAGTCAGGAAATGAACTCAAAGCACTTGAAAATGCCGGTTATTTAATAGATGCTAATAAAAATGAAATAAGATGCTATAAACTGTGGGTTTACGCATGGGTTGCCTATGTAAACAGAATGGGCTCTTTACCTGGCAAAACAAATGAAGAAATAAAAAAATACATGGAATATGGCGATACCGTTCTTTTGGAAATAAAGCCTGAAGGACTTGTAAATGACGAACCTGAATTATTGTTAGGGTTATTTAAAATAGCCACAATGATTGGTCAAAACAGATATGCCGAAGAGCTTAAAGACCATGTTTGCAAAATTAATTTTACTTCTGCGCTAGCTAAAGATGTCTTAAACTTCGTTGACCAGCTAGTTGTTTTAAAAATGACAAATTTAGCAATGGATGTTATGCAAAGCGCATGGAATTCACTTCCCGAAAACTATGCTATTCCAATAAAAATGGCTGAAATAACGATGGATACAGACCCTGAAGCTGCCGCAAAGATTCTTGACGTTGTAATAAAAGAACGTCCTAAAAAACATAAAGTATTCATGATGTGGCTTGAATGTCTGAGTAGGCTTGAAAAACTTGACGATGCCGCTAAAGCAATAGGTGAACGTTTAAAAGACCCAGATATCGAACCTGTAGCAGCTAGACAACTAAAAGAAAAGCTTTCTTTACTAAGTATGCAAGGAGCAGATATTTCTGGTATAGAAGTTGAATTAGAGCCAAAAGATGGCGAAGACGAAGAAAATGAATCATCTGATGAGCATGATTCTTCTGTTGGAGATACTCTGTCAGAATATGAAGCTCCAACTCAAAATGATAATTAAACCAGAAAGGGGTTTAAAAATAAATAGTATGAAATAAATTTCGAGAATTCCTGTAAAGGAGATTATATGCTAATCGAAGTTTTTACTAATGGCAAAGTAATGATAGACGGCATTGATGCAGGTAGACACTACAGTGCATGTGATGTTTTATATGATTACTTAACCCATCCGGAAGGCTTCTTAGAAGCCAAAAACGCCAGCCGGAAGAAAAAAGTGGCGTAAAAAATAACAGCCGTTGTAATGACGGCTGTTATTTTTATTTCTTTATTCGTTTTGTCCTTTTAAACGATTATCTAAATAATTATANNCTTTAATCTTATCTTTAAGATATGCATATATTTCTGAGGCTTTTTGGGTTTCACCCATTTGTTCATAGATTTCTCCCTTTGTACATAACGCAGGAGGATAATCCGGCTCATTTGTTAAAACTACTTCTATTTCTTTTAATGCCTCATCATATTTTCCTAATTTAAGAAGGGCGTCGCAATAATTATTTCTTGCCTTTGAGTCTTCGGGTCTTAATTTTAATGTAATAAGCCATTCTTCTGCTGCTTTTTCGTAATCGCCTAAATCATAATTAGTATTTGCCAAATTGTAATGATAATCTGGGTCAGTATCATCTAAAGCAACAGCAGATTTAAAAGCAGAAATAGCTTCTTCAAATTGGTTTGTATTATAATAAGCTAAACCTAAATAATGATATGTATCTGGAGCATTAGGATTTATTCTAATCGCTTCTTTTAAAGCGACGATTGCCTCACGCATATAACCGCACTGAAAATAATGGTAACCTATATTAAAATACGCATGGTCAAAGTCAGGTTTTGCCTTAATCGCTTTTGTCCAATACTCTAGCGCTTCATCATGCTTACCGATTTTATGATAGGTATTACCAAGATTATATAACGACTTATAATAATTTGGATCTATTTCTATAGAAGCTTCATAACTTTCTATAGCCTTGTCATAAAGCCCCTCTCGGAAGAATAGATTTCCTAATTCTTTGAGTAATTCTGGGTTGTCAGGATCTTCTTTTAACATTTGATTTAGTTTTTCAATTGTCTTTTCCATTTCTAATTCCTCTGTAACTCCACAAGGTTAAATCCCTATCAACACTTATATTTTATAGTAAACTAAAACTATCTCTGTTGCAAGTATATAATATTTTCAAAAAAAAGATAAAAAAAAACGCCCACGTATAAAAATACATGAGCGTCTTTTTTAGCACAATTAAGCTTTAACGAAAGCTTCACCTTGTTCGCAAAGTTTCTTTAAAACTTCTTCTGATTTGGCTTCAGCATAAAATCTAACAACTGGTTCAGTGCCAGAAAACCTTACAAGAACCCATGCGCCGTTTTCTAAAACGCATTTTGTTCCGTCAACTCTGGTAACTTTAGTAACTTTAAATCCAGCGATTTCTTTTGGATCACTCTTTAGGTGTTCTACCGCTTTAGCTTTTTCTTCTTCTGTAAGTCTGAAATTAAGTCGTTTTGTATAATATGTGCCAACTTTTTCGCAAAGTTCTTTATATATTTCTGCAATAGGTTTCTTTTTCATAGCAACCATTTCAGCAACCAACATACAAGCCAAAATTCCGTCTTTTTCAGGAACATGGCCTCTCATAGTAAGACCTGCAGATTCTTCCCCGCCCATAACTATTTTATCATGAGCAATAAGATCGCCTATATATTTGAAACCAACAGGAGTTTCAATAAGTTCCATTTTATGATATTCTGCAACAGCATCAACAAATTGGCTTGTAGCAACAGAGCGAGCAGCTGCACCGGGCCATTCTGGACGGCTTGTTTTAAGATGGTCTAAAACCATACCCAAGATTTGATTTGCTTCATAGAATTTGCCTTTAGGACCAATAACGCCAAATCTGTCAGCATCACCATCTGTTGCAAGACCTAAATCGTAATTGCCTTCTTTCATCTTAGCTATCATATCTGGGATATGAGCTTCTGATGGTTCTGGAGCATGACCTCCAAAATATGGATCCATATGGTCATTCATAACTGTTACTTCACAGCCAGCTTCTTTAAGCAATCTGTCTAAATAACCTCTGGAAGTTCCATAAAGCGGGTTTACAAGAACTTTGAGTTTTGCCGCTTTAATAGCATCCATATTGATTTTACTTCTTAAATCATCTAAATATGTTTCCATAGGATTAATTTTTTCGATTAATCCTTTGTTTTCAGCTTCAGAAATGCTAATTCTATTTATTTTTCCATTAGCAACTATTTCATTTGCACGTTTTTCAATATCTTTTGTTGTTTCTGGAAGAGCTGGACCAGCCCAAGCTGGAGAAAATTTAAGTCCCTGGTATTCGGGCGGATTATGGCTTGCTGTAAAATTAATAGCTCCTGAAAGTTTTCTTCTTAGTATTTCATAACTAATAACAGGCGTAGGAGTATCTCTTACGCACATATAAGCTTTAATACCGTTTGCAGTCATAACTTCGGCAGCAACTTCCATAAATTTTGAAGACATAAATCTAGCATCTGATCCAATAATAATGCCTTTTGTTTCATTAATGCTTTTTAGGTGGTCTGCAATAGCTTGAGTACAAGCTCTTACATTAGCAAAAGTAAAATCTTCCGCAATAATAGCGCGCCAACCTGAAGTACCAAAAGTAATTTTCATTCCAATCCTCCATTTATGTTTAATAACAGTTATTTATAGTTTACAACCACTTATAAAACCTTGCAACAAAAAAGGCACACAAATGTGTGCCTTTTTTGTTACAAATAAATAATAAAACTAGAACATACCAGGAATATTCATTCCGCCAGTAATATCCGACATTTCACCTTGAACCATTTCTTTTGATTGTTTAATTCCTTCGTTAATTGCAGAAAGAATAAGATCTTGTAAGGTTTCAACATCTTCTGGATCTACTGCTTCTTTATCAAGAGTGATGCTTTGCAATTCCTGAGCACCGTTAAAAACGACTTTTACAGCCCCGCCACCAACTGTTGCTTCGACTGTTTTTCCTTTAAGGTCATCTTGGGCCTTTTGAATTTTTCTTTGCATAGCCTGAGCTTGGCGCATAAGATTCTGCATATTTAAAGC
>LXOW01390470.1_pt1 | contig 23300 bp, 22 predicted proteins | sample 1368591 | NCBI WGS metagenome assembly LXOW01 (sample SAMN04884650, study PRJNA319009) | bovine gut metagenome | isolation source: Cow rumen | host: Bos taurus | place: Italy: Legnaro (PD) | collected 2014-07-09
TCAGTGTTTTTACCACTATTTTTGTAACGAATTTAGAAAAAAAATGGATAGCTCAAGTTTTTTGCGCGCGTTTCTTTGTGGAATCCTCCTGCTGTGTGCCTGTGTCTCCCTGCAGGCCCAGTCAACCCGCTATATCGACGCCCTTCTCCATTATCAGCAAGGCGAACTGGAAGACGCCCTGAAACTCTTCCGGGAAGAGGTCCGGGAACATCCGGAGAACGACGCCGCCTGTTATTATATCGCCACGATCTGTTCGACCGATCCCGCCCGCAGCGCCGAGACGGAGACCTGGCTCAAGAAGGCCGTCGCACTGTCGCCCGACAATTTCTGGTACAAGTATTCGCTGGCCGTCCTTTATCTCAATTCCGAAAAGCGCGAGCTGGCCGTCCCGATGCTGGAGGAACTCGCCGCCGGCTATCCGAAGCGCAGCGACCTGTATTTCGACCTGATCAACGTCTATCTTTCCGAAAACGAAATCGACAAGGCCCTCGCTACGCTCGACAAGATCGACGCCATCAAGGGGCCGAGCGAAGTGGCTGCCCTGACCCGGACCGAACTGCTGCTGAAGCGTCCCGATTCCAATCCCGACAGCGTCTATACGGCGCTGGCCGACTATTTTGAATCGTGCAAGACCCCCCGGATCGCTTCTGTCCTGGGGGACTACTATTCTACCACGTTCCGCGACACCCTGGCCCTTCATTATTACGACGAGGCGCTCTCGCTGGATCCCGACTACACGCCGGCCTGGTTCGGAAAGGCCGGACTCTATCAGGTGCTCCGGCAGTACGACAACTTCTTCAACAGTTTCTCGCACGTGCTTCGCGATCCCTACATCCTGCCCGAAGCCAAGGCGGAACAGATCGAGCAGATGCTGTCCAATCCCCAGTTCGTCCGGACTTTCTCGTCCGATTTCGACCGGATGATGGAAGACCTTCACGCCACCCATCCCACCGATTCCACCATCAATTCGCTGATCGGCACGTATCACTACCGGATGGGACGTTCCGGCGAAGCCATCGAGTATATGCTGGCGAATATGGAGCAGCATCCCGAAAGTGCCAACGCCGCTCTCCAGTTCCTCATCCTGCTCTATTACCAGCAGATGTGGCAGCCGCTCGCCGACAAGGCCACGGTGGCCATCCAGCGGTTCCCCGAAAATCCCGATATGCTCCAGCTGCGGGCCATCGCGAATACGCGGCTGAAAGAGTATCCGGCCGCACTGGAGGACTACGAAGCCATCCTCCGTCTCAATCCGAAAGACACGACCGTGGCCAAGGTCACCTATTCTTCGATCGGCGACCTTTACCACCTGATGAACGACTCCAAGAAGGCTTACAAGTATTATGAAAAGGCGCTCAAGATCGACCCGGATTACAATCCGGTCCTCAACAACTACGCCTACTACCTTTCCCTGGAAGGCAAGAACCTGAAGAAGGCCAAGGAAATGAGCCGCAAGACCATCACGGCCGAACCCGACAACCCCACCTACCTCGACACGTATGCCTGGATCCTTCACCTGCTCGGCGACGACATCGAGGCCAAGGCCATCTTCAAACACGCGATGCTCTACGGGGGCAAGGAGAGCCGCACGATCCTGACCCACTATGCCATCGTACTGGAGAAACTGGGCGAGACGGATCTGGCCAACATCTATTTCAACCAGGCCAAAACAATGACCGAAGAGGAGGATTGACAATGAACCGGTGGATCTTTCTGCTGGCCTGCTTGCTGCTGACGGTCTCCGCTTCGGGACAGGACGTCTCGAAGCAGACCGAGCGCAAACGCCAGATCGAAGAGGAGATCGCCTTCATCGACAACCAGCTCAAAAGCATTTCCAGCAAACAGAAAGCCACGACGGAACAGTTGACGCTCATCCGCCGCCGGGTGTCCGACCGCAAATCGCTGATCAGCGACCTCGACAAGCGGATTGCCGTCATCAACGACCAGCTGACCGAGAAGCAGCGGGGAATCAACCGCCTGCAAAAAGAGCTCGACACGCTGGAAATGTATTACAACAAACTGATTTACAACACCTACAAGAACCGGAACACCAAGGTTTGGTTTCTCTATATCCTTTCCAGCGAAAACATCGGCCAGGGTTATCGGCGCTTTTCCTTCCTGAAGAGCCTTGCCGACGAAGTGGGCACGCAGGCCGGCAAGATCCGGGAGAAACAAGGCGAACTGGAAGCGGAACGGGCGCAACTGGCGGAAATGAAGAAAGAGGCCCAGGCCACCCGCGCCGAGCGTGAAACGGAATACCGGAAACTGGTCGCAGAGGAGAAGAAGTCGAAAGACGATATGAAGCGTCTCGCCAAAAGCGAGAAGCAGTACCGCGCAGACCTGGCCGCCAAGAAGAAGGAAGTGGACCGTCTCAACCGGGAGATCCAGAAAATGCTCAAGACGACGGTCGCCGAGCAGAAGAAAGACCGCACGAAGGTGGACGAGGCCCTTTCCGGCCAATTTGCCAAAAACAAGGGCAAGCTGCCCTGGCCGCTGAAGCAGGGCGTCATCACGGAGCACTTCGGAGTCCACAACCACCCTGTCTATACGAATCTCAAGCTGCCCGACAACCCGGGCATCACCATTGCGACGGGCAAGGGCGCCGACGTGTTCTGTGTCTTCGACGGGGAAGTGCGCAAAGTATTCGTGATGCCGGGCTACAACCAGTGCGTGCTGATACAGCACGGAGCCTATTTTACCCTCTACTGCAAACTCTCGAAAGTCAGCGTCAAGAGCGGACAGAAAGTATCGACCGGCGAGAAGCTGGGCAGCCTGGAAGCCGACGGAAACGGCTCGTCCCTGCATTTCCAGCTCTGGAACGGCACCGACAAGCAGGATCCTGAACGCTGGATCAGGAAATAATCCCTTCGCCCCGCAGCAGCGCTTCCACGGAGGCGATTTCTTCGTAGTGCGGATGGTCTTCGCGATAGGTCCCTACAAGGGCACGGACGGCATCGTAGGCCTTGCGGGTGGCCGGAGCCAGTTTGTCCTTGATTTCGAGGCAGTCCACGGCCTGGGCCAGGGCGATGAAATGGATGGCCATTACCTGGAATGCGTTGTCGATGACGCGGGCGGTCAGCAGGGCGGTGTTGGTGCCCATACTCACGATGTCCTGATTGTCGTTGTTGTTCGGGATGCTGTGCACGTAGTTCGGCATCGCCAGCGTCTGGCATTCGGCGGTCGTCGAGGTGGCCGTGAACTGGCAGGCCTGCATTCCGTAGTCGAGGCCCAGCGTCCCCATATTCAGGAACGGCGGAAGGATTTCGTTGATCCGGCTGTGGAAGAGATAGTTGAGCTGCCGCTCCGCCAGCATCGCCACGCGGACCGTCGCAATCTTGACCTTGTCTTCTTCCAGGGAGATGTAGTCGCCGTGGAAATTCCCGCCGTGATAGATGTTCCGGGTTACGGGATCTACGACCGGGTTGTCCGACACGCAGTTGATTTCTTCCTCAATGACGCGGCGGGTGTTTTCCAGTGTCTCGAGGACCGGGCCCAGCACCTGCGGCACACAGCGCAGCGAATAATACGCCTGCACCTTCTGCTTGAAGATGCTGGTATCGGCGTGGCCGTTGTCGTAGAGCTCGTGCTCGCGCTGGTGGAGGCAGGCGCTTCCTTCGGCGAGCTTCCGCATCCTGGCGGCAATCTCGATCTGGCCGTGATGGCGGCGCGCCTCATTGAGCGGAGCGGCCATCAGGTCATCGTACGAACCGGCGATTTCGTTCATCATCACGCCGGAGAGCACCGATAGGTCGAGCAGGCGTTCCGCGTCGTGCTGGTTGACAATGCTCAGACCGGTCATCACCGAGGTCCCGTTGGTAAGCGAGAGTCCTTCGCGGATGTGAATCTTCAGCGGCGTAAGACCGCATTCTTTCATCACTTCAAGGGAGGGGCGCCACTGTCCCCGATAGTGCACCTTCCCTTCCCCGATGAGGGTCAGGGCGATATGAGCCAGCTGCACAAGGTCGCCGCTGGCGCCTACGCTGCCGTGCTGCGGGATGAACGGGATGATCTCCCGATTGATGAATTCGACCAGCAGCCGCACCACTTCGGGATGGATGCCCGAACGGGCCTGGAGCGTCGTGCCCAGGCGGGCGATCATCGCCGCCCGTACCTGCAGGTCGGTCAGCGGTTCGCCGGCACCTGTGGAGTGGCTCCGGATGATATTGTATTGCAGGTCGGTCAGCTTGTCGTCATCGATGCGCCATTGCGCCATCGGACCGAAACCGGTATTGATTCCATAGATGACCTTGTCGGAGGAGAACGATTTCAGGAACTGATAACAAGCCTCCACTTCTGCCATCGGCAACGTCGACAGTTCGATTTTACCACCGCGGTAGAGGACTTCTTCCGCTTTTTCGTATGGGATGGGATTCATTTCAGGGCGTCCGGATTGTTATATACCGGACCGGCATAGATTTTCAAGTATATTTCACGCAGCTTGACCGGATCCAGGGAAGGATAGCCCGCCACTTCTCGATGCATTTTTTCCAGGAACTGTTCCTTGATGTCGGGACCGTAGAGTCCTGCAAAACGGCTGCTGTCATTGAGCAGGTCCCAGGCCACGTAATTGGTGTCCCAGAGTCGATATCCGCGCCACACCTGTGCGTCGATCTGTGCCGCTACCGACTGGATATCTTCCCGCCGGAGCGGGTCGCAGAAACCGGAAGTATCGATCGGACGGCCGACTTCCAGGTGCACATTCCCCTTGGGCGAAGTGATGCCGGTGATAATGCTCTGCAGGTCTTCCCCTTGGGCCTTCACATAAGGCATCCCGTCCATCGAACGGTACAGTTCCACGGCCTTGAGGATATCGCAGGGCTCCCACTGGTAGGAAATGGCCAGCGGCGTGATGTGCAGCGCATCGATCTGTGCTTTCCGATTGCCGCTCATCATCACCATCCGGATCAGGCCCTGGTCGGTGCGGTCGAAACCGTCTTTCGTACGGCCGTTGCGCTGAGCGATCCACAGCGACTCGCCGTGGGGAACCACGTAGTTGATATAGGCCGACAGATGCTTCGACGACTTGAGGAAACTGCGCATATTGCTGGTCTTGCGGTCGGTCTTGAACATCTTGTTCGACATTCCGAAATCGACCACGAACTGCGGCTCCATCAGATTGCTTCCGAACGTGATGTGGCAGGTCGCAAGATGGTGGGCGTGCAGGGCGATCTGGTGGAGATAGGCATCCATCACGATGTCGCGGTGATTGGATATGTACAGGGTACCGTAACTCCCGTCGATATGCTCGACGCCGGAATAGGTGAATCCCGTCATCGTCTTGCTTACGATGGACTGGCAGAGCGGCAGCATCACCTCGGTCTGGAACTGATCGGACGTCCGGATGGAGCGCAATTGCCGCTTGAATGCCTCAACGTCCATATTCCGGTCCACGAACATCAGGGCCGGCACCAGGATCGGATCCGAAGCCATCCGCTCCATAGCGGCCGGGATTTCGGTATCATAATAGGGACGGATATCGTCGAATTCCGGGGGCAGCTGAATCATTGTCTTTCCATTTTGGGTCTGAGGTCCACGACTTTGACGGGCTTGCGGCTCGCCTCCCTGTAGATGTCGCGTGCAAGCAGGTCGGCACGAACGATCTCGATGCGGGGAGCCACCCGGATCTTGGCGCGGAAGGTATTCTTGAGATCCGCCACCAGGCGGTCGTCTTTTTCAGGATCGGGGGCGGGCAGGCCGATGCGTACCGTCACATCGTCGTTGCCCACGTCGTTCAAGCCCAGGACAAGCTGATAATTCGCGATGTCGTTGCGGTTGTCGAGCACGTCCATAATCATCGGCGGATAAAGCGTCGTACCCTTGAACTTGATCATATTGTTCTTGCGTCCCACCAGGGGCGTGAGGCGGTACGACCAGCGGCCGCACCTGCACTGTTCCGTAATCTTGGCCGCCATATCACCCGTACGGAAACGCAGCAGCGGCATTCCCTCCACACCGAGCGTCGTGACCACGATCTCGCCGACTTCCCCGTCTTTCACGGGCCGGTCGTCTTCGCCGATGATCTCGACGATAATGAGTTCCGGATGTACGTGTCCGCCGCAACCGTATTCACATTCGGAGAACGTCGCGCCCATCTCGGTGGAAGAATACGTGGCGTAGAGTTCCACGTCCCATTTCTCCTTGATTCGCCGTCCCAGCAGGTTCAGGTTGAAATCCTGGTCGCGCATACCTTCGCCGATGCCGATGATCTTGCGCACGCTGCTGCCGCGATAGTCGATGCCGTGGTCCTCTGCATACTGGATCAGGCGCGGGATGAACGACGGCACGCACATAATGGCGTCGGGATGCAGGCGCTCGATGGTATCCCACTGGAGTTCGGGGATGCCGTTGCCCACGCGGATGATGCTGGCGCCCAGCTCACGGATGCCCAGGAAGTATGCCAGTCCGGCCATAAAGCGTTTGTCGATGGTAGTCATCAGCTGCAGGATGTTGCCGGGACCGAGTCCGGCGCAGGCAAACGACTTTTTCTCGTTGTAGGCCAGCCGCTGAAGGTCCTTTTCCGTGCAGGCGAAGGTCACAGGCTCGCCCAGCGTACCGGACGTCGTGACATAATCGACAATCTTCTCTTTCGGGCAGCACAGGAAATCCCAGTTGCGGAGCTGCAGGTCTTTTTTCTCGGTAAAGGGAATGCGCGTCAGATCCTCCAGATGCTCGATCCGTCCGATGTCGATGCCGTTCTCACGGAACATCTGCCGATAGTAGGGAGAGTTCGCCTGCAGATAGGCCAGGGCTTCGTGAAGCAGGTTCTCCTGAAATGCCCGGATCTCGACAGGCGAGGCGAATTCTATGTCTTTATTCATCGTTCTTATTCGTGATCAGATCGTTGAACCAATGCAGGAACGTGGCTTGCCACCGCTTCGTTTCGTCGCTGAACTTATCAGGGTCGGCACCGAAGCCGTGACCGCCAATTTTATATTGTACGAAAAAATGGGGTACTTTGTTTGCGGTCAGCGCAGAATCCAACAGGTTGGAATTACGGTAGTCCACGATAGGGTCGTCCACGCAATTGAGCAGGAACACCGGCGGCGAGTCGGGTCTGACGTGCTTCTCCAACGAAAGGGAATCGCGCAGGATTCCGTCGCGCTCGCGGCGTTCTCCCAGCAACCCGCGGCGCGAACGCGCGTGGACACATTCCTGTTCCATCGTCACCACCGGATAGATGGGTGCTACGAAGTCGGGGCGCAGCGACACGTTGCATTCGATGCCCTGCATCGCCAGGAAATCCGTATCGAACAGCTCGGCCGAAGACATCACCAGATGGCCGCCCGCCGAAAAACCCATCGCCCCGATCATCCGGGGATTGATTCCGAACTCCCGTGCGTTCTCGCGGACCAGCTGGATGGAACGCTGCAGGTCTGAGATCATATCGGGATGCTGGTTCCCGCCGAAAAGGGCACGGGAACGGAATGTAAAATCGAACCAGCCGCCCGCGCGATACTGCAGCAGGAATGCCTGGATGCCCTGGTTGCGGAGCCATTCGGCCACCATTACGCCCTCGTGCTCCACATCGAGCCAGAAGTAGCTCCCGCCGGGACAGACAATCACGGCCGGCCGATCCGGCACACCCGCCTGGATATACGGTGTCAGGGTGACATTATGCGCACGGACCGGAGTACCGTCCCAGATATGGATGGGTTCCACCGCGATGACTTGCGCGTGAAGCCCGGTGCAAAAGCCCGCCAGGGCCGCCAACAACAATAATAACCTTCTCATCGTTCAATGGTCAAATCGGCGGGAACCCGGTCTCCGGATTCTTTCCCGTGTATAAAATGCAAATTCTCCGGAACCGCCTGGCACCGGACGGCGGTCAGATATTTCTCTTCATCGGTCTCATACGCAAAGACCTGCTTATCTCGGTGCCGCAGGGCCAGCAGCAGTGCATACACCCCGCAACCGCTTCCCGTGACGCAGACCGTCCGAACCTCAGCGGCAATGGCGTCGATTTCGGCAAAAGACTTGCGCGTGAGGGTGGCGGCGCACTCGCGCATCGCATCCTCCCCTTTGTAGAGATACTGATAGCGGACATAAGGCGCAAGGTACGATGCCGTTTCGCGCCCGCGACGGATGCGGTCGTACTCCGCAGCGAAATCGTGACGGTACTGCCTGACGAATTCCTTCACATCGTCCGGAATGGCCGCCGAGGGAATCCGCTCTCCCACCTCCAGATACAAGTCGGCCTTCCTGAGCAGGGCGCTGTGCTTGGGCAGTACGTAGCCGAACCCGTGGATGCAGATGGGAAGGATGTCGAGGCCCAGCTCCTTCGCGGCCAGGAAACAGCCGCGGTGGAACCGGTGCACTTCGCAGTCCTCGCTGCGTGTCCCTTCGGGGAACACCGCCACCGAATAGCCCCGCTGCATCAGCGACCGCATATGCTCGCTGTTCTTCTCAAGGCCCATCGATGCAGGATAATACTCTGCCTTCCGGATGATCGGCCCATAGAACTTCCAGGCCCAGTCGTTGGTCATAAACACCAGCTTCGGCTGGAGCGAAAGCAGGGCGAGCGTATCGAGATGGGACTGGTGGTTGCAGATATAGACGGCCGGTTTGGAAAAGTCTTCTCCGTGCGGATTGGAGAAGGTATAGCGCACGCCCGGAATGATGCGGAGTCCGATTCCCGTGAGCGAGCAAATGAGCCGGTGATAGCGCAGACGCTTCCGCTCCGAGTCGCCGAACAGAAAAGCCACCAGGGCCCACAGGCTCGTGAACACCATCGCCAGGCCATAGACGAACGCGACCCACCCCGTTGCGAGGCAATTGCGCAAGGTAATCGGGACCGGACGGAGCGTTCCGTCTTTCCGACGCGTCAGCCAGCGGAAGACCAGCGGCGGCAGGTAATATGCCATTACCACGACCGTGAACATACCGATGATCGTCACATAGGCGAGCGAACGCATAGCAGGATGCCGCGCCACGATCAGCGCACCGATGCCGATGAACATAATCAAGGCAGACAGCATCACGCAGTTCTTGTAGGAACGGAGTATCTTCTTGCCGCACGCGTGCTCGTACATCAGCCCTTCCGTGATGAAGATGGTATAGTCGTCGCCCTGGCCGAAAATGAAGGTGGCCAGGATGATATTGACGATATTGAACTGCAGGCCGAGCAGTTGCATAATGCCCAGGATCCAGATCCAGCCAACCGCCAGGGGCAGGAATGACAGCACGCTGAGCTCGATGCGCCGGAACGACAGCCACAGGAACAGGAAAACGATCAGTCCGCAAAGGAAGCCGATCCGGTCGAAATCACCCGAGAGTGCATCTACCAGCCGGTTGCCTACATCCGCCGTACTGAAACAGAAACTGTCTTCGGGAAGGTCGGCACGCAGTGCTTCCTTCTCCTGCTCCGCCACGTCCTTGCCGACCTTCAGATAACTCACGATACGGGTATGCCCTTCACCGGGCAGGTACATCGCCGCGCCCAGCGTACGGGTGAGCGGATCGAACCATTCGAGGGGTTGCGGTTCCCAGTCCCGCTCCAACAACGATACGAACGGAGCAAAAGCCTGCTGCGAGAAACCCCGCTCCATCTTGGCCTGCCACAATGCGTCGGCAAGCGTCGGATGGGCCGACAGGAACTCCCGCCATCTGGCCAACCGTTCGGCCTGCGTCTCCTCCGAGGGCAGGAACGTGGCAAGCGAGGAGAAAGCGTTTCCCGACGCAGAGAGCCGCTGCTCCAACCGTTCGTTCTGCGCCGCAGCAGCTTCGGGCGTTTCCCCTTCCGCCACTACATAGACCGTCTCCAAGCCGGTTTCGTCGCCGCCCATCGTCTCGAGCAGGGCGAATCCCCGCCGCTGGTCGTCCGTCATATAGTTGATGTGCTGCATCTGTGCGTCGAACGATATCTTGCGGCTCAGCACCAGGAACACGCAGGTCAGGATCAGGAAACCGGCAAAAACGAGCCGGCGCGTCGTCCGGGAAGGATTCAGATGCCGGTCCCAGTCGAGCCGGATAGTATGGCGCTCCGTTTTGGCGGCCGGCACGAAGACCGGCAGGAAAAAGAGCACGAAGAGGATGGTCCCCACCAGCATCAGGGCGCCGATCGCGCCGAAATCGTGGAGCGCGTCGGCTTTGAGGAGCAGCAGCGACAGGAAGGCGCCCACGGTGGTGATGTTGCCCACCAGCAGCGGATTGATCTGGTCGGCGAGCGTCTTGCGACGGTCCTTCTGATATTTCAGGTGATCGACATAGTGCAACGGATAATTGACCGCGATGCCGATGATCATCGACCCGATGCCCAGCACGATGATGGAGATGGAACTCTTGAAAAGCGACAGGACGGCCAGGGCGGACAGGGCGCCGAAGAGGATGGTGATGCCGATCCACAGCACGTCGGAGAAACGGCGGAAAGAAAGCCACAACACCAGGGCGATGAGCAGCAGGGCGATGGCCACGGCCAGCAGGCTGTCCTTCTTGATGCGCGAGGCGTTTTCCACGGCGACCAGCGGTCCTCCGGTCGAGAAGACGCGGATATCGGGACAGTCCGCCTCCACCCGCTCGGAAACCTGCTTCACCAGCGCGGCAAGTTCACCGTTCCGTCCGGTCTCACTGCCGCCGAACGGAGAATTGAAGAACACGACGCCAGCCTTTCCGTCGGGCGTAAACAGATAACCGTCTTCCAGACGGTTGCCGGATGTGGGGTTCAACTGGCCGAGCCTAGCAAGCACCGGCGAAAACAAGCCCAGCGGATCGCTCCACAGCCACGCCGTGGCGAAACCCGATCCCGGTGAATACAGCGATTGCTTGACCTCATCCAGCCGCGTTCCCATATATCCGGGCTGCGCCAGCAGCGAATCCATACGGGCATAATCGGATTCCGTCAGGAAATACGGGATTCCGTCCCGGATGAAGTCGAAAACCTCACGTACGCTGCCGTCGTTATACGAAACGGTCAGGTCGGGCACCAGCGCCGACGTATCGCAGGCCGCCCACTGATCGCCGAAACAATCCATCGCTTCAATGATGCGGTCGGTATTTTCTCCGCTCTCCTCCCCCGCTTCAAAGAAAACGGCGACTTTGTCCTGTCCGCCCAGCTGTTCATACACGGAAGCATACTTCTCCGCCTGCTCATCGTGCGGCAGGAACGCCGAGATATCTTCCTCGTACCCCATCCGCAGGGCCAGCAGCAGGCAAAGGACCAGCAGGCCTCCCGCGATCAGGGCGGCCAGCCACCTTCGTGCCGACAGGAAGTCATATACGCGGAGAATGGCCTCTTTCATCGGAACAGTCGGTTGATGAGCATCCGGGGATAACCATACACAAGGGCGAGGACGCAGAGGAAGGTATTCAGGATGCTGATGCGGAAGAAATCGCGGAACGGGCGGAAGCTCGACACGCGCTCGGACGCATCCGGATAATACACCTGCACGGGAACCGGAACGAGTTGAATGCCCTTCCACGCCGAGAAGACCAGCAGCGCGAGTTCCGCCTCATAGCGGGACGTCAGCAGCCGCAGACCGGGCAGGGAGGCCAGCGGATAGGCGCGGTAGCCAGTCTGGGTATCCGGCAGTTTCTGTCCGGTCTGGACCCGGAACCAGAAATTCGAAAAACGGTTGGCGAACGTATTGCCGCCCGGCATATTTTCGGCCCGCAGATTGCGGCTCCCGACGATCAGGGCTCCGGGATGCAGTTCAATGGCTTCGATAAAGCGCGGAAGGTCCTCGGGGAAATGCTGCCCGTCGGAATCGATCGTGATGGCATAGCGATAGCCTTCGCCTCGCGCGTAGGTCAGGCCCGTACGGAGGGCGACGCCTTTCCCGCAGTTCTGTGCGTGCGTAAGTACGGTGATGGGAAGACCCGATTCGGCCAGGAGCGAAGCCGTGGCGTCGGGACTGCCGTCGTTGACCACGATCAGCGGAAGGTCCTGGGCGAGTATGCGCCGGGCTACGTCCAGCACCGTACCGGCATTGCGGTACGTCGGCATTACCACGCAGATATCCTTCCGTCCCTCCATCCTTATTCCAGTGAGAGTTTCATCCGGGCACAGAGCTGTTCCCCATCCAGGATCCGGACATTCCAGAGAGCGGGCCGGTTTTCCTCCGTCCGTTCGAGCTGGAAGGTCAAATTCTTCGTCCGGTCGGGCAGCACCGGTATCAGGAAGCGGATGTCGGATGCCTCGCTGACATCCAGCCTCAAACCCGAAGCCTCCGAGGCCAGTTCGCACGCCATCTCGACCAGGCAGGCACCAGGCGTGACCGGCATCTCCTTGAAATGGGCGGCATAGATGGCGCTTTCCGGACACAGTTCAATCCGGGCTTCGTAATTTCCGTCGGATCCGGTGACGGACAAAAGGCGGTACAAGTCGTTTCGGAGCATCGGTGTCATTGTTTGGGCGGGAGGAACAGGGAATCATCGACCGGCTGGCCTTTCACAAACCGGCTCACCTTGATTTCAGAGACGTCGCCGGAGGTTTCCGTCAGCACAATGGCACGCAGGGCGCCGGTCGCGGAATCCGCCAGGAGCGTGATCCGGGAGAAGAGTTGGGACAAGTCGCGCCGGAGCGGGACCATATCTACCTGCCACTGTCCAGGCGCTTCATAGACCGTGACCCGGAAATCGTCTTCGTTGATCAGTCCCTTTTCACTGATCTTCGATACATTGCGCAACAAAGCCTGCTGCCGGCGGTCCGTCACGGCCTGTCCGTTGAACACGAACAGCGAGGGACGCGGGCTGACCACTTCCCAACGGACCCTGTCGGGATAGACGTAGGCGGCGTTGCCGCGGCTTACCAGCGGTTCGGCCATCAAGGCGCTGTGGCGCGTCATCACGAAATCGAACTGCAGCGAAGTCCGTATGTCGTTGGCCTTGAGAAGGGAGGCAATCGCATCCGTCCGCTTTACACCCTCCAGCGGCGCATTCTGCGCCGGCAGGGGAAGGAAGTACAAAAGGGCCGCAAGCAACAGGATCGACTTTCTCATACGCATTCTATTTTACCATCAGGGCACAACCGGCCATTATGAGGAGCACGCCCAGCCACTGCGTCCAGTTGACCTGCTCGTGGAATACCAGGATGGCGGCAAACATACCGAACAGGTAGCTGAGGCTGGAAAGCGGATAGGCGATGCTGAACGGGAAATGCTTGAGGATGTACAGCCAGAGCACCGTGGCGACACCGAAAGAAATGCCGCAGCCCAAAAACCACCAGTTGGTGAGCTGGGCCCGGAAGAAGGACCAGGACCAGCGGAACGGTCCCGATACGGCCAGGCCGAGTTTCAGCAGAACCTGTCCGCCGCAAAGAAACACGCTCTGGAGGAGCGCCAGGGGTACGATCTTCCACATAGTCTAAACTCTCTTAAATAACACGTCGGCAAAACACTTGCCGTAAAAATCATTCTTGAGCAGCACGCTTTCGCAGCGTCCTCCGGAAAGGGCCGTTACGGCATCGCACGCCCCGAGCGCCGATACGCTGAAATTGTCACCGTAACGGGGTACATAGTCCGCTCGGGTCAGCACGGCGGACGCAGGTCCGGATCCGATACAGGCAGCCTTGCCCAGCCGGACGGAAGCCAACTCGCACAACGCACCCTCCGGCGAAGCGGAGAGCAGCATCGAAACCGCCGTTTCCGAAAGACGGCCGTCGGGCTGAATGATCCCCGTATAGCCGGCTTTCTCCAGGATGCGAGCAAAATCGGGCGTCATCTCCTCGAAGGCGCCGACCAGTGCGTTGTCAAGCGCCCCGGAGCGGATCTGCACCCAGGCGTCGAGCAGGGCGCTCTCGAACGAGATGCCCAGCTGCGAATAGGTTGCGTTATATCCGTGGCACTTCAGACGGATGGCGATCAGCGAGCCGATGGTGTTGTGCGTCGATTGCATAAAATGCGTGGGGCGGAGCGGAGTGTCGGAGAGGCCGAGCAGCGACTGCAGGAACAGTTCCGTATTCTCGATGCAGCCCAGTCCCGTTCCGGTGATGACGGCGTCAGGCACGTCGATGCCGGCTTCCTCCAGCACCCGACGGGAAACGGCCAGCGAGCGTTTCATCAGCCGCGACAGGCGGCGCGCCTCCATTACGTTGAACATCCGGCTGTAATCGGGATCCGGATGAAGCAGCGAAATCTGCGACAGGGCTCTGATATAGACTTTCCTTTCCATCAGTCGTCAGTGCGGGACAGTAACAGGGAGGAATCGTTGCCTCCGAATCCGAAGGCGTTGCACAGAACGTGCCGCAAGACAATGCCCTCACGCATCCGGGAAACCGGAACGAGACAATCCTTGTCGGCCTCGCGCCAGTTCAGATTGGCCGGGATGAAGCCGTGGCGCATCGCCAGCAGGCAGAAAACCGCCTCAATCGAACCCGAAGCACTTGTGGTATGGCCCGTGAACGGTTTGGTCGAGGATACCGGCGGGCAGGCTTCGCCGAAGATCCGGCGGATGGCCGCGCTCTCGCTGGCGTCATTGTTGGGCGTACCCGTTCCGTGGGCGTTGATGTAATCGATATCGGCCGGACGGAGGCCCGACATTTCAAGGGCCTTCCCCATCGCCAGGAACGGGCCTTCTCCGTTTTCAGACGACGCCGTCTGATGAAAGGCGTCGCAGGCATTTCCATAACCCGACACCTCCGCCACCGGGCGAACGCCGCGGCGGCGCACGGATTCCCCGGATTCCAGGATCAGGAACGCAGCACCCTCACCCAGATTGAGTCCGGCGCGTGTCCGGTCGAACGGTCGGCACGGTTCACGGTCGACGATCATCAGGGAATTGAAGCCGTTCAGATGGTAGTCCGACAGGCTCTCGCTGCCGCCGACCGCGACGATCGAAGCCAGACCGGCCTTGATCAGGTTGGCTCCCAGAATCACGGCATTGGCCGCGGAAGAACAGGCCGTCGATAGTGTCGTCGCCCAGGCGAAGCCGCCGAACCAGTCGGCAATCGCTTCGGTGGAAGCGCCGCAGTCGTGCAGCGCGATATATTCACCGTGGGCATTCCCTTCCGCCAGATAATCCCTGTAATACCGTTCGGTACAATCCATTCCCCCGACCGTAGTACCGGAAATGAGCGGCAGAGTACGGAGGTCTTCCGTTCCAAGACCCGCTTCCCGGATTGCTTCCCGGAGGGCCAGGATGCCCATCAGGCTGGTGCGGGAAACAGCAAAGCCGGAATCCATCCCCAGAAGGGTTTTCATTCCGGCATCGGTCATCTTGACTTCACCCGCCAGGAAACTGCGGTCGGACGTTTGCAGAAACTGCAACGGCGCGACGCCGGACGCGTCGGAACGCAACGCGGCGAGCGTTGCCTCCTTGCCCAGTCCGACGGCGGAGACCACGCCCGATCCCGTGATATAGACCCTGACCGGCATCCCCTTACTTCGTCCGGTTCCTGGCTACGTAATCGGCCATCACGGCCACCGACTGGAACACCTGCTTACCTTCAGCAGGGCTGGTCAGGCGGATGCCGTAGTTCTTTTCGATCAGGACGATGAGTTCCAGGACATCGATCGAATCCAGGCCGAGCCCGTCGCCGAACAGCGGCGCATTGTCGTCGATATCGTCGGAAGTCATCCCTTCCAGGTTCAGCGCTTCGATGATCTGAAGCTTGATGTTCTTGATAAGTTCTTCCATTATGATTGGTTCAAAATGATTTTCGATACGTTTTCCACGGAGAAGTCCGGTCCCCCGTCGGCATCCCGGTCAACCAGCAACAGCCACGCCTCGAAATGGGCGGGATCCACGGCCTCGGCCCATCCGCAGACGGCCGACCGCGTGACACGGTCTTCAAAGGCATCCCGAACGGCCTCCACGAACGGCTCCGGCTCGAACGACGGCAGTTCAAAAGCCGTCGTATCTCCTTCGTATTTGTTCCGGATGGCGATCTCACCGGTCACGATGTTCGCCAGCGTATAGACGAACAGCGACGGACTGGGGAAGAAATCGTCTTCGGAAATGGTTTTCTGATAATTGCGGTCATCGCAGAGCGAACCGCTACGGCTGAACAGCAGGACGGCGCGGTCTTCCCTCGGCGTGAAGCGGTCCGGCTCGCCGGCGACCAGGAGTTCCGTCCCGATGACACCCAGCTTCGATAGCAGGTCCATCTTGAAGAACTTCGGATAATCCTTCACGAAGCAGCGGTACAGGTCGGCCAGCAGGTCGGTGCCCGCCGCGCCTACCGCCAGCGGCGTTCCGTCAACCGACACGGAACCGGGCAGGATATGGACCACTTTACGAATCTTCATCGCGCACCTCCTTTTCTGAACAGCATCGCCGCATTGCAGCCGCCGAAACCCGACAGCAGCTTGATGAAAGCCCGCTTTCCGGTCGTCCGGTTCACCGGACTCACGTTCACCGGGCAGGAAACGCCAAGCGTCTCAAAGCCGCGCGTGGCCAGGATGACGCCGGCATCGACGGCCGCCATCGACAACAGCGACTCGAGGATGCCCGCCGCACCCATCGTATGGCCATACACGCCCTTGAGTGCATTGACCGGCACGTCGGACAGGCCGGCCCGCTGCAAAGCGATGGATTCCATCTCATCGTTGTAAACGGTCGATGTACCGTGTACATTGACAAACGCCAGTTCCTCAGGCGTACATTGTGCCAGGACATAGCGCAACGTCTTGTAACTGCCCTCCCCTGTCCGGGACGGACCGGAAATGTGGTTGGCATCGTTGCGGGTGGCGCCGTCCACCAGTTCCCACGCGCCTTCCGGCACGTTGTCCACGGCTGAAAGCACCATCGTGGCCGCCGCTTCGCCGGGATTCAGGCCGCAGCGGGCCGCGTCGAACGGCTTGCAGGGATCGGGCGACACCGCCTTCAGGGACTGGAAGCCCGAGATGATAAAGCGGGACTGGACCTCGGCGCCGGCCACCACCACCCAGTCATACCGGCCGGACAGGAGCATCCGCCGGGCGTGGATCAGGGCCGTCAGGCCCGAAATGCAGGCGTTGGAAACCACCAGCGGCACATTCGGATTGCCGAAATGCGCGGTCACGCGACGGGCCGTTTCCGAAACGGGCACGACGGATTCGTCCTCCCCGATCGCTTCGACATTGCCCTTGATCGACGAAATGACGAAGGCCACGCGGGAAGAAGACGGATCGATGCCGGTACGGTGTACGGCATCCCGGATGGAGCGGAGGAGAAGAGTCTCGAAAAAGTTCTTTCCCCGCGCTCCTTCGAAAAGGGAAGCGGCGAAGGGCTCAGGGAGGCCGAAAGTCCCTTCGTACCGTTTCACGCCTGTCGCTCCGGCAGCCACGGCACGGAAATTCTCTTCCGTGGTCGCGCCAAGCGGAGTAAGGCAACTGCCTCCCAGAACGATGACTTTCCGGACTTCCGTCATAATTCCACCTCCTTGTCGCTGAGGGCTGTCTTGATGGAAGCGGTTGCGATGGGTTCTTCACCGCAACGCACCTCGATATCGGTCATCGTAATACCGAAAATGTCTTCTTTCAGCAGAACCGTCGTCTCCAGCCGTTCGCCCGGAGCCGGATGACGGTAAACCTTGAGTTTCCGTACGCTCCCGATGAAACCGATCCGCACGGGAACGTGAAGGATGTAGCGGGAGATGTACCCGATCCTGGCAGCGCTTGACTGTGCCATATGCTCCACCAGCCCGGCCGTCTGGAAACGGCCGCCTTCGACGAAGATCCCGTCTTCCGGAACCCGGAAAGACGTGCGGGTGACTTGCTCGTCGTAATGCAGCAACCGGTCCACGAAAAGGAAGGGCGGACGCTGCGGAAGGATGTTACAAACCGGTATCTGTTCGAAATCCGTCATTTCCAGAAGTCATAGAAATTGAACCATTGCGTGGGGTAGCGCCGGACGATTTGCTCCAGCAGGCCGGCGAATTCCTCCGCCATCGCAGCGGCACGCCCGCGGGCATCCGTCCCTTCGGGAATCCGTACGCCCAGCCGGCGGACAAACACCTGATACCGGCGGATTCCCTCTTTCATCACGAAAGTAGCGATCATCGGAACGTCACGACGCGCCGCCAGCAGGAAAGGACCCGCCGGAAAACGGGCGGTATCGCCGAAAAAGACGCACGGAAAATCCTTGGACGAACCGAACAGCCGGTCTCCCGGCATATTCACGATGTCGCCGGCAAGCAGTGCGGCATTCAGCGCAAACAGGTGCGACATATCGTCAGCTACGGGAACCATCGTGATGTTCGTGCGGGAGAACATCCGGTCACGCTGCTGCATCACGGTCTGCGTCTCTCCCCCGAACACAAGGGTATAAATCTTTTTTCTCTCGCTTCGCAGCGAATAGCCCGCCAGTTCGGAATTGCCCACGTGCGCATTGACCTGGATGAAGCCCCGGTCCGCGGCGGACAGCGCGTCGAAATGCTCCTGGCCGTCGAGCTGCAGGTCGAAACGGCGGCCGGCATAAAGCGCGAAGCGGTCCATAATGACCTGTCCGAGCTTGAACTCGTTGGCATAGACGCTGAAGAACGAAGCCACCCGGCCCCGGTCAATCCNNAGCTTGAACTCGTTGGCATAGACGCTGAAGAACGAAGCCACCCGGCCCCGGCCGATCCGGTTGCGGAAGAATCGGTACGACGCCCTGTATCCCCGCCTGTCGAACAGCATATAGAACGGAATCACCAGCGCGGTCAGGCCATAGGCGAATGAGATGGGGATGAAGCGGAAAAGCTTCACCAGGGCCCGTTGCATCCACGGTGTTCCGTCGGTCGTGCCGTGCCAGCTGCTATGGTCGTACTGCGTCAATGCCGGATTATCCGATTCGGGAAAGGATGAACTGACAGAACTGGTCGTAGGTCTTGAGATCCTTGAAATCCTCGGGTTTCATCTTGAAACCGAATTCCTGCTCCACCAGCACGACAATGTCGACCACTTCGAGGCTGTCAATACCCATATCTTCCTTAAGCCGGGCGTCGTCCGCGATCTTGGACGGTTCGATCTCCATCTCGTCAACCAGGAACGCCTGTACTTTCTCTTTAATCTCTTTGATATCCATAGTGTTTTTTCTTATTGTTTTTTACAAACCATTATCGTATGTCCCTGTCCCAGGCCGTCGTGGATGGACTCGACCTTCAGGCCGGAGCGCTCCACGACCGCCATGAAATCGTCGGAATGATACATCTTGCTGTTGCCGTTTGCCATCGCCGTGAAATAGAGGCTCGTCATCGTCAGGCAGAACGAGGCGGGCTCATAGCGCTGTCGGTCCCAGAAGGTCTCCATAATGCAGAGCCGCGATTCCGGCTGCAGGATGGCCGCAGCCCGGCGCAGGATGCTCTCGATCTGATATTCGCTGAAACAGTCCAGGAACTGGCTCATCCACACGATGTCGAACACCTTGTCGGAAGGCAGCGCAGCCCGCTCGTCGAGCAGGTTGACGCCGTAGCCTTCGATGCGTTCGGCCCCAGGAAGGCCCGCCGTCTGCTCCTTCATCAGTCCGATCTGCTGCGGCAGATCGGCAATCGTGACCTGCACGTGCGGATCATACCCCACGCACTGGAGCGCCCAACGACCCGTGTTGCCGCCGACGTCTAGGATGCGCTTCGGGCGGAAGGCGAAGACGATCTTCAATGCCTCCTCGAAGGAATGGTCGGAGTAGAAATGATCGAAATCAAACCAGGCCTTCTGGACATCCTTCGGCAGTTTGGACAGTCCTTCATAGATCGTCGGCCAGTCGCCCAGCGTCTCCAGGCCGGCAGGCCTGCCTTCGCGCAGGGACTCGTCCAGCTTGTAAAAGCCCCGGTAATTCACATAATGGTTGAATGCCATATTCACCCGCGTGGCCGGATCGTTCAGCAGGAACCAGCCGGTTTTCGAAATCCGGAACCGGTCGGATTCGGGATCGACCAGCACGACACCGGCGGACAGACCGGCTTCCAGCAGGACACGGGCCGCATAATTCGAGACGGAAGTCTTTTCGGCGGCTTCCTGGATGGTCAAGCCTTCATCGGCATTGCGGATTGCATCCAGAATGCCAAATTCGACCAGCAGGCGACAGGCCTCGAAGACCACGGGCCCGAATGCGATGAACTCGGCAAGCCGCTGAGCCTCACGCGCGCTGAGATGCTCCTTCGTATAATCGTTGATCAGAGCAGTAGAAAGATGCATAAGTTTAGGTTTATTTCCTTCTGGTATAAGTTGCAAATATACTCATAATTCCCGAAAAACCCGAAAAATGCTTACCTTTGCCCCGTGTCCGAAAAAAGCGTGATCATCATCGGTGCCGGACTCGGCGGCCTGTCCTGCGGAAGACTCCTTTCCCGCAGGGGGATGCAGGTTACGATCCTGGAGCAGGGAAACCAGCCGGGCGGCGCTCTTCAGACCTTCGTCCGCGACGGCATCCGTTTCGATACGGGTTTCCATTCCGTGGGCGGAATCGGCCCTGGAGAGCCCTTGAACGTAATATTCCGCGATATGGGGCTGGAAAACCTGCCCTGGGTCCGGATGGAACCCGATGAGATCATCGGAGGAACCGGTCCGTTCCTGCGCCTGTCGTCCGGCTGGGATGAAGAACTCCGGCACGTGCTGGATCCTTATCGGTCGAGCATCTGGCGACTGCGGGGCGGAGGCAAGACACTGGTCGATGCCCTGGCGGCAGGACAGCAGATCTTATGCGGCAAGAAAGTGACGGAACTGGAAGACCGGACGGTCACCTGCGCCGACGGGAGCCGTTACCGGGGCGACATCGTCGTAGCCGCCATTCATCCCCAGGTTATGCTCCGGCTGCTGCGCGATCCGGTCCGGCCCGCCTACCGCAACCGCATCGAGCAGATGGTAAACGGTCCGGGCGTCTTCACCGTCAATGCGAAACTCCGGCCGGGTGTCCTTCCGAACGTCAATCACAGCATCTTCCTCGATGACGAGGTGATGATTCATTTCGGCGAACCCGATGCGGACGGCTATGCCCGTTCGGTCGACCTGCTTTCCTTCGAAAAGACCCCCGGAACCGACCGTGACGCCAAAGCCCGGTCGATGATCCAAAAGGCCGCTTCGCGCATCCCGGACCTGCCGCAAGCCATCGAAAAATACTGGACCAGCACCCCGCAGACCTGGGAGCGTTACACCGGAACGCCCGGCGGCAGCGCATACGGCCTCGTCAAACACGGCCTGCAGGACTTCCTCGCCCCGCAGACGCCCCTTCCCTGGCTTTTCCTCACCGGCCAGAACATCGGGCTGCACGGTGTCCTGGGAACAGCCGTATCGGCCTATAACACTTGTAAATCCATTCTTCCATGAACTATGCACTCGTCACCGGCGGAAGCCGGGGTATCGGCCGCGCAGCCTGCATCCGCCTTGCCGCGCAGGGCTATGGCATCCTGATCAACTATGTGTCCAACGAAGAAAAGGCGCGTGAGACCGCCGCGCAGGTCGAAGACGCCGGCGGACAGGCGACGCTCCTGAAGTTCGATGTCGGCAATGCGCAAGAGACCGCCGCCGTCCTCGGAGGATGGATGCAGCAGCATCCCGACGATTTCATCGAAGTGCTGGTCAACAATGCGGGCATCCGCCGCGACAACCTGCTCATCTGGACGGAACCGGAGGACTGGCACCGCGTGCTCGACACCACCCTCGACGGTTTCTACAACGTGACCCGCACCGTCCTGCAGCCGATGCTGCTCAAGAAGCGGGGACGGATCATCAACGTGGCGTCGCTTTCCGGCCTGAAGGGAATGCCCGGCCAGACCAACTACTCTGCAGCCAAGGGCGGCCTCATCGCCGCGACGAAGGCGCTCGCCCAGGAAGTGGGCCGCAAGAAAGTGACGGTCAACGCCATCGCGCCCGGATTCGTGAAGACCGACATGGTCGAGGGACTCGACGAAGCCAGTCTCAAAAAAGACATTCCGATGCAGCGGTTCGGCGAGCCGGAAGAAGTGGCCGCCCTCATCGGATTCCTCGCTTCCCCCGAAGCCGGTTACATCACCGGCGAATGCATCAGCATCAACGGAGGCCTCTACTAGTCCGTCACGCCCGGCCTGAACGGGCATCTCATCAATAATGGAAGCTTGATCCGCCGATGAACTCCCGGATGATGGAGGTCGGCGGGATGTGGCGCACGTCCACGGGCGTCATTGAAATGACGTTGCGGATGAGGGTCAACAGCCGCTTGGCTTCGGCATAGGCCGGTGAGTGCTGCCGGATGACCTGCAGCAGCGGCTCCGCATAGCATTTGAGCATCGGAATCTCGTACATCAGCGCGGAATTGAACTCGGCATCGGCCAGTTCCTTGAACGGCAGGATATGCTTCTGTTCGCCGCTGCGGACGCTCGGCCAGCGCAGGATGGTCTCCTCGGCCGTCATCCCGCGAAACTGGTTGTCGCGTACCATCCTTCGCAGCAGGCGGTAATCCTCCGCACGCATCCGGGTCTTTTCGTCGATGGAAATCGGCGTCAGCACCGAAACATACATCTTGAAAATCTCTTCCTCGGGAATCTGCGGCGTCAAGGCCGGATTCAGGCCGTGGATCCCTTCCATAATCAGCACGTCGTTTTCCGTCAGCTGCAGGAACTGGCCTACGAACTTCCGGGTGCCCGATGCAAAATCGTATTTCGGGATCTCGACCCGCTTGCCGGCCAGCAATTGTTCCAGCTGTTCATTCAGGAACGGGACGTCGAGTGCTTCCAGGCACTCGAAATCATACTCCCCGTTCTCATCGAGCGGCGTATCCACCCGGTTGTGGAAATAATCGTCGAGCGAAACGATGATGGGGTTCAGCCCGTTGACCCGCATATGGAGTGCAAGCCGCTTCGAGGAAGTGGTCTTTCCGCTGCTGGAAGGACCGGCGATCAGCACCAGGCTCACACCCGGCCTCGCTGCGATCGCATTGGCGATTTCCGCATAGCGATGGTCGTGCAGGGTCTCCGAAAGATTTACCACATAGCGAGCCTTTCCGCTGGCAATCGCCTCGTTGAGCGAACTCACGTTGTTTTCACGGAAAATATTCCGCCACATCGACATTTCCTTGATCATAGCTTACAGTATTTTTTTCAAAAAGAGTCCGGTATAGGATTCAGGGGCCTTTGCCACCTGCTCGGGCGTTCCGGCAGCGATGATCTTCCCGCCGGCCTGGCCGCCTTCGGGTCCCAGATCGATGAGCCAGTCAACCGATTTGAGGATATCCAGATTATGCTCGATGATCACCACGGTGTTGCCCTTGTCGACCAGTCGCTGCAACACCCCGATCAGGACCTTGATATCCTCGAAATGAAGGCCTGTCGTAGGCTCGTCAAGCAGGTAGAGCGTGTTGCCCGTATCCCGGCGCGAGAGTTCCGCAGAGAGCTTGAGCCGCTGACTCTCGCCGCCGCTGAGTGTCGTGGCCGGCTGTCCAAGCGTCAGGTAGCCGAGGCCCACCTCCTCCATCGTACGCAGTTTCTGCGCGATCGA
>LXOW01146369.1_pt1 | contig 23274 bp, 25 predicted proteins | sample 1368591 | NCBI WGS metagenome assembly LXOW01 (sample SAMN04884650, study PRJNA319009) | bovine gut metagenome | isolation source: Cow rumen | host: Bos taurus | place: Italy: Legnaro (PD) | collected 2014-07-09
GCTCGTCGGCAGCGTCAGATGTGTATAAGAGACAGAGTTAGTTCTTGTTTCTGACCGTGCAAATTGTTCTCCAGAAATTATGGAGCAAATGAAAAACGATATCATTCAGGTGATTTCTAAATATATGGAAATTGATATGGAAGCTATGGATATCAAAATTTCTACAACAGAATCCGATGAAACAGGTGTTTCTGTACCAGCATTATTTGCAAATATTCCGATTCGTGATATGAAGACAAAAAAAGCGGAATAATGATTTAAACATTACGAATGTGTGTTTGAACAGCAACATTTGAAAGGTTAAGGCTGGGGCAAATGTTCGTTATTTGGTCCGGCCTATATAATTTTTATCAATGCAATTTAAAGATTGGGTTATTGAGGTTGATGTGATATGTTTAATTTTAAACAATACGATTGGAAAAAGTATAATTTTGCATTACTTTTTATTGTTTTTTTTCTTGAGATTTGTGGTGCGTTTTTAGTGAAGTATGCGGGGAGTGCTTTTTATAATCCGCTTGTTGGAGCATCATTTTTTAAAAGACAGATTATTTGGGTTATTGTAAGTTTGATTATTACAGTTGGAGTATCGTTAATTGATTATAAAGTCATATGTGATATTTCGGTTTTTATTTATATATCTGTAAGTTTACTGGCGTTGGCTACTCAGACACCTTGGGGAACCTCTGGTGGTACCGGAGATTCTGATGCAAGAAGATGGTTGAAATTTCCTGGATTTACTCTTCAGCCGTCCGAAGTCTGTAAAATAGGTATTATATTGATGCTTGCCGTCTTTTTTGCAAAAAACAAAGAAAACATGGATTCTTTTAAAACATTTTTTCTAGGAGGGCTACTGGCATTAGTGCCTATTGCATGTATTTTGATACAGCCAGATTTGTCATCAAGTTTGGTAATTGTATTTATTTTTTTAGTAATGGTTTTTAGTGCCGGAATATCGTATAAAATCATGCTGACATTTTTTTGTGTAACGGTACCTTTAATTATAGGGGGACTGTGGTTTGTTCAGCTACCAGTAGTCTATAACTGGCTTGGTGAAAATGAAATTCTTTCAAATGTTAGATATCAGATTGACCGTGTAGTTGCATATCAGCATCCGGATCAGTATACGACGGGATTGAATTATCAGCAAAATAAATCGATATTGGCAATTGCCTCAGGAAGTTTGTTTGGTAAACTTGGAAAAGGAGAGATTTCTACAAGAAACTATGGAAATGTAAGTGTATGTGAAAGCGATTTTATATTTACAGTCATTGGAGAAGAAATAGGATTTGTAGGAAGTTGTCTTTTGTTAGCATTACTATGTATTGTTGTGTTTATGTGTATAAGAACAGCGAGAAGATGTAAAGATACCAAAGGATATTTAATTGCTATGGGAATTTCTGCGATGCTGATATTCCAGGTTTTTGCAAATATTGGTGTTGCAACTATGATTTTACCAAACACAGGATTGCCGCTTCCTTTTATCAGTAAAGGTATCACTTCCGCCATGTGTTGTGCTATTTCTATTGGTATTGTATTGAATATTGGAATGCAAAACGGAACCGGTGATCGAAGTGGAATAAGCTTTTTGTAATAAATAACTAAAATTGTTAAAAAAAATTGATTTTTTTATTAAATTGTGATATATTTTTAAAGAAAGATGATATAGGGGGTGTAGTATGAACATTGGATTTATTGCACATGATGCAAAGAAGAAATTAATGCAGAATTTCTGTATTGCGTATAGAGGAATATTATGTAAAAATGAGCTTTATGCTACAGGGACGACAGGTAGATTGATTGAAGAAGCAACAAATCTTTCTGTTCATAAATATTTGGCAGGACATTTAGGTGGAGAACAGCAATTAGGAGCACAAATTGAACATAATCAAATTGATTTGGTTATTTTCTTACGTGATCCTCTAACATCAAAATCTCATGAACCTGATGTTAACAATGTAGTTCGTTTATGTGATGTTCATAACATTCCTTTGGCGACTAATTTAGCAACAGCTGAATTGCTTGTAAAAGCGTTAGATCGTGGTGACTTGGATTGGCGAGAAATTATGAGATAATTTATGTATAGATTTTATTTAATAAAGTTTGTACATTTGTAAAATGTTGTGAAATTGATGAAAGGAACTCTTTGTGAGTTCCTTTGTTGATTCTTATGAAAGATAATAGTATAATCATAGTTGGATTTGATGCTTTACAAATTTGTGAAGAATTATTACAAATCAGGAAATGTGCTAAGTGATTGGGATTAAGTAAAGTTAATTAGCCTGACAGAGCTAGTATTCAAATATATGAGAGTGTAAAAATGGAGGTTTTTTTTCTTGAGTAACAGAAGAAAAGTTAGAAGATTACGCAGACAGCCCCGCGTGAATTTAGGTGCTGTTGCGTTTATGTGTATTATTTTATATATTGCAATATCATTTATTATTTATTGGAGAAAACCAAGAATTTCTGTATATGAAGTGAATGAAAAGCAAATTTCAAATGAATATGGTTGTTCAGCCATAGCGCTGAGAGATGAAACGATTGTTACTACATCGGATGACGGATATTTAAATTATTATTATGCGGATGGTTCACGCATAGCTAAAAATAGTCCGGTGTATACACTAGACCAGACGGGTGAGATTTATTCCTTGCTTAGTTCTTCAACAGAAAACAGCACATTAACAAGGAGTCAGAGAAAATTACTATGGAATGATATTAGTGATTTTCATGAAGCGTATAGCTATAGTGATTATTCATCAGTTTCGGATTTTGCTTATGATGTTGAAAATACGGTGATGGAAATTTCTACCACAGCATTATCTGAAAATATTCAGAAAATACTTTCAGAACACAACTTAGATGGAACGTATCAAACAGTAGTTGCAAGTCAAAGTGGTATTGTTTCCTATATGGTAGATGGTTATGAAAATAAAAGCTGGAAAGATATTGGGGCAAAAGATTTTGTGTATGCTAATTATGAAAAAAAGACATTACGTACATCAAAAAAAGTAAAAGCTGGAAGTGCAGCATACAAGATCACATCTTCTGATGACTGGACACTTGTGATTGAATTGCCTGAAAAATTATATGAAGAATTGCAAAAACGCGAGCAAAGCAATAAGCAAAAAAATGCAAATTCTTATTTTAAATTAACATTTACAAGAGAAGATATTAGTGTGGATGTTGCTTATGAATTGTTTGTGAAAGATGATCAGTATTTTGCTAAAGTTGATTTAAACAGATATGAAAATCAATATATATCAGACCGTTTTATCGACGTAAAAGTGTCCTTAAATGAGGTGAAGGGATTAAAAATTCCAACATCTTCAATTGTTAGTAAAGAATTTTATATTGTACCAGAGGAATATTTTACTGTCGGTGGAGATAGTGGCGATGATGGANNGTGGATTCATGGCAATGGAACGAAAGATAGATATCAGCTTAGTGAAATTAGAAAACTAAAAGGAATTTATAATATTAATTTGGGATATTGTATCTTTAAATATGTAAAAATATTGTATAAAAATTCGGAATATTGTATTGTTAAAGATGGCTTGACTGACAGTATTTCAAATTTTGATCATATAATCGTTGATGCAAAGACAGTTACGGAAAACGATTTGATAAACAATTATAAAGGTTAAATAGACAAAGCGAAGGTAGGCGTGATTATGATAAAGGAAAATTTAAAAATTGTAGAAGAAAATATTTTGGCTGCATGTAAGCGTGCTGGAAGAAGTCGAGATGAAGTTACTTTAATTGCTGTTAGTAAGACAAAACCGGTAGAAATGCTACGCGAAGCAATTGAATATGGTATGGTAGATTTTGGAGAAAATAAAGTGCAGGAAATGTGCGATAAAATTGATGTAATTTCTGAAAAATTAAATTGGCATATGATTGGACATTTACAGAGAAATAAGGTAAAATATATAGTAGATAAGTCCTATTTGATTCATTCAGTTGATTCTTTAAGATTAGCAGAGCAAATTAACGCTGAAGCACAAAAGAAGAATGTTGTATGTGACATTTTACTTGAAGTGAATATTGCTAATGAAGAGAGCAAGTTTGGATTGAGTAGTGAGGAAGTTCCAGAATTACTTGCAAAGATTAAGAATATGAAAAATGTACGAGTAAAAGGTCTGATGACCATTGCACCTTTTGTTGACAATCCGGAAGACAACAGGGAACATTTTAGAAATTTACATAAACTTTTTATTGACATGCGTGAACAAACATCCGATAATATAAGCATGGAAGTGCTATCTATGGGGATGACAGGAGATTATGAAGTTGCAATCGAAGAAGGAGCTACTATGGTGAGAGTAGGTACTGGTATCTTCGGTGCGAGAAATTATAATATTTAGTGAGATAGGAGAATGAAATTATGGCAGGATTAGTTAGTAGTATTTTGGATTATATTAGAGTAAATGATGATGATGACTACGATGAATATGATGAATTTGATGATGTAAAAGATGAGCCTGTTGTTGACAATGCAGTCGCAGCCGAAGAAGAGTCTCCAAAGAGAAAAGCTCGTACTCAGACAAAGGAGGAAGAAGTTTCTGCAAAGAGAGAACGTTTTTCTCGTTCGGAGAGAACGAAAGTTGTTCCTATGAGAAATACAAGCAGAGATTTGGAAGTTTGTATTGTGAAACCTACATCTTTTGAAGATTCACAGCAGGTTTGTGAAGTATTGTTAGACGGAAGAGCATGTGTTGTAAACTTAGAAGGATTTGATGCTGATGATGCACAGAGAATTATGGATTTCATTTCTGGATGCATTTTTGCAATTGACGGAAAGTTACATAGAATTTCTAAGTACATTTTTATTTTTGCACCATCAAATATTGATATTTCCGGCGATTATTTAGACTTATTACCTGATGACAAGAAGAATACGTTGACAATCAACAAGCAATTTTAATAACTTGAATTAAGCAATTTATTTATATGTTGCTTAGTTTGTTGGATACGAAAAGGTTCTATACTTATTTTGGGTTTCCAAAGAGTTTAGAGCCTTTTCATATGAAGTTTACTTTTTGGGTAAATCATTATATCCAAAATAGAGATGGCATTTGTTCTATTAGGATGAAAAATAGATTTTATTAAATTAGATTTCTTGGTATGTAATCCTACGTATTATGGGAATATGGTTATTTAATAAATAGTTATCTCAAAATATGACACGAAAGACTTTGGGAGAACATTTGAATTTTGTGGAGGAAAACTATATTTGGAGAAAGAAAAAGAAGAGAATATATTTAAAAAGCGAATATTAGAACTTGCTAACACAGCTTGTTATAAAGATTATCCTGTTTGTTCTGATTTTTTATCGTTGGGAGAACAAACATTGTTATTTGATATACAAAAGCAATTTCCACCTGTAAATTATCTGGTGTGGGGTGGAAATGATGTTGCTGAAAGAAAAATGATTTGTTTTTCGAATGCTTCAATTGAAAGAGAACAATTTCCAATAGGTATGTTGAAAATATGCCCGACAAATTTAAAGTTTGCAGAAAAATTATCACATCGAGATTATTTAGGGGCATTATTAAATTTGGGTGTTGACCGGAGTAAAGTAGGGGATATCATGTTTGATGAAGATATCGCCTATGTATATGTGGAACAATCTATGACGGATTTTTTTTGTACCAATTTAGAAAAAGCGAAACACACTAAAATAAAATGCGAACCAGTTTTTCATGATGTTCCTTTTGAACAAAAATACAAAGAAATTACTGGGACTGTTTCTTCGGTACGATTAGATACTATAATTTCTATTGCATTTCAATCGTCAAGAAGCAAGATGCTTTCCTTGATTTCAGGAGAAAAGGTATATGTGAATGGAATTTTAGTTAACAGTAACAGTTATCGTTTAAAAGAGGGAGATATAGTTTCTGTGAGAGGAAATGGTAAGTTTTTATACGAAAGAGAACAAGGCGAGACTAAAAAAGGTAAAATAAAAGTATTGCTTCGAAAATACATTTAGGGAGGTAGTTATTATGATACGAGCAGAAGATATATCTGCAGAACATATTAAATCAGGAATTGGTGGATATAAGAAAAAAGCCACACAAGAGTATGTTGAGGGAATTCGTAACGAATATGATGCGTTGTATCGCGAAAATCAGGAATTAAAAGAAAAGTTATCTGTTTTGAGCGAGGGTGTTCAATATTATAAAAACATAGAAAGTTCACTTCAAAAAGCTCTTGTTTTAGCAGAAAAAACTACTTCTGAAACTGTGCATGCTGCTGAAGTGAAGGCGGAAGCTATGGAAAGAGAAGCCAAAGCCAAAGCAGAATTAGTTACGCGTGAAGCCGAAATGAAGGCAGAAGAATGTGAAAAGGAAGCTAACAGAAAAGCGGATACTATGATTAAGGAAGCTAAAATGCAGGTTGAAACAGCTATTGTTGAGGGTAATGCTGAGTTAAGCCGTATCCATTCGCAGATTATGACTTTAGTTCAGCAGTATGAACAGTATAAGTCGCAATATAAACAATTGGCACTTGCACAAATGAATGTTTTGGAAAGTGAAGCTTATAATTTGGATGCTCCGATTTTGAAAACATTAAAACAAGGGCTTGATAAAAAAGGTTCAAAAGAAAATAACGAATTTGACAAAATAAAACATGAGTATAGCGTTGACGAAGATGTTTTTAATCCAATTCCTACGCCAAGCTCTAATATAGAAAATGAAACGAGAAATAAAGAGGAAAAACAAGTCTATATTGATGGGCGTGGTGAAGTAGTTGAAGTTCATGAATTCAAAGAAATGAGTATGTCTGATAATTATAAAGATCCTTTTGCGGATGATGAAACAGATTTGCAAAATTTAGAAGAAACACCTAAATCTAGAAATGAAGATAGTTTTGAAACATCGAATCCGGATGAGTTTTTCTCATTTTTTGAACCTAAGAGTGAGAAAACTGTTCAATCTTTTGATGAAGCAGGTGACGATTCAGAAAAAAGTAATGTTTCAAACAGTGTGGAAAATACAGAATCTGAGATAGATCATTCAGAAGCATATGATAGTACAAAAGATTTTTCTTTTGATGTTGCTAATAATGTTGATAATTCTGAAGATTATAATTCTGTAACATTAGATAAAAAAATAGAAGATACAATACATGCCTTCAAAGGAAATGAACCTGAGAATGATAATGGGAACACTATGGGAGGCTTATCCGATAATAACATTAAGACTAGTGAAAGTGAGCTTAAAAGAATTGAAAGAGAGCAACTTGAACGTTTAAAAAAAGAAGAGAGTGAACAAAAAGAACTTGCTATAAAAGGATTTAACAATCTATCGGGTATTGAAGTAAAAAAAATTGAATATCCTTTTAACGATGCAAATTCTCAAAATGAAGAAATAGATATTTTCAAAGAAAAAAAACAATCCTTTGAAGAAACAGATTTTATTGCTCAATTGCATAAAAAAGATGAGGATGATGATCCTGTGTCTTTAGAAACTTTAAGAAATTTGGGGCTGGAAGATGAAAGAGTGTTCTCTGAAGAACCAATGAACGCTTCAGATTCTTTCGAGAAGCATTCAAATGGAGACAACATTGAGCAGATTAGTTCAAACGGTAATAACCAGGAAGAAAAAGCGTTTGTTGAAAACACTTCAAATGAAAATACTTTTGAACAGACAAAATCATTTGAAGTACATTCTTTTTCACCTGATGCATTAGCAGCGCTTGGAAAAGATGAGAACGCAGACAATCACAATAATTTGACTCGTGAAATGGAAAGCCCGCGTAGTTATAGTTCAATGTCGGCTGATGATAATCATAAATTTAAAAGTTTTAGCGATTTTGAGCAGGAATTAGAAGATTAAAGTAGTTTTCATTGCAAGAAAAAGGAGAACGTAAGTATGAGCAAAATTATAAATGTAAAGGAAAATGGAAATCCAATTTATGATATTAGAATTGAAAACGATTATAAAGCACTTGGTAGTGTTTTGAGAGAATTAGGAACTTCAGGACACAGAGTTTGCATTGTTTCGGATACTACGATTAGCGCACATTACATGAATGAAGTAGTTGAAATTGTCAAAGATTATTCAAGTTTAGTTGAGACATTTACATTGCATCCTGGGGAAGAATACAAAAATTTGAATTCCGTACAGTCTTTGTATAAATACTTGATAGAATCAAAATTTGACCGTAAGGATTTTCTGATTGCATTGGGCGGCGGTGTTGTTGGCGATTTAACAGGTTATGTAGCTGCAACGTATCTTAGAGGTATTTCATTTATTCAGCTTCCAACCACGCTTTTATCTATGGTTGACAGTAGTATTGGTGGAAAAACAGGAGTAGATTTTGATGCCTACAAAAATATGGTAGGGGCTTTTAAACAACCAAAAGCAGTGTATATCAATACTAGTACGTTAAAGACATTAACACCTAGACTATATCATAGTGGATTTGGTGAAGTTACGAAATATGGTTATATTCAGGATCAACCATTTGATGCGTGGTTACGTGAAAATGTAGATGCATTGATGAATATGGAGCCTGAAGCATTAGAATATATGATATATAAAAGCTGTGACAACAAAAGAATTGTTGTAGAAGAAGATCCAACAGAAAAAGGAATTCGTGCAACATTAAATTTTGGTCATACATTAGGTCATGCCATTGAGAAATTAATGAACTTTCAATTGCTTCACGGAGAATGTGTTTCTATCGGAATGGTTGCTGCTGCATATATGTCGTATAAAAGAAACATGATTTCAAAAGACGATTTAGATACTATTACTGAAACATTGAAGAAATTTGAATTGCCAGTTTCTGTTAATGGATTAAATGCAGATATGGTAGTTGAAACAACTAAAAATGACAAAAAAATGGACGCAGGAAAGATTAAGTTTATTTTATTGGACGGAATTGGACATGCTGTCATTGATGATACAGTTACTCAGGAAGAAATGTTGGAAGGCTTTTCTTATGTGGCAGAGCAACTTGACTAATTACTTAAAATTGAGAAGATTGAAAGGAGAAAAGAATGAAAAAAATATTGTCAATTGCCTTAATTGTGGTTTTGGTTGTTATTGATCAATTGACAAAAGTAGGTGCGCAAATTTTTTTGCAGGGTAAAAAGCCTTTTAAGGTAATTAGGGATATTATTGAATTGAGATATCTAGAAGGTGGAAATACAGGTGCTGCCTTTGGTATTTTTTCCGGAAATACTTTAGCATTAGGTATATTATCTGTGGTTGTATCAATCGCTTTAATTGTTGTACTTATGCGTATGCTCAATAAACCGGATAAATCATTAATTTGTTGGACTTTAGTATTTATAATTTCAGGTGCTGTAGGAAATGGAATTGATCGTATATTTCGAAAATACGTCATTGATTTCATTTATGTACCAATTATAAATTTTCCTATTTTTAACGTGGCAGATATGTATGTTACTTGTGCTGCAATCGTACTTTTTCTTTTAGTTGTATTTGAAAAAAAAGAAAATGAAATTACAGAAGAAAAAGAAGAGGTGTAACAATGGGAGAAAAAGTGCAGTTTGTTGTAAGTAAGCAGGCAGGAATGAGAGTTGATAAAGCTTTAGCAGAACTACTTCCTGATATGAGCCGTTCTTATCTGCAAAAAATCATAAAGAATCAATCGGTTATAGTAAATGAAAAGATTGTAAAATCAAATTACAAAATGGTCTCAGGTGATGTAATAGAATTAGAAATACCAGAACCAGTAGAAATGGACATTTTACCTGAAAAAATAGATTTGGATATTTTATATGAAGATGATGATATTATCGTAATAAACAAACCAAAAGATATGGTAGTTCATCCTGCTGCAGGGCATTATTCTGGAACTATTGTAAATGGACTTTTATATCATTGTAAAGATAATTTGTCAGGCATTAATGGAGTTTTGCGCCCTGGAATTGTTCATCGTATTGACCGAAATACCACTGGCGCTATTGTTATTTGTAAGAATGACATTGCACATCGTTTTATAGCGGAACAATTAAAAGAACATAGCATTACAAGAAAATATAATGCTATTGTTTATAATTGTTTTAATGTGGAAGAGGGGAGTGTTGATGCACCTATTGGACGTCATCCTGTAGATCGAAAAAAAATGGCAATTAATTATAATAACGGTAAACGTGCAGTTACCCATTATCGGGTACTAGAAAATCTTGCCGGAAAATATGCTCATATTGAATGCCAATTAGAAACTGGTCGAACACATCAAATACGTGTACATATGACAAGTATTAATCACCCTTTATTAGGGGATGATGTATATGGTCCTGCAAAATGCCCATATAATCTTGAAGGACAAACATTACATGCAAGGGTGCTTGGGTTTGTTCATCCAACAACAAAGAAATATATGGAGTTTGAGGCACCATTACCAGATTATTTTAATCATCTTCTTGAAATTCTACAAAAGTAGAATTCTTGTTTTGCGATAAAATATTCAATACTACACTTGACTTCTTGAAAAATAAAGCTATACTAGTATAGTAGAATAAACTTAAAGATGTGGACATTTACAATATTACCAAAAACGGAGGCACATAGAGTGAGTGAATTACGATTACACGAAGGCGAACTTAATATTATGGAATTGCTTTGGTCGAATAAGACATTAGCTGCCAAAGATATGGCAAAGATTATAAAGGAATATGTAGGATGGGAAAAAAATACTACATATACGGTAATTAAACGTTTGATTGATAAAGGCGCAATTGTTCGTGAAGATCCTGGGTTTATTTGTAAAGCAACAGTTTCTAAAAGAATGGTTCAGCAGATGGAGACTTTGAATTTAATCAATAAATTTTATGGCGGTTCATTTGAAAGTTTTATTGCAGAGTATTTACGCTCACAGGATTTATCGGCTGTTGAATTGGATTTACTTGAAAAAATAGTGAAAGAACAGAGAGTATAAAACTTTAAAATAAATAGGAAAATATTTGAACACACTTTCATTTGAAATTGTGTTCATTTTTTTCATTAAAAGTGTTTTCGTATGAGTAAACAGCCCTTTATGGAGGATTACGAATACAGAATCAACTGTTTTTATATGTAAACCCAAGACAATGAAAAGTATGTTTACTTGCAAAGAAACATGTTTGCTTGACAAAAAGAACAAATGTTTGTATAATAAACATATGTTCGAATTATGTGATTATTCATTAAATCAAAAATTAGAAATATTAGCTGATGCTGCAAAATATGATGTTGCATGTACTTCCAGCGGCGTAGATAGAAAGGGAAAGAAAGGATTCCTTGGGAATGCCAGAGCCTGTGGTATATGTCATAGTTTTGCTGCAGATGGAAGATGTATTTCTTTGTTGAAAATTCTTATGACAAATCATTGTATTTATGATTGTAAATACTGTATCAATCGTAAGTCTAATGATGTGCCAAGAGCTACATTCACACCTAAGGAAATCTGTGAATTAGTAATAGAGTTTTATAAAAGAAATTATATTGAAGGATTGTTTTTGAGTTCCGGTGTTATAAATAATCCCGCCTATACTATGGAGCGCATCTGCGAAACTTTACTTTTATTACGTACACAGTATAAGTTTAATGGTTATATTCATGTAAAAAGTATTCCAGGTGCACCGGAAGAACTACTTGCAACTGCTGGTTATTTAGCGGATCGTATCAGCATTAATATGGAATTACCTACAGAAGAAAGTTTGAAGAAATTAGCACCAAATAAGAGCTTTGAGACGATTATGACACCCATGGGATTAGTAAGTGATACAATAGCTACCCATCGATTAGCTATTGGAAAATCTGCGCGTATGGAACGAAGCAATGGTAATAAATATTTAAATAATAGTATTTTTTCTAATAATAATCTGAAAATGGAGATGAAGAATGAACAACTATCTTTATCAGATACAATGAATACGGTGATTTCTAATGGCTCATCTGCAGATAAACTATTGCCAAACACACGCGATAAGTACCATTTAAAGCGTGCATTTGCCCCTGCTGGGCAATCTACCCAGATGATTATAGGTGCAACTGACGAGACGGATTTTCACTTGATTCAGACAACACAAAAATTATATCAGACATATGATTTAAAGAGAGTGTTTTATTCTGCATATATACCTATCAATGAAGATAGCGCACTTCCTTCGTTAGATACAGCGCCTCCGTTGTTACGGGAACATCGTTTATATCAAGCAGATTGGTTGCTTCGTTTTTATGGATTTCAAGCAAAGGAATTACTTTCCGAAGATCGGCCGAATTTTAACGAAAAGATTGATCCCAAGTGTGATTGGGCATTAAGACACTTAGAGATGTTTCCAGTTGAAGTACAGACGGCTTCTTATGAAGTATTATTACGAATTCCTGGTATTGGTCCTAAATCGGCAGCCAGAATTGTGTCTGCCAGAAGATATGGAACACTTACCTTTGAGCATTTAAAGAAAATTGGAGTTGTTTTAAAAAGAGCACATTATTTTTTAACGTGTAGCGGAAAGATGATGTATCATATTCCAATCGAAGAAAAATACATTCTAAATCAATTGATCACGCTAAACAGGTCTGATAACTGGCAGGTAGCACATCAAAATCAAAATAGACAGATGTCTCTATTTAGTGATTTTAATCTTGGAGGTGCATCAGGGTGATTGTATTTACATGTGAAAATGATTTTGAAGCTATTATGACTTGTATATACCACGCTTGGGAGTGGGCGATAAAAAATGGACATGACAACATGCGTTTAGAAAGAGAACCTATATTACAGGGAACTTTGTTTGATGAATATATTCATGTAGAAGCGGATTCAATAAAAGCAGAAAAAGTTGTTCGAGCCATCCGAAATAAAATTTCCGACGAAAGTTATATTCGAGTGTATTATGCCTGCTTGGCAGAAGAAGACTTGTTAGATTCTATCTATCGGTATTTAAGAATAGGTTTTCGAGTTGGTGAAAAAGTAAACCATATGCTTACGGAAGACTCTGTGATGCGACTTTTAGAAGCTCGGCGTAAGGTAGGAAATGAAAGTCATTTTTTCCGTGAATTTATGCGTTTTTCTTCTATAGATGGCAAAGTATATATTGCTCATTTTGAACCCAAATGTAACGTGGCTCATCTTGTATCCAGACATTTTGAAGATCGTATGCCGTCGGAACATTGGATGATTATTGATGACGTGCGAAAAATTGCAGTTATTCATCCAAAAGAGGAGGAAGTCTACATTCGAAGACTAATGGATGATGAGTTTGAACAATTAAAGCATTCCGAAGAATGTGAAGACGAATATACAACGCTATGGAAAGCATTTTTTGAGCATATTGCCATTAAAGAAAGAACGAACTACAAATGCCAGAGAAATCTAATGCCTCTATGGATGCGAAAGCATGTTGTGGAGTTTAAAGAATAAAATTATCTAAAAAGGCTAAATATNNCTTTTTTACTACGGAAATAAAGAACATTTTTTACTTTGAATGTTTTATTTTTTTACTTATGTATTATTTCTCTCTTAATGTTACAGCTGTGGCTGCCTTACGTCTTCGTTCGTCATCCTGGGCAGCATAATGTTTTCTTGTTGTATTAACGTCTTTGTGTCCTAGTACATCAGCTACCAGATAAATATCGCCAGTTTCTTTGTATAAAGTAGTACCGTAGGTACTTCTGAACTTATGAGGCGTGATGTGCTTTGTGGTTATGTGTGATGAATATTTGCTTACTAAATTTTGTACAGCTCTTACTGTGATTCGTTTTCTTTGAGTAGAGTAGAAGAGAGCGTTTTCATGTCCGTCAACAGGCGTAATATGCGACCGTTCACTGACGATATAGTCCTCTAATGCTTCCTGAACCTCTGCACCAAAGTAAACAAACATTTCATTGCCACCTTTTCTGGTAACTTTTATGGAATTGTTTTTGAAATCAACATCTGTAATATCTAATCCAACTAATTCTGATACACGAATTCCTGTGCCTAAAAACAGTGTAAAAATTGCTAAATCCCGCACTTTGTTTTTTTCGTGATATACTTGTTGCTGTTTTGTCATAGTATCGCTACCATCTTCGATAAAGTCTAATAATAATGCAACTTCATCCGGATCTAATCGGATGATTTCTTTCTGATGTAATTTAGGCATATCAACGTAAACAGTCGGATTATGTTCGATATATTCATGTTTCTGATAAAAACCATAAAAACTGCGGAGTGCCGACATTTTTCTTGATATACCTTTTTCACCATTGGTCCATTCGTGACCATTTTGTTCATAAACCTTTAAATATCTTTTGTATTCCTCAATATCTGAAGAAGAAAGCTGATCCAAGTCTTTTAACTGAAAATCTGTTGTATGGTAGTTTTTGTACACTGGATTGGATTGTATCAAAAATTCTAAAAATAAAATGATATTACCGGCGTATGCTACCTGTGTGTTGATTGCAGTACTTTGATCTATATGATTAAAATAATCCACGGCAAATGGTGGTAAGCGCTTAATCAAGGTATTTAGTTGTTTTGTTTTTTCTTTTTGCTGCTGTGCAAAGTATGTATCTTTATTTTTCATAGTTGGTCTCCATTTAACTTATATATTTAAAAATGTTTTCCATAGGCAAATCAGAACGAATGCTTGCTTGCATGTATGTAATTCTATTTGTATACGTGAAAAATTAATCTATATGAGCAAGAATGTCAAATTTATTCCTAAATATTATTATAGTTAAAATTTCAAAAGCCGTCCATAGTATACAGATGAAAAATACAATATTCAAAGTCTCAGCAATAGCGGATAATAATCTTGCTTTAGTAAGATGTATTTTGTTAGTTTTCTATCGTTTTTAATTATGATAGTAACCAAACGGTTATGCGTTTACTACTATGAGCGAAAATAAATCCACTACATCAACAGAACCCAAAACAATACCTGTTATATCGTGGTAGAAAAAAATGCTTTGCCTGGCGTGATTTAAAGTAAATATATGATTTCTGATAAAAATACATTTATTCATCTATTGTCAACTGGGGCAATTATCTTTTATATTAAATATTCAGTTTTTTGATTTTAGTATCATCTGCAAAACACTATCATATTTAAAAATGATAGTAAATTTGATTTATAATGATGTATCACAGTAAATAATATAGGAGCGACTACCTATCTCTGCGTATCAAATTAAAAAATGATGGCAGTACATATGATTAGTATTTGACTATCAAAATTAAAAATGATAGACTTTTGTTGTAGAACAATAATGTGTTGATATGATACAATTGTAGAACACTTAAGAAAAGAGTTGATTTTTATTGAAATTAAGGCACAAACAGTTATTAAGAGACAAGAATGATAAATATGAAAAGATTTCATTGCGATTTACTGTGTCACAAAAGAGAGAACATGAATATGCAAATTTAAAAAATTATAAAAAGATGCAGCAACTATTGGAAAAGGCTGGATTTGAATTATCAATGGATGATACAGAAATGGTTTTATCTGTGATACCGGATAAATATGAGAGTGTAGTAAATCGAGGTGCAGGAAGAAATAAAAAAAGCACGTATACTTTTGATGATGGCACATTTAAAATGTATATGTATTCAGATATTATTTCGATGAACCAAAGTATGACTGATAGAGAAGTTTACGAAAAGATTGGCATGAAACCTGCTACTTATTATCGACATAAAAAAGCTATGGTAAATAGTGCGTATTATAAAGGATTAGATAAGGAACGATTAGATGATGAAGCTTATATTGCCAAACAACCTGGAAATTTCACTTTTTAATTATTTTGTTGCATATTCTCAAGATTAGGTTTTGTTGCAATTCCTATGATTATATGATATAAATGGTTGAAAGGTATTTTATGATTACTTTTAGTTATACTACTTAGTGATAGCAGTTTAACTATTTGATATACATTTGAAGACAAAGTAAGGAGCATATTTATGTTAGAATTAAAGGATTTGTGCTTTATTGTGGAGGAAGATAATCAAAAAAAGACGATTATTGATCACATGAATTTAAAGATTGATCAGGGAAAATTCGTTGTTATTACCGGCCCTAATGGTGGTGGTAAGTCGACACTTGCAAAATTGATTATGGGTATAAAAACACCTACAAGTGGTCAGATTTTATATAATGGAACGAACATCACAAATATGAGCATTACAGAGCGCGCAAAGCTTGGTATTAGTTTTGCTTTTCAGCAACCAGTGCATTTTAAAGGTATTACTGTTCTTGATTTATTACGTCTCTCTGCAGGAAAGCAACTTTCCATCAGTGAAGCCTGTGAATTTTTATCTCAGGTAGGTATGTGTGCGAAAGAGTATATCAATCGTGAAGTAAACGCCAGTTTATCCGGAGGAGAATTAAAGAGAATTGAAATTGCTACTGTTTTAGCACGTGGAACGGAAGTTTCTATTTTTGATGAGCCTGAGGCTGGAATCGATTTATGGAGTTTTCAGCATTTAACTTCTGTGTTTGAAAATATCCGTACATCTGCCAAAGGAACAGTATTGATTATTTCACATCAGGAACGTATTTTAGCAATCGCAGATGAAATCGTAATGATTAAAGACGGAAAAGTAGAAGCACATAAAGCAAAGGATGAAATTTTTCCTAAAATTGTAGGTACATCTCAAGCGTTGTCTTCTTGTGGAATGCTTTCTAAGGAGGATAAGAAATGCTAGATTCAATTCAAAAACAATTATTAGAAGAGATTGCAGACCTTCATAAAATGCCAGAAGGTGCATATAATATTCGTGCAAACAGTCAAATGGCTGCCAGAAACACAACAAGTGATATTGATATTATTACTAAAAACGATGTTAGTGGTATTGATGTAAAGATAAAGGATGGTACCAAAAATCAGAGTGTTCATATTCCGGTTGTTATGGATAAGAGTGGTATTACAGAGATGGTATACAATGATTTTTTTGTTGGTGATGATTGTGATGTTACAATTATTGCAGGATGTGGTATTCATAATCCAGGAGAAGAAAACTCACAACATGACGGTATCCATCGTTTCTTTATTGGTAAGAACTCAAAATTAAAATATGTAGAAAAACATTATGGTCAGGGTGAAGGAACAGGAAAACGTATTTTAAACCCTGTAACGGAAGTTTATCAAAAAGAGGGCAGTTATGTTGAAATGGAAATGGTTCAGATTCGAGGCGTAGATTCGACCATCCGTACTACGAAAGCTGAACTGGATAAAGATGCTACTTTAATCGTGAGAGAGCGACTAATGACACATGATAAGCAAACTGCAACAAGTATTTATGAAGTGTACTTAAATGGTGAAGGCTCAAGCACAGACGTTATTTCACGTTCCGTTGCGAAAGACAATTCAGAACAGATTTTTGACGCTAAGATTATAGGTAACAATGCATGTAAAGGTCATGCAGAATGTGATGCGATTATAATGGATAAAGCCCATGTAGTTGCAGTTCCAAAACTTGATGCCTGTCATGTGGATGCAGAGCTTATTCACGAGGCTGCCATTGGAAAAATAGCCGGTGATCAGTTAATTAAACTTATGTCATTAGGATTGACGGAAGAAGAAGCAGAGGAGCAGATTGTTAACGGTTTCTTAAAATAAGTAAAGAATCTACTGTCAATCATTGACATTTGAAGCCGATATAATCTATAATGAAACTTATAAAAGGGTATTTAAGATATGAGATATTTTACTTACTAAGGAGGTACATCAAATGATTAAGGAAAGTATTGTTATTGGAGACATTTATAAAAAATATCAGAACCCATTAGCAGAGCTTGTACAGAAAGCTTGCTGTTACGATTCTAAACTCATGATTGAGAGAGACAACATTAAGATTAACATGAAGAGTATTATGGGAATTATGGCTATTAAATGGGATGAAGGAATGTCTGTAACAATTTCTGCAGAAGGCTCTGACGAATCAGAAGCTTGCAAAGCTTTGGCTGATTTTGTAGCTTGTAAGTAACAAATGGTTACATTTTCATAGAGATAAAATTTATGGCATTGCGTGTTGCAATGCCATTTTTTATGTAATAGGAAATTGCGATGCAATTTCCTATTACATAAAAACGCTCCGCGAGGATGCACAGACCGCGGAGATGGAGTTAATTGCTGCGCAATACCACGGTCGCGCTAGAGTTTTGCAAGCAAAACTCTTTGTTCCTTTAAAAGTGTTTTCCGTAAACAAAGCAGAATGCATGCACCATTTTCTCATATTTTCCATATATTATTCTATAAATATTCTCTCGAAGTCCTTTTAACAATAATTCCGAGAAGATATAAAAACATCATAGGAGGTCCTTGAATTGACGACTTCAAGACAACCAAATTCCATTGCTATTATAGGTGGCGATTACCGACACTTTTTGCTGTATCAAAATTTACAAAAGAAAGGATTTCCTGTAACCGGTATCGCACTGTTTAATCCAAATGTTCCAGAAAACGCACCAAAGCATGACGGTTTTTCAAAAATTACCTTTCCCGAAAGTGATATTTGGATTACAGGAATTCCTTTCACCAAAGATAAAAAACATCTCTTTACAGCTTCACCAAACCATCAGATTACAATTGATGATTTTCTAAATCACTTATCGAAAACAAAAGCAAAATTACTGATTGGTGGAAGTTTTCCAAAAGAAGTGGTTTCATTTGCCAGAGAACATCAAATTCCATGTAACGATTTATTAAAAAACACTGCTCTCACCATTGATAATGCAGTTCCAACCGCCGAAGGAGCAATTTTCCACGCCATTAAAGAAAGTCCTTACACCTTGCACAATAATAAAGCATTGGTTCTTGGCTTTGGCACCTGTGGGAAAACACTTGCATTAAAACTACGGGCATTGGACGCAAAAGTTACGGTATGCGCCAGAAAGGAACAGGACTTTGCCTTTGCACAAAGTTTAGGATTTGAAACAACCGACTATCAATCCCTGCCGGATATTTTACCTGAAAGCCTTTTTATTTTTAACACAGTGCCTGCCCTGGTTCTCACAAGAGAATTATTGGCTGTTACAAATAACCACTGTTTGATTATAGATATTGCCTCTCTTCCCGGTGGATGCGATGATGAGGCTGGAAAAAATTTAAACAAAACTATCATTCACGCTCTTGGGTTGCCAGGAAAATTTTCGCCTCAAACAGCAGCAGATTTATTAGAACGACATATTTTAAAACTTATCTAAAAGCAGCTTGTTAAATCGACATTTCTAAAACCTCATTTAAAACCAACTTGTTAAAATAGACATATTTAAAATAACAAATAAAACCACCTTGTTAAATCGACAAATTTTAAAACAAATATAGAAAGGATGTTCACCATGGATTTTTCTCCTTACACTATCGGATTTGCAATGACAGGTTCCTTTTGTACCTATGAAAAAGCCTTTGAACAAATGTCTAAATTAAAGCGGCTTGGAGCAACGCTTATACCTATTTTTTCTTACCTACCACAAGAAATCCAATGTCGTTTTGGTACTTGTAGCGAATATCTAAAAAAAGCGGAAGATATTAGCGAAAACAAACCAATTCTATCCATTACCGGTGCCGAGCCAATCGGTCCAAAAGGGCTTCTTGACTTACTTCTTATCGCTCCATGTACCGGAAATACTATGAGTAAACTTTGCCATGCCATTACAGACACCCCTGTCCTTATGGCAGCAAAGTCGCAGTTACGAACAGAAAAACCTGTGGTTATTGCCCTTGCAAGTAATGACAGCCTTGGATTGAATTTTAAAAATTTAGGCAATCTTTATACTACAAAAAATATTTATTTCGTTCCATTTGGACAAGATGATTCTACGAAAAAGCCAAACTCTTTAGTGGCACATATGGACCTGATACCGGACACCATTCAGGCGGCACTACACCACAAACAGATACAACCGGTTTTGAAACCATATTAATGATTTTAGCAAGCAAGCTTTCAGAAACAATACCCACTGACAACACTTTTAAAATGTTCTCTCGAAATTCTTGTATAAAAAGACTCCGAGAGAACATTAAATTAAATGGGAGGGTGCTGAATATATAGCCCCTCCCATTTTATATTTTATACTTTCACATGGCGAGTTCCAAGTTGCTAAAGCATCGGAAGCTCGCTCAAATCTTCACTCCATATGTCTCCAGCCAGTAATTAATTTGCACTAGATAAGCATACATCTGTGGCAATGCCATCAACTGCCCAAACCACGGTTTACCAAGGTTTGCCGGTTTTGCCATCAGTTCCCAAAGTGCTTTTTTATCTACGAATTGGTTAAGGGGAGCTTCTGTTTGATTCAAAATACGCTTTAGTTCTTCCTTTAACATATTTTCAAAGGTAGGATCGTAGGTTTTCGGATAAGGACATTTTTTCCGTTCCACCACGCTTCTTGGTAAATATCCTTTCATAGCATCCTTTAACAGACTTTTCACCTGCTGGTTGTGATATTTGTACTCCCAAGGAAGTTCATATAAATACTCAACCAGACGATGGTCTGCAAAAGGAACCCTCACTTCCAAACCTTTTGCCATAGTCATACGGTCTTTTCGTTCCAACAATGTTTCCATAAACCATGCAATGTTTAAATGGGCGATTTCCCGTTGTCTTCGCTCCTTCATAATATCCCATCGTCGCACATTTCGCTCCACGCTCTCCTTAAATAAATCTTCCTGTGAAACCAGTCGTTCTCTAGGAGATAACACCATTCTTTCAAGAGACGCATCATACTGCGTTTTCACAAATGTTTCAAGTTTTAATTCTTCCTGCCATTCTCTTTTTAATACAAAATTTCGAAACGCCAAATCTCTGGACCATGGGAATTTATTTACGGTAAAACTCTCCGGCTGACGAAACCAAGGATAACCTCCAAAAATCTCGTCTGCGCATTCACCGGACAAACAGACCGTATGCTTTTCTTTTACTTTTCCTGCAAAGCATAATAAAGAGGAATCCACATCCGTCATTCCCGGCATATCTTTTGCCTTTACCGCATCATACAGCCCTTCAAACACATCTTTCGTCGTGCATTCCAAATACATGTGGTTAGAACCGATCACTTTTACCATTTCTTCAATGTAGGGACGGTCCTGCTCCGGCTGGAAATTAGAAGCTACAAAATTTTCCCTGTTTCCCACATAATCAAAGGAATAGGTATCAAGCTGTTCTCCCCTCTCTTTCATATATTTTGCTGCCACTGCAGAAACCACACTGGAATCCAGTCCGCCGGACAAAAGGGTACACAATGGCACATCCGAACACAACTGTCGTTCTATAGCATCGGTCAATAAATACCGTATATGTTCCACTGCCTGCTCATACGTATCATCCACTCCTTTTGCTGAAAGCTCCCAGTATTTCCACTGTTGAAAACCAGAATTGCTAAATCTGGCACAATGTCCGGGAAGTATCTCATACACACCGTCATAAACACCACTTCCCGGCACTCTTGCAGGACCGATTCCGAAAATCTGACAAAGACCATACTTACTGATTTTCGGCTCGATTTTCGGATACTGAAAAAAAGCCTTTATTTCTGATGCAAATAAAAATGTGCTATCCAGACACATATAATACAAGGGTTTTACCCCCATCCTGTCCCTAACCAAAAAGACCGACTTAAGCCGCTCATCCCAGATGGCAAAGCTAAAAATTCCATTTAGCATTTCTGCCATATTCTCCCCAAACTGAATATACGCCTGCAAAACAACCTCCGTGTCAGAAGTGGTCTCAAAGGTAACCTTTTTTTCCCTCAGTTTTTTTCTGATTTCCTCAGTATTGTAAATTTCCCCATTATATACAATGGTGTATTCCACTCCATTTTTTCGGATTGTCATTGGCTGCTTCCCACGGGCAACATCCATAACTGCAAGCCTTGTGTGAGCAAACGCCACATGCTCTCCTACATAAGTTCCAAAATCATCCGGTCCTCTGTGAACAATGGTTTTTCCCATATTTTCTACAATTGTAGTGTTGTATTCTTTTTCCTTTGTGAAATCCTTTTGAAAAGACGCAAATCCTGCAATTCCACACATAATCATTCTCCCGTTTTCTTTTACATAAAAGTAGAGCATACCAAAGGTATGCTCTACTACTATATGATTTCATCATGTAAAATATACAATTTCTTCTTTTGATTTTTCTGTCTTTTCGATAGATACTGCTTCTAGCACCAAGCCTTCTCCCTGATATTCCGGAGTATATTGCACCTTTGCAGTAACAACGATGTTTACCCAGTCTCTTGTCTTAAACTTCTCACCATCCTTGCAATGGCACTTAAATCCAATAAACTGAATATCATCCACACAACAAGTCATGGCAAATCTTCCAGGCACAATCCATTCCGGTGGAAACTCATCCGGATGATACACGATTGCCTTAAAACTAAGTTTCTTATTCTTATATTTTTCCGGATGTTCCAAAGCGTCCATATACCAGATACCATAATCTTCTTCGCTTATTTCTACCACATCTGCATTTAGATCAAATGGCATTTCTTCTTCCATACCATTGTCAATGGTTCCATCTGTATGCTCGTAAATAATCTGNNCAACGGTTAATAATAACGGCATCCGAAGGAGTGAACTGCTGCACCATCATACCACCCATGTTGTTCATGTAACCTTGGAAAGTGCTGGCATCAATGGTTGTCAAAACCTGAACAATAATCCATTCTTCCGGCATCTCCATCTCTATCATATTTTCCGTATTCCACATACCGTTGTACTCAATAAATACACGGTCAGGGCTATACTTTTTATTTAATTCTTCCAAATATGCAGGTGTCAAATCTTCCTCTTCTTCTACAACCACCATATCCATATTCAGCTTTTTTAACAAATCTTCTTTGTATTCAATCTCGCCTTCTTCGCAACAGATTAACAAGCCTTTTTCTCCGGTCATAAAATCAGGTTCTTCTAATGTGCCCTGAATAAGACTGGTCTTTCCACTTTCCAGAAAACCAGTGAATACGTATACATATACTTCTCTTTCCTGCATATTGCCTCCTATACATGAAATACCTGTTTTAATTTGTCTTCATCAAGATTTGTACCAATGACACAAATCTTACCTGTAATTTCAGGCTCTCCGGTTCTCAATTCATACTCACCTGGAACTAAATCGTAATAAATCCATGTTCCATCTGCATTTGGAACAATACCCTTTGCACGAAGAATAATTCCATATTCCTCTGTATTTGCAAGTTTTTCAAGAATTGATTGCATCTCATCTTTCGTAAACTTGTGTGGTGTCTCCACTCCCCAACTTGTAAATACATCATCTGCATGATGATGGTGATGGTCATGTCCACATCCACACTCTCCGTCTCCA
>LXOW01156189.1_pt1 | contig 23262 bp, 13 predicted proteins | sample 1368591 | NCBI WGS metagenome assembly LXOW01 (sample SAMN04884650, study PRJNA319009) | bovine gut metagenome | isolation source: Cow rumen | host: Bos taurus | place: Italy: Legnaro (PD) | collected 2014-07-09
GCTACCCTCACCGCTACCGCCAACACTGGCTACACCTTCACCAACTGGACAGAAGGTCAGACAGTGGTGTCAACCGACGCTACTTACAGCTTCGAGGTAACTGGCGAAAGAACTTTGGTCGCCAACTTCAGCCTCAACAACTACGCTATCGCCGCTACCGCCAACCCGGCTGCAGCAGGTACAATAACTGGTGCCGGAACCTACAACCATGGCGCCGAGGTTACCGTGTCCACCACAGTCAACACCGGTTTCTACTTTGTAAGCTGGACTGAAAACGGCAATGTGGTGTCAACCAGCACTTCTTACACCTTCACCTTTACAGGTGCAAGAACCCTGGTGGCTAACTTCGACACTCTCAGCTACAACATCGCTGCTTCGGCCAACCCGAACGCTGGTGGTACTGTAGAGGGTGCTGGTACATACAAACATTTCAAGACCGCCACACTCACCGCTACCCCTGCAACGGGTTATACCTTCATCAACTGGACTGAAGGCGGTCAGGAAGTGTCAACCAACGCTACCCTTGAGTTCACCGTTACTGGTGCCAGAACCTTGGTTGCTAACTTCTCTCTCAACAGCTATGACATCACCGCTACCGCCAACCCGAGCGCTGGTGGTTCAGTGAACGGCGCAGGCACCTTCAATCATGGTGCTACCGCTACCCTCACCGCTACCGCTGCAACGGGCTACACCTTCGTCAACTGGACTGAAGGCGGTCAGGAAGTGTCAACCAACGCCACCTACGAGTTCACCGTTACCGGTGCTAGAACTTTGGTCGCTAACTTCTCACTCAACAGCTACGCAGTATCCGCTACCGCCAACCCGAGCACTGGTGGTACTGTTGAAGGCACTGGCAACTACAACCACTTCACAAATGCTACTCTGACCGCTACCCCTGCTACCGGCTATTACTTTGTAAGCTGGACTGAAAACGGCAATGTAGTGTCAACCAGCACAAGCTATGGCTTCGAGGTGACTGGCGCTAAAGAACTGGTAGCTAACTTCGACACCCTCAGCTACAACATCACTGTTGCCACCAACCTGACAGCAGGTGGTACAGTATCTGGTGCTGACGAGTACAAACACTTCACAACTGCCACCGTGACTGCAAATCCATCAGAAGGCTATTCCTTCGCCAACTGGACTGAAAACGGCAATGTGGTTTCAACCGATGCCAGCTATAGCTTCCAGGTGACTGGCGCAAGAAACTTGGTGGCCAACTTCACTATCAACAGTTACAACCTCACTATCAGATACCTGTATTCAAACGGCACCACCGCCGCAGTTAGCTATACGGCTGCGCTGGACTACAACGCACCATACAACGTGACCTCTCCTACAATTGATGGCTACACTGCCGACAAACTCGTGGTGAGCGGTAACATGCCAGCCAGCAATGTGATCGACACAGTGGTTTATCGCAACGATGTTCACACGCTGACTATCCACTATGTATATGCTGACAACACCACTGCTCACGCAGACTATGTGTCAGAATACGAATTCAGCGAAGCTTATTCGGTGGTTTCACCTAACATTACCGGTTACACCCCGAACACTGCCACAGTGAGTGGCACCATGGGCACAGAGGATGTGACGATGACAGTAACCTACACCATCAACAGCTATCAAGTAAACATCCACTATGTGGCTGATGGCACTACCGCTCCTGAAGACTACAGTCAGACCTACAATTACGGTGTCGAGTACAGCGTGGCTTCACCCGCCGTTACCGGCTATACACCCGATATTGCCACGGTAAACGGCACCATGGGTACCGAAGCTGTGAATGTGACTGTAACCTACACGGTGAACCAGTACAATCTTACCATCAACTATCTATACACTGACAATACCACTGCATACGCCACCCATACTGAACAAGTGAACTACAACGCCAACTACAGTGTGACATCGCCTACAATCGAAGGATTTGTAGCCAGCCAGGATGTAGTGAGCGGTATTATGCCGGCCCACGATGTAACGGAGACGGTAACCTACGGCACCGATGTATATACGCTGACCATCCACTACGTATATGCTAATGGCACTCAGGCGTATAACGACAACGTGCGTCAGATTTCCTTCGGAGCTGGTTACAGTGTGAACTCTCCTGAAATCGTAGGCTACACACCCGACCAGGCTGTTGTTTCCGGCACCATGGGCGCTGCGGCAGTTGAAATAACCGTAACCTACACCATCAACAACCACCTGCTGACCATCAACTATGTGAAAGAAGACAACACCGAGGCAGCCACCGCACACACCAGTACCTTGAACTACGGTGCCGCATACGCAGTAACCTCACCAAGTGTAACTGGTTATGTGGCCAACCGGAGCGTGGTATCTGGCAGCATGCCTGACGAAAATGTAACCGTAACCATAACCTACTATCAGGTGAAAGTCAACATTGTGGATGCCACCAACTGCGCTGGCAACGGCAACGGTAGCATTACCGTCACCGCTCCTACCGGCAACTTCGAGTACTCACTGAACGGCACAAACTTCCAGACCAGCAACATCTTCAACGGCTTGAATGCAAACGACTACACCCTCTACATCCGTCCCACTGGCGAAGACTTCAACTACATGGGCACCTGGACAGTGGCTTCCGACATCACCATGCCTACAGTGAATGTGGCTGCAAACGACAGCGTGTTCTGCCTCAACAACTCAATCCAGCTCAATGGCAACGGCTCTTCTATCGGCAGCGAATACAGCTACGCATGGACGGGTCCCGCCAACTACAGCTCAAGCGACAGGAATCCCGCTATCTTCAACGCCAGCAACGGAAATATGTCGGGCACCTACACGCTGACCGTGACCAATACCACCACCCAGTGTGCAAGCAGCCAGTCGCTGAACATCTATGTGAACGATGTCACGAACCCCAACTATGTATTCACCATCAGCGGCTTCAATGCCGTGGGTAATATCTCCTTGGGTGAAAGCTCTACCACTGTCAACATCCTTACCCCGACTATCAACCACTTCATGAATGGCATCGTTGAAGACTACAGTGCTAACAACGTGACACTCTCCAATGACGCTCCTGCCGAATACACCGCAACGGGCGACTATAACGTGACCTGGACCGCCACCGACGCTTGCGGCAATACCGCCACCTGCACCATTGTGGTGACCATCACCAGCAGTGTATGTCCGATGGTTCAGGATGTGGATGGCAACATCTACTCTACCGTGGCAGTAGGCAGCACCTGCTGGATGAGCTCCAACCTGAAGACCACACACTATGCCGACGGTCGTGAAATCACCAATATCTACAGATACTACTACTCAGGAGCTCCCAATGTGGAAGAAAACGTAAACACCTATGGCCTCTTGTACGACTGGTACGACGCATTGGATGCCGAAAGACCGACAAGATCATTACGTGTTCAGGGTATCTGCCCCGATGGTTGGTATATTCCTAACGAAGAGGATTTCGAACAGCTGAACACCATTCCAGCCACCGATCTCCGTTCAACCAACTACTGGATGACCAACCCGGGTACCAACAACAGTGGCTATGACTTGAGACCTGCCGGTATGTTCAATCACACCACGAACAGATACGAGAATTTATACGGTAACGCTTACCTGTGGTCTGCTACTGAAATCAACTCATCAGAAGCTCACTGCCACATGGCCGACTGTAACTGCTACATGATTTACGACATCATTTACAACAAAATGAACGCATTCAGCGTACGTTGTGTGAAAGGTGAATAATCAATCCCATACATAAAGCCAAAGGGCGGCCTTCTGGTCGCCCTTTTTTCATTTAAATGGAAATTTCGATGCCCCTATAACGCAAAAAGGCACCCCTATTGGATGCCTTTTGGTGATTCCGCTGCGACTCGAACGCAGAACCTGCTGCTTAGAAGGCAGCTGCTCTATCCAGTTGAGCTACGGAACCTCCTGGTCGGGATAGCCTGATTCGAACAGGCGACCTCCTGCTCCCAAAGCAGGCGCGATAACCGGACTACGCTATATCCCGTTTTTGAGGGTGCAAAAATACAACTTTTTTCAATACAATTTCCATTGTATCGAAAAATATTTTTTCATGTAGAGACGTTTCATGAAACGTCTCTACAACGTTTTAAATTTCTCTTCTATCTTCGGCACCAACCTGTCAATATTCCCCGCCCCCATCGTCAACAGCACCTCGGGTTTTTGCTTTTCAACAAACGGTATGACCTCATCTGTCGTCAACAGATATTTATTGTCATTCTGAATCATATCCAACAAATACCGCGAGGTAATGCCTGGAATGGGCAGCTCACGAGCTGGATAAATATCAAGCAAAATCACCGTATCTAACATAGACAGCACCTCAGCAAACTGTGGGGCAAAATCCCTTGTGCGACTGTACAAATGCGGCTGGAAAATGCCACAGATATGCTTTCCGACATATACTTTTCTAACCGCGGTGATAAAAGCTCTGAGTTCCTCCGGATGATGGGCGTAATCGTCGATATACACAAAATCGGGACGCTCGATGCGATAGTCAAAGCGGCGCTTCACACCATTGAATCCAGACAATTTTGTCGCCCATAATTGCTGTTCCTGCCAATTTTTTCTCCTTTTTGCATATTCATTCACCGCCGCAAAAGCCGCCACGGCATTCAGCACATTATAGGTTCCTGAAACCGACAAATGTACAGGATAAACTTCACCACTATGATGCAATACAAAATCAGCAGAATTTGGATACAACTGAATATCAGTAGCACAATAATCACAGTCTGAGGACAAGCCATACACCAGTTTATGCGGATGCCGTATCTGCGCAGCGATTTTCTCGTTCACGACCACCGCACCCCGCACCTGTGCGGCATACAGCTGGAACGATTGCACCAGCTGTTCTTTCGCGCCATATATGTCCAAATGGTCGGCATCCATGGAAGTTATCACACCCACTTCTGGATGCAAGGTCAGGAAAGAACGGTCAAATTCATCCGCCTCCACCACCATCATCTCCGCATGGTCATCAATCACCACATTGGCATTGAAATTCTTGGCAATTCCTCCAATAAATGCCAACAAAGGATGATCATCATGCAAAATGGTCGTAATCATAGATGTCGTGGTAGTCTTGCCATGGGTACCCGCTACCCCGACAGTGGGCAAATGCGAGCTGATCATGCCCAGCACCGCCGAACGCTTGTATATCGGTATATTGTTCTTTTCAAAATACACATATTCCTGATGCGTTTTGGGCACAGCAGGCGTATATACCACGAAATCCACTTGTTCTGGTATGAATTCCACATTCTCCTCATAATGAATTGTCGCACCCAACTCTTCCAAATGAGCTGTAATGTCACTTGGTGTCAAATCATAACCATAAATATGATTCCCTGCCTGCAAAAAATAACGGGCCAAGGCACTCATCCCTATTCCACCAATGCCCAAGAAATATATCGTTTTATCTATAATCTTCTCATCCATAAAAAACTACTTTGCCAAAATCACAAACACGGTTCTTCGGTTTTTTGCCCTGCCCGCCTCGGTTTTATTGTCCGCAATAGGTCGGGATTCCCCATANNCCCCATAACCTTTGTAGCTGATTCTGCTCGCATCAACGCCTTGACCAATCACATAATCGTACACCGATTTGGCGCGTTCCTGCGACAGTTTCAGATTGGAATTGTCATCACCAATATTATCGGTATGTCCCTGAATCTCTACCTTTACGGTGGGATTCTCACTCAAGAACTCCACAAACAGCCTGATGATTTGCTCGGATTCTTCTGTCAAAGAAAAATCATTGGTCTTGAAATTAATATCGTGCAAATCGCAAGTTTTGCCCACCTCAACCTTTTTCACCTCAGCATCATTGACCACCACATCCTGTTTCTGTTGTTCCACGGTAATCAGTTTGGTGTCAAACGAATGCCCTTCTTTCTTCACATTCACAATCAGATTCTGGGGTTTCTCTTTGTTCACTTCCGCGGCAATGGCATACTGGCCAGTATTTGCATTCACTTTGGCACGGCTCACCACCTCAGCTTTTTCATTGCGCACCTCCACCACGGCATTTTCAACCTCTCCGTCGTCAGCCTCTACTTTTCCCTTGATGATAATCATGGAATGCGGACGAGCCGCCTCATACAATTCGAACTGGAAAATATCCCATGAGACATTACTCTGGCGAGTGCCCATACCACCTCCTATCAAAATTCCCTCTTCGTTATATTGATCCGAGGAAAAATAGCCGGTTTTGCCATCCAGGCTGACAAAGAAATCCACCTCATCACGCTCGGTATTGATCGGATGGCCGATATTGACCGGTGTAGTCCAGCGTCCATTGGCATCCATTTTGGAATAGAAAATGTCCATTCCACCCATTCCGTCATGGCCGGAAGAGGAGAAATACAAGGTTTTGCTGTCGGTATGCAGGAAGGGGGAACGCTCATTTCCCGGAGTATTGATGGTCTGACCCAGATTCACGGGCTTTTGCCACTCCCCTTTCTCATCTTTGCGAGAATACCAAATGTCCGAGCCTCCCAAGCTTCCTGGCCGATCGCTGGCGAAGAAGAGCATCTCCCCGTCTGAACTCAGCGACGGCTGCGACTCCCATGAGTCATCACGGTTGATGCCTCCGCCCAGCTTTTCAGGCGTAGTCCATTCTCCATCAATATAATAAGAACAATACAAATCATAATTAGGGTAAGAGCCACCCCCTACCGAGGCAGTGGTCATTCTTGAGAAAATTAGCATGTCATTGCTCAGATTGATAGCTGGACTGCCCTCGTGATTGGACCGGTTAAACGGTGACGGCAACGGTTCTCCCTTGCCGAAAGTACCGTCCGCACGTTTTTTACTAAAACTGAAAAACTCTTTGTTGACCGTACCGCCCTTCCCAAAAGGCGAATTGTCCACCACATCCATCCTGCGGGTAAAATAAAAGCAATCTCCATCGGGTGACACCGTAGCCAAATATTCATCATCCTTGGTTGAAATACCCTTGACCGGCTTGGGTTCAAAAGGCACTGGATGGCTTAAAATCTGGTCATAAAAAGAAGCCTTCTTGATAATCAGCTGCGCCTCATCAATCTGCTCCATCTTCGTCACCAGATCCGGATTCTCGACCAGCACGCGGGCAAACTTCTTGGCCTCGTCAAACTGCTCAGAGAAATAAGCCAGTCGCGCGGCATACAGATTATAATGGATTTTATAATACGGACAAACGGCATAAATGGCATTGAACGCCTGCAAGGCCTGCGCCGCATTCTGTTTCTTGATTTTCGTATCCAGGGCAAACTTGTCCAATTCTATCGGCAAATAATAGGCCAAAGCATAGTAATACTGAGCCTCCAGATAAGTGGGATCTTGCGCCAGCAATTCCTCATACACTTCCAATGCCTCCGCTTTTTTCGCCGCTTTTTGCAAATCTCTGGCTTTCTTGAACAACTTTTCGGAAGCCTTGGACGGAGTTTGCACACAAGGGTCATCCTCTTCTTGCGCAATGACGGGCACAACAAAAAAAGCCATCAGCAGCAACAAACAAAATCGCAATAACAACCTGTTTATTGTCATCAAACTCCGTTTTCCGTTAGCGCATCCCATAATACCATCACTTTAAAAGAGTACCTTATAATTTGCAAACGCAAAGATAGTCAAAAAAATGATACAAAAATACACTTGATCCCATGGACAAGTGCATCGTGTTATACACGCATTAACATGAAATCTGCCACCACCATGGCGGCCATGGCTTCCACCACAGGAAGCACTCGCGGCACCACACAGCGGTCGTTCCGCTCATGGGCCTTAAATGTCACTGGATTCCCTTCAAAATCAATGGTTTGTTGTTCCAACTGAATAGACGGTATCGGCTTGAATGCCACATTGAAATACACCTCTTGTCCGTTGGTGATACCCGCCTGCACCCCTCCGTCATGATTGCTGTTGAATGAGAAGTCACTGTTTTGGGTATCGTTGTACTGGCTACCGCACATATCCGCTGCGGCAAAGCCCTCGCCTATCTCAAAGCCTTTGGCGGCATTGATAGACATCATGGCAAAAGCCAAACGTGCCTGGAACTTGTTATATACCGGCTCGCCCAGGCCTGCGGGCAGGTTACTGATGCGACAGCCTACCAAAGCACCGAAAGTATCACCCTCGCATGACGGCTTCCCTGTGGACAAAACCTCAGCTTTGATGTCAATCCCATACTGACGGAGAAACAATTTGGCAACTGCTCCAGCCACCACCCTGCACACCGTCTGTCGCGCAGATGCCCGTCCGCACTCCTCATTGGACTTCGCTCCGTATTTCTGGCGATAGACAAACGAAGCATGGGAAGGCTTGATAACGTGATTCTGAGTCTCATCCACCTTGACATCCCGATTGGGAATCTTAAACCGGATAGGCTCACCTGTCGTCATATTATTGATAATCCCCGACGTGAACTCCACCATATCGGGTTCTTTCCTTTTGGTGGAATTAGCGTCTCCGGAAGGTGCCCTTCTGGCCAATTCCGCCTGGATAAAACCCTCGTCAATTGCCACTCCCGAAGGGCAATTCTCAATCACCCCGGACATATACTGTCCATGGGTGTCGCCCTCATCCGTCAGGCGGAAAATGATGCCGAAAGTATCATTATTTTGCATCATATTTTTACAATGTAGAGACGGTGCATGCACCGTCTCTACATATAATTGTCAATTATAAACTGTCAATTATCAATTATTTACGCTTCTTTCTTGCAGCAACCGCAGCAGGAGAAACCTTTCCATACGAGAGCAGCCAAAGCACCACCAATGAGAGGAGCAACAATGAACACCCATAAGTCTGCCAAAGCCTGACCACCAGCGAAAATAGCGGGTCCAATGGAACGAGCTGGGTTAACAGAAGTACCCGTCAGGTTGATGCAAACCAAATGGATCAGAATCAAAGACAAACCGATAGCCAGACCAGCCAGATTACCGGCACCCACCTTTTCGTCAGTAGTTCCAAGAACCACCAGCACAAAGATGAAAGTAGCGACACATTCAACCAGGAATGCACCACCGGCACCACCGGCATTAGCCACACCGTTAGTACCCAGACCGCCAGTCAAATCAGGAGCGGCAACAACATTGGCAAACAGCATCAACATTGCACCAGCAATGATACCGCCAATCACCTGACCACACCAGTATCCACAAGCGTCTTTCCAAGACATTCTGCCTGAAAGGGCAACACCTAAAGTAATAGCAGGATTGATGTGGCAGCCAGAAATACCGCCAATAGTATAAGCCATGGCAACCACAGCCAAACCAAAGGCAACAGCCGTACCCACCACACCAGCAGGAGTAGTACATCCGAGGAACATAGCAGTTCCGCAACCCAAGAATGTCAGAACAAAGGTTCCAACCATTTCAGCAAAATACTTTTTCATAATCTTGAATTTTAGTTAATATTAAGTGAGTGTTTATTCATTTTGATGATGCAAATATACATTATTTTTTCCCCCCATGACAAATCATCACCGCATTTTTTGAACAGACCATTGTTTCATAATCCCCCTAAAAAAAGTAGAGACGTTTCATGAAACGTCTCTACAACAATAGGACATAACAAATACAATCGTGTAAATACACCCCCGTATATACATGTAGAGACGCGATTAATCGCGTCTCTACAATATGGAAATACGAAATTATCCGACTGTTATTCCTCGTCCTTGTTCTCTTCCTCGTACTTCTTGATGATTTCGCTCTGAACCTCAGCAGGAACCTGCTGGTATTCAGCGAACTTCATGCTGTAAGAAGCACGACCTGAAGTGATAGAACTCAGGGTGGTGGAATATTTGTTCATTTCTGCCAACGGAATCTTGGCATGGATGATATGGAAAGCACCTTCATTGTCCATACCCATCATGATACCACGACGGCCCTGCAGGTCGGTCATCACATCACCCATACGGTCTGACGGAACGAATACGTCCACATCATAGATAGGTTCCAGAATCTTGGGACCAGCGTTCTTGAACGCATCCTTGAAAGCGTTACGACCGGCCAATTTGAATGCCAATTCGTTAGAGTCAACGGGGTGCATTTTACCATCGTAAATGTTCACCACGATGTCACGGGCATAAGAACCAGTCAGAGGACCTTCTTCCATCTTCTCCATGATACCTTTCAAGATAGCCGGCATGAAGCGTGCGTCGATAGCACCACCCACGATACAGTTGTTATAGATGAGCTTACCACCCCATGGCAGATCGTAGGTTTCAGTGGCACGGATAGGATATTTGGTCTGGTTGGGCATACCCTCATAGTAAGATTCAATCAGCATGTGAACTTCACCGAACTGACCGGAACCACCAGACTGTTTTTTATGACGATACATGGCTTCTGCAGATTTCGTGATGGTTTCACGATACGGAATCTTCGGAGCATAGTATTCAACTTCAATCTTGTTCAACTTCTCCACCATCCATTTGATGATATTGAGATGCTGCTCACCCTGACCAGAGATGATCATCTGCTTCAATTCCTTGGACTGCTCCATCAGGAAGGTCGGATCAGTCTTGCGGATTTCATTCAGAACCGCACCTAATTTTTCCTCATCAGCAGTATTTTTAGCTCTTACAGCTGTGCGGAATTTAGGATCTGGATAAGCAGTGGGTTCGATAATATCGTCACCCTTGGCTACCAAAGTGGTGCCGCAAGGAGTGGATTTCAGTTTGATGGTGGCCACGATGTCACCAGCCACAGCCTTTTCAACCTCAACTCTGTTCTTACCGGCGAAGACCAGCAACTGTGAGATTCTTTCCTTGGTGTTGGTATTGTTGTTCATCACGTCGGCAGCCTTGGCGATTTCACCGTCACAAACCTTGATGAAGGAAACTTCGCCGAGATGCTGTTCGATAGCGGTTTTGAAAACGAAACCCACGAAAGGTTCAGCAGCGTTGAATTTATGCTCGTTGCCGTTGGTAGCTTTCATAGCGGGAGCTTCCATCGGACTCGGGCAGTTCTTGATAACGAGATCCATCAGGCGGTCAACACCCTGGTCGGTACGAGCGGCCACGCAAACTACCGGGAAAGTACCACGGTTGGCGATACCCAGCTTCAGACCTTTCACCATGTCTTCTTCTGACAAAGTGCCTTCTTCGAAGAATTTGTCCATCAAAGCCTCGTCATTCTCAGCGGCGGCCTCGATCAAAGCATTGTGCATCTCTTCGGCTTTGTCTTTCTGGTCGGCGGGAATGTCTTCCACCACCATCTTACCACCGTTGGCGGGGAATTTCAAAAGTTTCATCTGCAGCAGGTCGATAACAGAATCGAAACCGATACCGGCATTCACGGGATATTGCAGAGCCATCACGCTGCCGCCGAAATATTCTTTCAGCTGATGCAGAGTCTCGTCGAAATTGGCTTTTTCGTGATCCAACTGGTTCACTACGAAAACCACGGGAACATTCATGTTCTTGGTCCAACGCCACTGGATTTCAGCGCCTACGTCAACACCGTTCTGGGCATTGATAACCATCAGAGCGGAATCCATCACGCGGAGAGCGCCGATGGTTTCACCGATGAAGTCATCAAAACCGGGGCAGTCAATCATATTGATTTTTGAGCCCTCAAATTCAGCATACATCACGGTTGACTGAATGGACTGCTGTCTTTCCAACTCCACATCGCGATAGTCAGAGATTGTGTTTTTGTCTTCTACGGTACCACGTCTGCTCACAACACCGCCATGGAAGGCCATAGCTTCAGCCAAAGTGGTTTTACCGGTACGGTTACCTCCGATAAGGGCAACATTTCTAATTTCCTTAGTCTGATAAACTTTCATCGTTGATTTGGTTATTTTATATTAATAAATATTGCTAAAAAAGTGGCGGCAAAGATACGAAAAAAATCAATGTGCAAAATAGGTAATGTACTAATTTTTTGCAGCGTGCTGAAGGCACGTTATTCTATTAACCCCTAACAAGGCCGTAGGCCACAGTTGGGGGTGGAGGTACTCATGGTAAAATACAGCGTACGGAAGGCACGCTACTACGGAAATCTTTGTAGCGTACCTTCCGTACGTATATCACACATTCATTCTCATCACCCCACACCACGCACTATCGTGCTTGTGCGGGGTTAATAGGATATTGTGCCTTCGGCACACTCTGAAGTAGTAACTCTTAATTCTTAACTACAGTCATGGTTTTCACCTCGCCCGTCACAATATTACGGAATTGGACAAAGTATGTTCCTTTCGCTAATTTTGACACCTCTACCGTAGTGTTTTCGCTTGTCAGGTTGAAACCCAGCACCTGGCGGCCCGTGGCGTCATAGATTACCGCCTCGGCGACCTGCCATAATCCACCCATTTTGACATGCATCACATTGCCTACTGGATCAGGATAAATGACCACCTGCGACATCTGAGCGTCCACAGCATGCTGGCCAGTACCTCCCTCCGGCACCAATTGCACATTCACCTGTTGTGCGGTAAAGTCGGTCGTGGTTACCTGCACCGTTTTGGACATATAACCCTCTGCCGAATAAGTAACATTATAAGTTCCCGCTTTTATCGGCCTGTAATACTTACCTTCAGGAAGATGCGAATATACTTCTGAATAATTGATATCGTGATTCTGGATGAATACCAACGCTTCCAACGGTTCTCCTGTGATTGAATCAGTCACCGTACCATTAAAACCATTCAGACATTCTTCAATGTAATTCAGCAAGGAATGCTTCAGACTGGTCCAAAACTGAGGCAATTGGGAAGCCGACGGGGATTTGTCTTCAGAAATTTCAATGGTCACCTCACGGCAATGCTGGTAGTAATTCATATAATCCTGACGACTGCCATCAATCACATACCAGTCACCGCCAGGTGTAACACCATTAGTTTCCTCCGTAAAATAACCATTGCTGCCATATTTATGGCAAGTGTCAGCAAAAACACGCCCTTGAAACCACCACCAATCCAAGTCTGCGTGGGGGTTTTGTGAAACCGTCCATGAATCCCAAGGAAAATTATAAAGTTCTGCCCCACCATGAAAATTGGCTGACATCACAAAATGATGCTGGGAAGCAAAATCCATCATGCCCTGGATCTCAGGCTCATAACTCTTGGCAGGCTGTCCCACCTCCGGATAGTTGCGGTTCAAATCCACTCCATTGGCATTGGAACGTGTCGAACCCGGATTCCAATACGACCCACCCCCCATGGAATTATCACTGGAAGCGTACATCCCATCAGGATTCTCCACTGGACAAATCCACAAATCCACATTGTCCATGATATGCTGCACCTGAGGATCCGTCGTATAATTATTCAAAAGATAGTCAATCAAACGAAGCATCATGACAAAACCAGTCTGTTCGTCTCCGTGCATGGTAGACGTGTAGAAGAACTGTGGACGCTGTTGCGCACCATCCAAATTACTGCCCACATAGCAAGCCAACAAACTATGGTTGTTGGGGGTGGAAGCCAAAATAGTATCCACACGACACAATGAAGGAAATCTTGTCTGAAAAGTATCCATCATAGCGCAATACACCGAATACGTAGGGTACTTGTTCCATGAAGCCATCTGTTCGTAAGTGGTGGCCATGGTCAATTCTCCCCATTTCTCAGTCGGCCGATATAAGGTATATTTGATACCCAAATTCAAGAAATTCTGGTAATCATGCGGACCCAACCAAATGCGAACTTGATAAACACCATCTTTTTTCACCACTTTATCTACTGAAAACTGATGTGCCAGCTGTTGCAGTTGCGCCGGAGAATGAAGGGTAACATCCACGTAAGCCTCAGGCAAAGAGAATAAAGAAGTTTGGTTTTGCTGTGCGAAAAGCCCACAAAACAGGAACGTGCATAAAACAGCTAAAAGGAACTTTTTCATTATAGATTTTCCATTAGGTTCTTGATATATTGCTGATGCTCCCCGGAGACACGCACCAAGGGTAGTCTCAGATAATATTCCAGTTTTTCCTGTAATGCCAACACCGCCTTGATACCGGCAGGATTGCCCTCTTTGAAACAAGCTTGGGTAATATCCAGCAGTTTTTCGTGCAGTTTCCGAGCCTCCGGAAAACGATTGTTCAGGCCCAAGTTCACCATCTGGCTCACCTCGGCGGGAAAAGCATTGGCCACCACAGAAATCAGGCCATCCACGCCCGCTGCCAGCAAAGGCAAGGTAATGGCATCATCCCCTGAAATCACCCAAAAGCCATCAGGACGATGCTTCACCACCTTCATAATCTGGTTCATATTGCCCGACGCTTCCTTGATACCGATGATATTGTCGTACTCGTTCGCCAGAAACAGCGTGGTATCCGCTTCAATATTACATGCCGTTCTTTTCCACACGTTATACAGAATGATGGGCAGGGGTGAACGGTAAGCGATCTCCCGGTAATGCTCCTTCAAGCCTTCCTGCGATGGACGGTTATAATAGGGTGTCACGGACAAAATAGCTGAAATGCCCGACAAATCCGCATGCGTAAGTTTGTCAATCACCACACGGGTTGAAGGACCTCCACAGCCCATGACGACCGGCACTCGACCTGCCACCGTATCCACAACAGTGCGTACCACATCATGTTTTTCCTGCTGGGTCAAAGTCGGAGATTCGCTGGTGGTGCCCAAAGCTACCACATAATTCGCCTTGTGCTGGATCACATCGTCCACCAACTGCCGCAAACGTGCGTAATCCACTTCACCCTCACGATTGAATGGCGTTACCAACGCCACACCTAAGCCTCTGAGATTCACTTCGTTTTTCATTCCCCTTTCAGTTTTTGCGTGTAAACATAAATATTCTCCAACAGTTTCTTATTGCTCAACTCCTCTCCTTCTATCAGCAAATCGTAGTATTCCTTATTGAACGGATTGCCTCCTGTCAAAAAAGAAGCGTGTGTCAAAGTCAGTATATAATGGATGGGCGCCAAGTTTGACTTAGTGAAATCTATCAGAATGTCAAAATCCGTCGCCACAAAATCGTCCACCTGAACCATATCCGGTTTCCCGTACCAGTTCAGGTTTTTCTTGCAAAAATAATCCGCAGCCAACTGCTCCAGGCAATAAAACGGCACCGCATTCTCATTAATATAGCCAACCATCTGCACTTTGCTGATGGTCTGAAGTTTTGAGAAGACGGCAAAAACGTCTTTATAGGAGTCCTCATCGGTAATCTCACAAACCATGCCTATGTTCTTGGCATTCCGCAAGGAGACTATCTGTCTGTCACGCTCAACGGTGTTAGCCGCGAGGTGCTTTTTCAAGGCATATCTTTTTATAAAATCAAACATTATTCAGCATAATAAATCCTTGCAAAAATACAAAAAATTATAATGCCCTTGCACTTTATGCCACGAAAACACCTTTTTTGGGGTCTGTTAATTGTCGGTAATGTCTGTAGAGACGTTTCATGAAACGTCTCTACTACCTTTCAACCACAGAACATCAAGCCTCTACCATTTCACCATCACTTGCACTTTCAACTCCGTTTTATGATTTTTTTGAATTAAATCCAAACCACTGCCAATCTCTTCTTTATCCCAATAATAGGTCTGGGACAGCTTCAGCCAAACATGAAACCAACGGTAACTGTAACTGACCAACAGGAAAGCCCTCCACCCCCTATCATAATGAGAATTGACCGTAAAGCTTTGATACAAATCATGTTCATACGCATACAAACGCTCTTCGTACGTATCTGTATCAAACAAGGCCAGTCTGACATGGAAGCCCAGACCTGTTTTCTTCCAATCTATTCCAACATCTTGATACACAAGAAATCCGTCATGCTGATAGGCCAATGGACGGGAATGATTGATGACATAATCCACCTCGGTTTCCAATTTCAGCAAATCAACAGGCTGGCAATCCCATATCAGCCGCAATCTGGAAGTATGGAAAGGTACTATCTCCTTGGTCCAGGCATCGCCCGAACTGTTTCTATCTTTCACTTTATACTGATATTTGAATGATAGTTTTGAATGACGACTGACAGAAATATCCATATTCACCCCAGCCTGCATGGCCTGTGAGGGAGCATCCACCCGATACTGCAACCACGTAAAATGACTGTAGTCATAGTAAAAATCCAATCCCATCTTCGCATTAAGCACCAACTGTGAAGTCATGTATATACCCCATTCGCCTTTGGAAGAAGCGGAACGTTGCAAGGCAATGTACTTTTTGTCGTAATAATGCGCCAGCACCGCAAATGAGGCCCCTGGAGAAAGGCTGAACAAAGCCCCCTGTATCAAGGCCCAACCACCATTTCCGGATGCCGCCACCTCTCCAAACAACACCACCTTCTTGATAATCAACTGATAATCCACTCCCACATTCAACATACCTTTCCCTGAGAAATTATACTGCTGATACGGCTTATCCGAAGGGAGCACCGGCCTGTTGAACAAGGTATAAAGTGCCCTGGCCCCGACTCTGAATACCCTGTGCCGATACAAAAGATCCGCCCCGAATACCCAACTCCGCAGATTATCGCTTTTTTGCTGTTCCGCCTCCGTACGATGATAACCGCTGTTGGTCAAAGAACCCGTAAAACTCAATGTACTATCCTCGCTAACAAGCAAATTACCGTCATAGTTTCTGAAACCAGCAAATACCGTACCCGTATAGTGGTAGTTGCCGACCGTTACTGCCGCCCCCCTCAACACACTGCCCTCATTCAGAGGTGCCACAGGCTTAATCATGCCTGCAAAACGCCTCACCGCCCCCACCCCCCCCTCCTCCCTTCCCACTCATGAGCGACGAGCCCGCCACCAGACCTTGCCCGAAATCCAACCTGAAATCACCAATCACCGCCTTTTTTAGCACCCCAATATCTTTCAGGCACACATAGCCTGAATAAAAATCAAAGCCATACTTCTGCGCCCCTTTGAAGAACTGCTCTCCCGCATCCTTCTCCCCCGAAATCGCCAACTGAAATTTTCCCTGAGAGTTGAACTGATACTTGAAAGCCATCCGCATAGGGGAACCTAAATAGTGTTTTTCCAACGATTTATCGTATCCTGCCTGCTTCTCTAACACCTGCACGTAACGATACAAAAGGCTACTTTTGCTTTTTCGGAAAAAATTCTTGAAAAAGCCGTCCCTGCTACGTACATTTTCTACCGTCACCAATGGACTCAGTCGCCTAACGTCATCATACGAGAACCCCGCCACCGCATTCAATTCCCACACCGATACCAGTGCTCCATATTCGCTCAAATATGACAACAACTGATAATACTGGTAATCCGACAAATGCAAAACATTGAACGCCATTTCCGCGCTCAAATCGTTCAAGTTTATCTTTCCAGAGATTTGTTTGTTTTCCTCTTCCTCCACTAACAACTCTTCCAAGACCTCCAGATTCGCCTCATCCTCCTCTATCAGTTCCTCGAAACGCCTGAATAAAACTTCTCGATGAGATGTGCCCAGCACCGTGTCTTCCTGCGCATACGCGAACATCAGACACATACCACACCACAAGAGACACAAGCAACTCTTCGTACACTTCATCTTCCCAACTATTAATTCTTTACTTTTAACTGCATTCCCACACCTACTTCTGGCGAAAAACCCAAATGATAATTGTACCGCGCGTCCACCATGAAATAGAAACGACGACAACGGATCATTACCCCAAAATTCGTATCATATAATGAGCAGGCGAACGAGAGATAGAAACAATGTAGCGGCTGGTAATAGCAAGCTGCGGACACATCAAAACGGCCCGGCAAGTATTTGAGGACCTGCACCGAAAACGACAACTTCTCACTATACAAATAGTGGACGAGCACCGTGAAACGCATCGGAATGATATCAGGTCCCCGTATCGAATATCTCAATCTCGCCGGATTATATACTTCAAAGCCAAAACATAATTTCCGACTCAGCTGCGCATACAGCGACACATCAAATGTGACAGAATGTTGCGCCTCATAATTATCAACATGCTGATACAGATAATAATACCTCATTCCCAGCGCCACCTTCCTTGCAAATCTCACCGCATAACCCACCGTGGTGGTCAACTCTCCATAGCGGGAGTATCCATCATGAGACATTTGCAGGATAAACGCATGCCTGTCAAACCGGATCACCGCATCAAGTCGTGCTCGCATCAACTCTTTGAGCAGGTAATCGTTTCCACAAACACCTGCGACCCACGAATGCGACAAAAAAGGTCTCGCAGCCGCCATCTCACATTTTACGAGATGATAATCCATTGCTCCCAAATCAGATTGAGCAGATAATGATTCATAAGTCATTATCATCAAAAAGATTGCAAAACAACGTACACAAAACTTCATCACATCCTTCCTTAATAAATTATTTTGCAAATATACAAATATTTTCTTATAATATGAATAATTATTTTCTTATTGTCTGATTTTTTACCAACATTACCAGAATCATTCCCTTAATATAATTGGCACATTAGCACATTGATAATTAGCACATTAATCAATTAAACAACTGGTCCATTTGTTAATTTACTCATTTGCCAATTATTTTTCGTATTTTTGCATGTTTAAATAAATGACTATGGAAGTAACACGTTTATTTGACTTACTGCCGCATTACGCAAAGTATTTTCCCAAGGAAGATGCGGTATGCGGAAAGGAAAACGGCGTTTGGGTACGATATAGCACCAAAGACTACATCGAAAAAGTGAACTATATCAGCTATGGTCTGATGCAATTGGGCATCAAGAAAGGTGACAGAATCGCCTCTATCAGCAACAACCGTCCCGAATGGAATTTCCTGGATATGGCCATCCAGCAATTGGGAGCCATTCACGTATCGATATATCCGACCATCAGTGAAAGTGAATACAAATATATTCTTCACCATGCGGATGTGAAGATGGTCTTTGTAGCCGGATGGGAACTATTGCGAAAAATAGAGAATGTGATAGCGGAAATGCCACAACTTCAGGATATGGTCTATACTTTCCGTAACCTGCGTGGATACAAACACCTGAATGAGATTATTGAATTGGGCGTCGCCAATCCGTGCCCGCAATATTTGGAGGAAATCAAAAGCAGCATTTCTCCCGACGATGTGGTCACGTTGATTTATACCTCCGGCACCACTGGCAATCCCAAAGGGGTAATGCTTACTCACAGCAACATCCTCAACAATGTGAAGGCGGTGGTTCCAATTATTCCCGCTACTCCTCAGAGTAGAGTGGTCAGTTATCTGCCCTTATGCCACGCCTACGAGCGAATGCTGATTTACGCATGGCATTATGTGGGTGTTTCCATCTACTATGCGGAAAACTTGGCCAAGATTGTGGACAACATCCAAGAAATCAAACCTGATATTTTCACTACTGTTCCTAGATTATTAGAGAAAGTTTATGACAAAATCCTATCAACAGGACGTAAACTGAAAGGTATCAAACACAAAATCTTTTTCTGGGCAGTCAAAATCGCAAACGAATACGATTTCAATTCCTCGAAATTATACCGCCGCAAACTCCGTATTGCCCGTAAACTGGTATTCAGCCAATGGAAGGCTGCCTTGGGAGGCAACCTGAAGGTGGTAGTATCTGGTGGCGCAGCTATTCAGGAACGAATCAACCGTATTTTCTGGGCAATGGAAGTTCCCGTACTGGAAGGATACGGCCTTACCGAAACCTCTCCGGTTATCGCGGTCAGCAACTTCTTCAAAAACGGGGTTAAATTCGGTACTGTAGGACCGATTCTGCCTGGCATTGAGGCCAAAATCGGCGAAGACGGAGAAATCATCACTCGCGGAAAATGCGTGATGAAAGGCTATTATAATGACGAAGAACAGACAAAGGCCGCCATTGATGAGGATGGATGGTTCCACACTGGCGATATCGGCGAAATCACAGCTGAAGGACAATTAAAAATCACCGGACGTAAAAAAGAGATGTTCAAGACCGCTATGGGTAAATACGTGGTGCCAACCATTCTGGAAGCCAAATTCTGTGAGGAGCCTCTTATTGACAATATTATGATTGTGGGTGAGAACCGGAAATTCGCCGGTGCATTAATCGTCCCGAACTTCGCCGATCTTCGTTCATGGTGCAGCAACAAACATATCACCTACACCACCAACGAGGAAATGATACAACATCCTGCGGTGAAAGATAAATTCAAACGTGTGGTAGATTATTACAACAAGCAATTCGGCGAGGCAGAGCAAGTGAAACGCTATTTCCTCGTGGATTATGAATGGAGCATCCAGACAGGAGAGCTCACCCCTACCCTCAAACTGAAAAGGAATTTCATTCAGAACAAATACAAAGACAAAATCGAGAAACTGTTCTCTTAAATTTCCCGAATTTAAACGAAAAAAGGCTGCCGATAATGACAGCCTTTTTATTTTTTTATCCAATGATTATTTTGTGGCGTCGATAGCCTGTTTAATCAACTGGAAGGTTCTTTCGGGATCATTATCAATACCCACAGAGAAGCGGATCAAACCTTCGCTCATTCCCATTTCCTTCTGGATATCTTCCGGAACTTCGGATGAAGTAGATTTACCAGAGTTGCTGAACAAGGTCTTGAAGTAACCCAAGCTAACGGCGAGGTAACCAACTCCCAGCTCCTGCATCTTCTCCATGATGGCGCTTGCTCTGTCAGCAGTACCCATATCGATGGAAATCATACCGCCATAGCCAAAGCCTTCATTCATCATTTCGGTGAACAGTTTGTGGTCAACATGTTCTTCCAGACCAGGATAATTGTACTTGATACCAGTTTCTTTGAATCTCTTGGCCAAATACATGGCATTAGCGCTATGTTGTTTCATACGAATATGCAAAGTGTGCAAATTCTTCTGAATGCTGGCGGAACGCATAGGATCCAAAACAGGTCCTAACAACATGGCTGTACCATCGTTCACATTGATCAATGAATTGATATAATCGGCTGTACCGCAAATAGCACCGGCAACACAGTCATTCATACCATTCACATATTTAGTCATACTGTAAATCACCACATCGGCACCCAACTGATAGGGAGAGAAAATCATCGGAGTAAATGTATTATCAACCAATAATTTTGCACCAGCAGCATGAGCGATCTTTGACAATTCAGGAATATTGGCAATACGCAGCAGGGGGTTGTTCATGGTCTCAGTGTAAATCACCTTGGTATTGGGTTTAACAGCCTTTTTCACAGCGTCCAGGTCCTGCATATTGACGAAGTCAACTTCCACACCGAATTTCTTGATATAGTTGTTCAGGAAAGCGAAAGTACCACCGTAGGTAGTCATGCTAGACAGAATATGGTCACCTGACTTCACCTCATGCAACAATGCCACAGTAATAGCAGCCATACCGGAACCGGTAACCCATGCAGATTCTGTGCCTTCCATAGCGGCCAAACCACGGCTCAAAGCATACGTACTGGGATTCCAATGTCTTGAATACAAATAATAGCCTTCAGTTTCACCATGGAAAGTGTCAGTCATGGTTTTCGCTTTCTCAAACATAAAAGTAGCACTGTCACAAATTGAGGGGTTCACACNNACTGACTTAGAGCCAGTCTTTTTTAAGATAATAGTAATAATATTAATTAACAAGAATTCTGAAGATAGCAGCACGGTGTTCTTCTCTTCTAGCATCAGGAATGTTCTGCTTGTTCTGAGGATCGTTCACTGTATAACTTACAGTACTGATCTGATTTTCAGGAACACCCTTGCTAATGAACATCTGTTTAACAGCTTCAGCACGACGTCTAGCCAAGTCGCGGTTGTGTTCTTCTGAACCGAGGTCGCAGGTATAACCTTCAATCTGCAAACCGAAGGAAGGATTAGCCTTCATAATTTCCACAGTTCTATTAATATTATCATTGTAGTCAGCATAATGCGGAATATCCTTATCCAAGTCGAAGAGGATCTTAGTCTTCGAAAGAACATCAGCCAATTCTTTCAGAGCAGCTTTGTCTTTCGGAGTAAGTTTCTTCTTGCCAGGAGTTTCATCACCTTCATCATCAACCAATTCGTCACATACCGGAACGATATAAACGTATTCTTGATTCTTAACAATGATGGGCTCCTGATTCTTCTTCATCATTTCGTTCATGAAACGACGTTTGAGGTCGCGCATGCTTTCTCTGTTCAAGTGAGCGCAAGGTTTGATATGTACACCAATCTTCAGACCAACGGTAACAGTGCGCCATTTGTCTCTCTTCACATCAAAGAATTTGAGAACATCTGAACCCAGTGTACCATTCATTTGGATAGTATTGTCAGCATTTGCGGAAACAAAAGGAGTTTTGTTTTTCGGAAGGATATCCATGAAACCAACACCACAGTATGCACCCAAATAGAAATCAGTCTTGGGAGACATGGTGAACAATGCACCAAAGTCGGCAATCAAGTCGCAAGAAGCACGCATTCTATACTGTCTGGCATCTTTAGAAGAACCATTGGTAGGATTGTACTTACCGGCCATACCGATATTGGGGCCACCAACGATACTATAAGCACCACTGCCAAAATGATTAGGCATATCACGATACCAGCAATCAGTATAAGGTTCGTAACCTTCTGACTCAAAAGTACCCTGTGTTTTGGGACCGTTGTTTCTAGCATAGAGAGGTATATAAGCCTTCACACCCAATGCGGCATAAATACCGATTTTTTCATTGAACTTCCATTCGAACTGAGCCTGCAAAGGAATTTCCAGAGCGAAAACGTTTTGTTTTTCTCTGATATCGTTACCTCTAATATACAAATCGTACAGGGTCGTACCTTGATTAAATTCCTGATCAGGTTCATACTGAGGAATAACAGTATTAAAGTTCATTGTAGCCTTAGCGAAAATGTCTGAGACAGAGACGCCCAAACCAAGTCCCCAGTGTTCGTTGAAGAAATAAGCGTATTGGAAATCGAAGATAGCACTTAAAGAATAATTCTCACGGAATGCAGGGATTCTGTTGTAGATATTATTATTCCAAGCACCACCCAAATGGAGATTGATACGATGGTGACAAATCTGGTCCTTATTGCCATCTTTGTCATCAGCCGTAGCTTCAGTAGATTTTGCACCAGTCGGTTCGTCCTTCACTTCTTGTGCAAAAGAAGTGGCAAACAAGGCGAAAATAAGGCTGAAAATAATTAAACTCTTTTTCATAATATAACGTTTTTAATTTTTTCTATTCATTTATTATTGACCCCATTTCTTAGCGGCCCCTTTCGGGACCGCTAATCAGGGATTACTTTATTTTACAATAATGAATTTAACAGTCTTAATTTCATTAGTACCTGTGATGATACGACCGAAGTAAGTACCTTGAGCACCGAAGTTGCCAA
>LXOW01224479.1_pt2 | contig 23250 bp, 22 predicted proteins | sample 1368591 | NCBI WGS metagenome assembly LXOW01 (sample SAMN04884650, study PRJNA319009) | bovine gut metagenome | isolation source: Cow rumen | host: Bos taurus | place: Italy: Legnaro (PD) | collected 2014-07-09
CTTAAAGTTAATCTTGTTTCCATGACCGTCTATATCATATTTTTCATTATTATATCCTAGTTCTAGCTGTAGGATATTGCCAAAATTATTATGCGGAAAATCAAATGTAAAGTTAGCGCCCATGTCATACATCTGTGCATCATAACCGTCTGTTGTGGGGAATGAGCTAAAAAGTAAATGACCATTTATTTTTGTATCTCTACCTAACTTCATACCGCCATCTACGCCAACATAAAGAATAGGAAAAGTCTTTTCCCAGTTAGCATAAACATATCTATCGGTAGTTCCTGTTTGAGGTCCTCTAGCTGTTAAAATAGTATTTAAGGTTCTTATACCACCAACCAAAAATGAATCATATCTATCATTTACTAATTCTTCATCTTTGTTCATCTTTTGCTTAAACATAACGTCTAAGAAACGACTTTTCATATTAAACTTAGCGCCAGTTTTAAGCTTATATCCGTTAAAAGCTTTTGGAGATATTAAATTGCCGCTATGCTCAAACTGAATATATGAAATTTCACCAATGGTTTTATAGCCTAAAGCCATTTTTAATCTGCTTCCTATAGCATATTCATCATCGAGGTTGCTTAGGTTGCTCATGCTAACAGTTTCTGGCGCATGAGGCTCTCCTTTTATTTTCATATCTCCATCTAGTTTTATTTTTTTAAAATAAAGCTGAAAATTAAAATCACGATCAGATGGCTTTCCATAAGAAGTTATAGCATTTGCAAAAATATCTTGATGTTGTCTATTGTCTACTATTGAATTATCATCATCAGCAGCATAAACAGGCATAAAACCAAACAAAAACGCTAATAACAAAATAGTCTTTTTCATAATCACCTTACCGTGAAATCAGATTCAAGCAAAACTTTGTCCGCAGTTATAGGTTCACTTATGCCCAATGCAGCAAGCCACCTATCTGTTTTAGATGAAAAGATTTTTATCGTATAAATAGCCTCAGCAGGCAATGTAAAAGAGAATGCACCATTTGCGCCTAATTGCTGGGAAGCTACAATCGCACCATCCGCAGAATAAGCGCACACAGTAATTTCTTTTGGCTCAATTCCAGAAAAGATTCCATCGTATTCAAGCTGAGGTATTTTTTCGCAATATACATTGCAGCAATTTCTTGCCCCAATAAGAGTTGAAATACTTGTTGGATTAGCTATAAGGTAGTCGTCAGTAAAGTAATCGAAGTTATTCCATTCCGATACTGCTTTTTTAACCCCTTGAATAGCCAAATCTATATATACATTATCTTTATTCAGATTATATTCAAAATCCGCGTAGTCAAAACCAGCGCCAGGATGCTGGGCATACCATGCTCTATATATAATAGATTTTGCGTAAGTGTAATAATCAAGCTGAACATCCTTTACGCCCGCTCGGTTAAAACCATTATAAACAACGCCTTCGAGAATAGCTATAGTTCTATTTTCACGAGTAGCTTCTATTTGAATTAAAACCTGTTTACATGATTTAAGAAGTTCTTCCTCTGCAATAGTAGTGTTACATACAAGTTTTCCTTCCACAAGAGAAGGAGAAAGAGTAAACATAGGTTGCCCTAAATCTGCTACAGCAGGTGAATCATCATATTTATAAGCCTTCACCTGCATAGTCGAAACGCTATATATATGCGAATCTGGATTTAAAGTAGCTCGCAAATTCCTAGTAAATGTAATAGGATCATCTCCAACACCATCCGAAACGCCTTTTATAGCGTATCTGAAGGTATTAGAAACCTGATAATTAGTAGCATAGTCTCTACTGCTAAAACAACCAGTCATTAGAGACAAAGCCCCTAAGAAAAATGCGAACGATAGTTTTTTACAATATTTCATCATAATTGCAATGGATATTTGTCAGCCAATGACTGATCTAGATATTCGCCTTTAAACCAAGGCGGACAATTTTCTGAAGTTCTTAAACTTACAAATGCTTTTACTACTTCTGGATCGAATTGATTACCAGAGCATCTAATTACTTCTGCTGTAGCTTCATCCAATGTTAGAGGTTTTCTATAAGGACGTTTTGAGGTAATAGCATCGAAAGAATCTGCTACAGTTACAATGCGAGCGCCTAAAGGTATTTCTTCGCCCTTTAAACCATCTGGGTAACCCCTTCCATCGTATCTTTCATGATGATGCTTAATAATTTCACAAACATCTTTAAGGAATTCGATTGAAGAAAGAATACCAGCCCCAATATTTGGATGCGACTTAATGGCTTCAAATTCTTCGTCGTTAAGCTTACCAGGCTTACGTAAAATCTGTTCTGAAATACCAATTTTTCCGACATCATGCAAAAGCGAAGCATGTCTTATAATATCTACTTCCTTCTTAGGAAGTTTCATTTCAAGAGCTAAGCCAACGCTTAAATCAGTAACTCTTCTTGAGTGACCATGAGTATAACTGTCTTTAGCGTCTATTGCTGCTGCAAGTGAACGTATGGTTTCAAGATATACATTTAACAGGTTATGATAAAGCTTTGCGTTTTCTATAGCGATAGATGCCTGAGAAGCTAAAGTTTCAAGCAAATCCAAATTGTCGTAAGTAAAAGGACCTTTTATCTTATAAGGTCTTTCACAGTTTATAATACCTATAAGATTATCTTTATTGAGAAGCGGAGCGCAAATAAATGTTAATTCTTCTTCTCTGCCATAAGACCATAGCTTTTTATATTCTGCGCTATATTTTGTATTATCAACCTTCATTGAACGTCTAGTAAGAGCAACTGTTCCGCCAATTCCTTCGCCAACCTTCATGCGGAAGTCTTTTATGCTTTGATCTTCAAAACCTCTGTGAACTTCAACATAAAGTTCGTTCGTTTCTTCATCGTAAAGCATTAGGGAAGTATGGACAGAATCAGTAATTCTACTGGTCATATCTATGAAGTAGTTAAGAACCGAATCTAAATCAAGAGAAGAATTTATCGCCTTGCCAAGTTCCTGAATAAGACTAAGCTCTGCAACTTGCATATCTGTTTTTTCGTGCAATCTTGCATTTGCTATAGCTTGAGAAATTTGCCCAGAAATACCTAGAAGCAAATTTAAGTCCTCTTCAAAGAAAGCTTCGCCAGAACGTTTATTGTTTACATTCAAAACGCCCAAAAGCTCATTATCATGCAAAATAGGAACCGACAAAACAGAGCGTGTCTTATAATCGGATCTTGCAACTTGTCTATTCGCAAAGCGAGCGTCTTTAGAAACATCTCTTAATAGAACATGCTGTTTGTTTTTAGCAACCCAACCAGCTACGCCTTCTCCAAGCTTAACACAAACTTTACCAACCACATCGCTAGGCAAGCCTATTGCCGCATCAAGTGAGAGCGTTTGGCTTGTTTTATCGAAAGCCATAAACGAGCAGTTTTCTACGTTAACAACTTCCTGAACCTGTTGCAGTATAGTATCGAAAAGTCTTGATATATTAAGTGTTTTAGAAACAGAAGAACCAACTTTATTAAGAGTTGCCAAATAATCAAGTTTTCTCTTAGAATCATGGAACAGACGTTCATTTTCCATGTGGGAAGTTATTAAACGACCTATAGTGTTAAGCAAGTCCTGCTTTGCTGAATCAATGTATTGCTGTTCATCGGTTTGATAAACAGACAAAGTTCCTAAGAACCTGTCGTTCATAGTTACAAGAGGAACAATAAGCAATGATTTTGCATATTGGTCTAGGAAGTTTGAATAAACAATGGTATTATCATGCTGAACATCGTTTACAAGCAAAGGTTTACGATGTTGTGCTACCCAGCCTTGATACCCTTTTCCTAAAGGAATAGTTATGTTGTCAAGTTCTTCGGGCAAGCCATAGAATGAGTGCATAAACAGGTGTTCGCTATCGCTTGCGAAAACCATAAACGAAGCAGCAGTAGTGCCAGTAGCTTCACAAACTTCTTTAAGAACATTTACGTAACCATCGTGGTCTAGAGATCTTACCGACAAAACTTCAGAAATAGAAAATACCTTTGAAAGTTCTTTAACTTTTTGGTCAGACTCAGAAAGCAAACGAGAGTTTTCTATAACCTGAGTAACCATAGACGACAAAGTATTTAATGAAGCAATATCGTTTTTGGTAAATGCGTCTATTTCGGTTGAGTCAACAACCGCAACCCCGATAACTTCATCTTTTATAAATAGTGGAACTGCAAGTTCTGAGTAAATATTTTCGGGGCTTTCTATATAAATTGGCTCAAGCAAAACATTAGGAACGTTCATAGCCTTTTTTGTTTCTACGACTGTTCCGCAAATGCCTTTTCCTACCTGAACCGTCATTTTCTTAACTTCGTGTGGGAACCTTCCGCCTTTTGCGATTACTACTTCAAGCAGATTAGGTTCTTCATCTTTTCTTAAAAGAATAGCGCCATTTGTTGCGCCTGTTATTTCGATAGCCACATCTAACATAAGATTGACTAAGTGCTTAAATTCAAGCGCAGAGTTCATTTTGGTAGATGCTTCTTCTAATATGGAAAGAATCTTTTCTTTTCGTGCTAATTCCTGCTTTTCATAAGCAAGATCAACCATCTGCATGAAAAAACTGTTTATAGAATCTACAGCGCCACTAAGTATTTCGCTGTTTACGACAGGCAGTTTTTCATCACCCGTATATTCACAGCCCTCTTTAATAAAGGGTCCTATCATTACGGCACAAAAGAAACATGCTCTATATTCAAGCTTTACAAGTCTGACAAAAGAGCCATCAGGTCTTTCCAGCATTTCAGATGTTGGATAATGAACCAATTCTGAGGCATCTGTCATGCCAGGCAAAATTTTATCTACTTCGCCTACAAGTAATTCACCACGTTCGTTAAATGGAAAAACCCAAAGCCCTGAAAGACGATGAAAACGATCAATAAAGCTTTTTAGAGTTTCTCTATTGCATATTTCTTCTAGATATATTTTCTTTACCATATTTATTAGCTATTTTCCTAGCTACAATTTTCCACAAAAGTTAAAATTACCGAAAACAGTTTCCGGCTATATAATTAACAAATAACCGGAAACTATATTTTTGCAACTATTATTTAATTTCTATTACAGAATTTTTACCTTCAAATTGGTTGTCAGCTTTTTCTGCTTTTGGATCAATTTTCCAGTCAGTGCTGTTTACAACAAACTGATATTCATATTTGCCAGGAGCGAGTTTAAGGCTGCATTTCCAAACATTGTCTTCGCCCTTAACCATTGGATTAGCTTCTTTATTCCAGTCGTTGAAATTGCCAACAAGAGCTACAGTATTTGCATCTTCGTCAACAAATTCAAATTCAACTTCTTTTTCTTCATTTTTTGCTGCTTCACAGTTTTCTTTGCAGCCTTCTTTTGCTTCTTTGCAACCTTCGCAAGCATCTTTAGCTTCTTTGTTTTCTTCTTCGGCCTTTTGGTTTTCGCGATTCCACTGTTCTTCTTCTTCGAAACTGTGTTCTCTGCCAATTACATAGCCAANNCCTGCCATAACAAACATCTTCCAAAACATTCTAAATAAAGAACCCATAAAACAAAGCCTCCTAATTAGACTAGTCTTTTATTACTCTAAGTGTAGTATACTGTAAAAGCAAAGATTTTACACCTTTATTCTCAAATTTTATTGAAACTTTAAATTCTGGTAATGAATTGCCGCTTACTTCCTCAACAACTCCATAACCAAAAGTAGGGTGCATAACTCTTACTCCAGGTTTTAAGTTTACCATGTTTCCGTTTTCTCCGCTACTTTGAACATCAGATTTTTTTTCTTTTGACCATCTTGCTCCTGCATTCATCGAATAGCCTGTATTTGACACTGGTTTACTCGATATAGCGCCACGAAGTGCGCCAGTTGAGCCAAAAGTTATTCTTGCAGAGTTACCGTTAAACCTTCCTGAACCATTTGTTACAGAATAAGTTCTAGTCTCAAACAATTCCTGAGGAACTTCAGTAATAAATCTTGAAACTAAATTCGTATTCCATCTGCCAAAAACCATACGTCTTCCAGAACAAGACATAAATAGTCTTTCTCTAGCTCTTGTTATGCCAACATAGGCAAGACGGCGTTCTTCCTCTAATTCTTCCTTACTGTTTTGAGAAGAATGATGAGGAAAAACTTCTTCTTCCATAGCTACCATAAATACGATTGGAAATTCTAGACCTTTTGCGTTATGCAATGTCATTAAATGCACTTTATTTGATTTTTCGTTTAAATCATCTGCTGATGAATGTAAAGAAACATTTTCCAAATAAGCCCTAAGAGTTAGTTCAGAATTATCTTCTTCTTGATACCTAATATCTGAAACAAGGGCTTCAACATTATTCTTACGATCTGTTGCGGTTTCGGGGTCGTCTTCCTGTAAATATTCAAAATACTTTATTGTCTCAATTATGGATTTAGTAAGCAAAGAAACGCTCATAGTTCCTACCATTTCCATAATTTCAGTCATAACAGCATAAAATTTAGCTATCTTGCCGTTAGGTAATCTGTTTGCTTCAAGAGCTACAGCTTCCCACAAAGTAGGCTGCCCCATTCCATAAAGTTTATCTATTGCGCCCTGCCCTATTCCACGTTTTGGCGTATTTATAATTCTTTCTAAGGAAATACTGTCGCTTGGGTTATCTAAAACTCGCAAATATGCCAGTATGTCTTTAACTTCACGCCTGTCAAAGAATTTTATTCCGCCTGTAATATCATAAGGAATATTCATTCTTTGCAAAGCTTGTTCAAATGGTCTGCTCAAGCTATTCATTCGGAACAATACAGCGATGTCGCTATATTCATTGCCTTCGTCATGAAGTTCCTTAACTTTTCTCACAAACCAATCTGCTTCTTCTCTATCATCTATTGACTTATGTAAAACAAGTTTATCTCCGCCCTCTTTATCTGTCCAAAGCCGTTTTTTGTGAGTGCTGGAATTATTAGAAATAACCGCTCCAGCAGCGTCTAATATGACTTGGGTTGAACGATAATTTTGTTCCAGCTTAACAATTTGAGCGCCTGGAAAATCTTTGTCAAAATCCTGAATATTTCTTATTGTGGCTCCACGCCAACTATAAATAGACTGATCTTCATCGCCAACAACGCACAGATTACGGCTTGCCGAAGACAACATAGAAATCAAGCAATATTGAGCGTGGTTTGTGTCTTGGTATTCATCAACTAAAAAGTATTGATACTGCCTTTGAAGCTTATCAAGTAAAGCAGAATTATCCTTTAAAGTTTTGTAAGTTGTAAAAATCAAATCATCAAAATCTACTGCCTGATTTTTCATTAAAGCATCTTGATATGCAGCATAAATTCTTTGCAATTCTTTTGTTAAAGAACTTTCCCCATAGTGGTCTAAATAATCTTCTGGTCCAATTAACTCATTCTTAGCCTGAGATATTTTCTTTAATATATTCTTAGGAGAATAAGCCTTTGTATCTATGTTCAATTCTTTAAGTGTGTTTTTCATCAGCTTTTCGCTATCGGCTTCATCATAAATTGTAAAAGTATCATTAAAGCCCGCAGCTTTCGGCCATCTTCTTAAAACCTGACAGCAAAACGAGTGAAAAGTTGTCAAATTAACTTTGTCGCCTTCAAAAACAATATTGCGAACTCGTTCCCGCATTTCTTTAGCTGCTTTATTTGTAAAAGTAACAGCCAAAATCGATCTTGGGTTTACATGGCAGTGCTCTATTAAATAAGCTATTCGAACGGTAAGAGTTTTTGTCTTGCCAGAACCTGCCCCAGCAACTACAAGCAAAGGTCCTTCCGTTATCTGAACGGCTTCACGCTGTCTATCGTTTAATTGTTCTATTATTTTGTCTATATTGCTCATACTTATATTTAGTTATGCCCCAACAAACCACCCATTCGCAATAATATTTCTAAATTTACTCGCAGAAGGTTTATAAAGCATACCATCATATTCACCTACGTCAACATTTTCTACGATGTCTTCTTCCAACTCGCCTTTTAAAGTTAAAATTGGAACCATCATACCACGTTTTACATGCGATGCAGGCATTATATAATAAGGATTCTTTTTTGTTAATTGAATTTTTTTTACAACTTCTAAATTATCTAAATGGGAAAGAGTTTTAACAAACAATTCAGCTTCTTCTAGGTCGTCTCTNNCCATGCCTTCCGGGATGTTTATAAACAGCGCTTCCTTCGCTTTTAATATTGCTTTCTTTAGCACCGCTAATTTGAATCAAATTTGAGTAAGTGCCAGTTTTAGACTTTTCTTCGCCGCCAAAAATAGTTAGCTGTATAGAATTGCTTATCGGAGGTTCGTTACTAGAAAGTCGCATTGTTACATGAGGGCTGTTTTCAAACATATAAGAATCTTTAAGCAATTCAGAAGCCTTGCTTGGAGAATCTATATTATCAAATATCATTTTAGTGTATTCCTGCCCTATAGAAACCATATCTGTTACACGAGCAACAAAAGGTATATCTGGAATACCATAACGATAAACCGCAAGCTTTTGTATAAAATTTGCTTCGTTAATATTTCCTGCATTTTCTATAATCCAATATCTGTCAATTATTTCAATATCCTCTTTGCCTGTAATCTCACCTTTACAAACCGAAGGAGATGTTAAATTGCCTATTAGATCATAACATATTCCTAAACGAAACCCAACTGAAGAGCGTTCCTGCAAAAAAACGGAAAAGAATTTCATACCGTGATCCATACGCGCAAAAAGCGTATGTTCTGGAGTTAGAGATATTTTATAACCTCCAAGCGTAGTTAACGTAAATAAAGTTTTTTTCTCCGCTTCTTCGCTTTCTACCGATTCTATCTCAGATTTAGATATTTCACTCCAGCCTGCGCCCGACACGCCTATACATTTTTCGTGAACTTCTGATACCTCAATCGGTTCATTATCAGAGTATATTTTTACGCCCGCAGGAAACATTTATTTTACATTTTCCGCAATTTTTACTATTACTTCAACCGCTTTTACCATTGCGTCTAGAGAAGCAAATTCATGTCTGCCATGAAAATTGTGTCCACCTGTAAACAAGTTAGGACAAGGCAACCCCATATAGGAAAGTCTTGCTCCGTCTGTGCCACCACGAATTGGAACAACCTTAGGAACAACGCCCACTTCTTCCATAGATTTTTTCGCTAACTCTATTACATGAGGGTGTTCGCTTACCTTTTCCAGCATATTCCTATAGCTTTCTTTTATTGTAATCTTTACTCTTTCGCTACCTAACAAAGCATTTACTCCTGCAACCTTGGCTTTTAGGTATTCTTGGCGTTTTTCAAAATTAATCGCATCAAAATCTCTTATAATATAAGAAAGCTTGCTTTTTTCTACCGTTCCACTCATGTCGGTTAAATGGAAAAAGCCCTCATAGCCTTCTGTATGTTCAGGTGTTTCTGCTTCTGGCATTGTCGCATGAAATTTAGCTGCAAGGCTCATACTGTTTACCATAGCGTTTTTTGCGCTGCCAGGGTGAATATTTATTCCTTCAAACTCTATATCAGCATGAGCTGCATTAAAGTTTTCGTATTCTAGCTCGCCGAGTGCACCGCCGTCTACGGTATATGCCCACTTTGCATTGAATCTTTCCATTGGAAAATGATCTGTGCCTCTTCCTACTTCTTCATCTGGAGTAAATCCAATAAAGATGTCTCCATGCTTAATTTCAGGATGTTCAAGCAAATATTCAACGGCTGTCATTATTTCTGTAACGCCTGCTTTGTCATCAGCACCAAGAAGAGTGGTTCCGTCGGTGGTTATAATATCCTGACCAATGCAATCTTTTAAACAAACATATTCTTTAGGATCTAGCTTATAGCCTGAATTTCCAAGCTTTATAACAGAACCATCATAATTTTTTATAACTTGCGGTTTAACATTTTCTCCAGAACAATCAGGAGAAGTATCCATATGAGAAATAAAACCTATTGCTGGTTTAGCTTCATTTGAATTAGCGGGCAAAAGAGCAGTTATATAACAATTTTCATCTAGGGCAACGTTTTTTAACCCAAGCTCTTTAAGCTCTTTTTCCAATATTTTAGCCAAATCAAACTGAGTTTTAGTAGACGGAGTTGTTTCTGAATTATCGTCTGAACGTGTATTTACAGCAACATATCTAAGAAAACGATTTAAAATTTTATCTTTCATATTATACCGCCAGTTTTTTTAATTTGTTGCAGTATAACATAAAACAAGGTTTATAGTATATAGACATAAAATTGAATTATACGCCTGATTTAAAGTTTACTTTATTTCAATATAAAGCTATAATACAGCATTAAATTAAATACTATTATTGATTATCAGGTAAATATGAATGAAACATTATTAATTTTTTCTGTTGTATTTTTATATAGTTTATTGCTTCTTTGGTTCAAATTTTTTGGAAAAACTGGCGTATATTGTTTTACTGTATTTGCAACATTAACAGCAAACATAGAAGTTTTATTATTAGTTGATGCATTTGGCATAGAAATGACTCTTGGAAACATCTTGTTCGCAACTACTTTTATTGCAACAGATATTCTCTCTGAAACAGAAAGCAAAGAAGCAGCCAAAAAATCTGTAAACATAGGTATTCTAACAAGCATTAGCTTTTTGCTCTTAACAAGTTCATGGCTTTTATACGTTCCAAGCCCTAATGACTGGGCTATGCCTTCTATAAAAGCTATTTTTTCTACTACTCCAAGAATTATTTTTGCCTCGCTAACTGTATATATTATAGTTCAAAAACTTGATGTATGGCTATATCACAAAATATGGGAGTATACAGAAAAAAAGACAGGAAATCGAAAAAAATATTTATGGTTAAGAAATAATCTAGCAACGTTAACAAGCCAACTTATAAATTCTATTTTATATAATCTGTTTGCTTTTTATGGCAAATTTCCTGCAAAAACTCTTACAACTATAATAATTTCTACTTTTGCGATTGCTGTAGTAACATCTTTACTCGATACACCTATAGTTTACCTAGCAAGAAATATTGCGGCAAAAAAAATAGCAAAGATTTGATTATTTTGGCAATTTGAGCTACCTTGATTATACTGATATAAACATTAAACAATTCGCTAACAGCTTTCCACATAATTAGCAATTCTGTAATCAATAATGGAGCAAAATTTATGAGAAAAATTGTATACTTATTGTTTTTTTTCTGTATTTTTTCATGTAATTGCGTTATTGCCGATATGGTATATTCTGAAGACAATGCTGCATATTGGTACAAAAAAACTTTTAATAATTTAAGAGGTATTTATGAATCCATTTCCTCCAAAGACAGCAATATAATATATAATTTAAAAAGCTTAGATGATTTTAACAAACTAACTCCTGATACAAAAAAAAAATTAGCTGAAATTTTAAATAGTTTCTTAGCAGATATAAAAAAAGCAAAAGATTTGAATAAATGTGTATTTTGGGAAATGCCTGTTAACGATAGTTTTGGTGGCAAACAACAATTTCAAGATTTAAAAATGTTTTTTCGAGATTTCAAAGTCGCCAATGCTCTTGCATGGTATTCAATATCTGAAAACAAACCCAATAGTGCTGGATTAATATGGCAAACAATGCTGAAAATATCAATCAATATTTCAGAAAATAATTTATATATTTTAAGAACTGTCGCAGGCTCATCAGTTATAAAAATGGTTATCGACAGTTTGGACAATTATTGTAGCAATGGAGCCAATAATAAATTTAAAACAAAATTTGCCAATTATTTAAAGAAATGGCCAAAATCAATATTTGATATTAAAGATTTAATTAAAGTTTTATATGATTATCAAAAAAACAATATAGAATTATACGAAAAAGACCAAAAGTTTTTAGCGACTTTATTTGGCGCAGATATTAAGGTTCTTATTAACGACAAAAAGCCAGAGCCTAAAATTATAGAAAATCAAGAATGTGCATCAAACAGAAGAGTTATTCGAGGCGCTATAGAAATGTTCCAAATGGACGAAGCTGATGGAAATTTAAGACCTAGTTTTTATGATATTGATGATCCAAAAGAAAGAGAGAAAGCTATATATAAATGGCGAGAAGAAGAAGTAAGAAAAAAACGCCATGAAATAGTTAAAAATCAAAAATCAAAAAATAAAAACAAAAATAAGGATTTTGACGACGACTTAGACGATGAATTAGACGAATTAGAAGAATTAGAAGAATTAGAAGAATTAGAAGAAGATATTAACGATAATTTAGATGAAAGCAAAAAAGTAGAAAAAAAAGAAGCAATTGATTTTTCTAAGTTAAGTTGGGAAGAAACAATAAATCTGTTATTAAGGTTTGGATATATAAGAAAAAACAATAACTATAATTGCCCAGCTAATGGTAAAACTACAGTTAAAGCCCAAAAAAACAATGGCGAATATGAATATGATTTTGATGTAACATGCGATTGCGGCATAAAAAAAGATTTAGAGGATGATTTTAAGCCTGATTCAAAACCTATGGAAATGGCAAAAGGTTATAGAGAAACAAAATTTGAGACAGATAAAAAACAATNNCTAGATCGCTCGTCGGCAGCGTCAGATGTGTATAAGAGACAGAGGTTATAGAGAAACAAAATTTGAGACAGATAAAAAACAATTATTTGAATATTATGAAATGTTGCTTAAAATTGACCAAACTAAGCCTATAAATGATAAGGAATTAGTTTCTTTAAATGCTATTGAAATGCCTGAATATAAGAATAATGCTCTTGTATCATATTTTACCTTTGATTACGCAAGAGCTAAAAAAGAATTTGAAGAAAGACAAAAACTTATTGATGATTTTATAAAGAAATATGGAAAATAAACGACAATAATAACAAAATTATAGTTTTCTCTTAAAAAATAATGGAAAGGAAATAAAACTTCCAAACTATAGTTAAATCTTAAAAATCCGATATATGTAAATTTCAGCAAATATCATAATGTTAAGTTATATTAATAATTAATATTAGGCAGCAATAAAAGCTAAAATAAAAAGACACCAGCATAAATACTGGTGTCTACTTTTCTATAGNNCTCCTATTTGTTCACTATCAGGTGTAACATTTAGTTTTTCAGAAACTAGACTATGGTTAGCATCTGCTATATCGCCATGTAACTTTTTACGTTTAACCTCATATAGCTTATGATCTGCATCTGCTATAAAATCTCTAGGATCAAGGTCATCAATCAATACGGCATGAACATAACCAACCGAATACTCAACTTTACTTGTAACCCCATTTTTGCTAACAGAAGGTCTTTCATCAATTACATTTTCCAATTTTCTAAGAAAATCTGCTTCAGATTGATCTGGAAGAATTACAAGAAATTCGTCTGCTCCAAAGCGGTAACAATATTTTTTATCAAACTTTTCAGCGAGGCGCTTACCTGTTTCTATCAAAACTCTATCAGCTTCTCCATGACCGTATTCGTTATTGATCTTTTTGAAGTTATCAATATCCATTAACATTACAGATACTTCACGACCATGATAAGATTCATAGTCATTTTTTAAAGCTGTTCTGTTTTTAACTCCAGTTAATGAATCTAGCATAGAAATATCTTTTAAGCGTTCATTACCTAAGTTTAACTGTATAGAAATACTATTATAGGCATGAGCCAAATAACGAAATTCTCTAGCACCTGTTTCTTCTATCGGTTTATCAGCTCTTATATCTTCTACAGCTTTAAGAATTGGAGCAATACCAAGACGGATAGTTAACCAGATAAGTAACAATGTAACAATAATTTGAAGCAAAATAATAAAACGCTCTGTATTTAAGACATCTTTTAGGCTATTAAAAGTAATATGTTCAGCATGGTGAGTTAAAAACTCTATTTTGCTATGACATTCTTTCATATGTAAACGTATATCATCTTTTAGCTTATAGTATTCTTCATCTAACGCCATCTGAGTTGCAAGTTCCATCTTGGCTTCGGCTGAAAGACCTGAATCTTGAGCACTTAACTTTACATCCCGAACTTCTTTTGGTAATTCTGTATAACCTTTAGCGTCAGCGACAAGACGCATTATATAATATTCTCTATTCATAAGTGCCAAAGAGCTTCGCATACCCTGTTGAATTTCTTCGATAGCTACAGTAGCGTCTGAAAAACGAGATATCTTTGCAATAGCTTCTTCTCGATTTTTCACTTTAAACGCTTCGTCAAAGTATTCATTAAGGAATTTTATATCTCCATTTACCGTAAATCGTTGAACTCGTTCTGTCAGATAGTCGGATGCATCCATTAATTGATGGACTGCTTTATCCATTGTAATCTGATTTTGTGTCGCTTCTTTTAAACTTTCAACGTTTGATAATAAGCTATATGTACCATAAAACATCAAACCAGAGATTATCATGGCAATTACGACAATCCAGCCATAAGCCACCCGAAGCGATACGCCTTCGTTACTTTGATTTTCCATATAACTAACCTCTTTTTCTTAATATAAAAATGCTAAATTAATTTAATAAATATCTTTATTAATTTAAAAGCGGATTATTATATAAATATTTATTTCACAATGTCAATAAATATTTTTTTTCAAAAGAAGGTTAAAGTGTTAAATGAATTTTTAAATGTAAAAAAACATAANNAGCAAAATACATGTAGAATAAAAACATGAACAAAGAAGAATTTATAGATTTCATCAACACAATAAGTGAAGAATACTACAATATTAAACTACAAAACAATAAAGTATTTTTCAACGATTACACAGAATTAACTAAGATAATATCTTTTGCTTTGTCTATAGGTTTCACTACAGTTTATTTCTTCATAGCCAAAAACTATTTCATTTTTAATGGGTCAACTTTCCGCAATTCATTCACAATTAACGNNTTTGTATCTTTGTTATATTATTGTTTAAGTAACATAAAAAAATATGTAATACTCGACCTCAATAATAATTGTATTTCTAATGAATTTCATTTTTTCTCAATTAAAATAAAAACTAAAACAATAAACGCAAATAATATTTTACAAATCAAGAATAGTATTTCTCCAACTAAATCAAGATTTAAAACCAAAGGTTATAATTTCTTCAAAAAGCTTGAACCAGAACCAGATACAAATCTTTTTTACACTTATTCTGTTGATATTTTGCTAAACAATAGGGATACTAAAAGTATAATAATAGGTCCTTATTATGATGATTACCAAACAAGCGTAGAAATTTCAAAAAAATTATCTGAGTATTTCAATAGACCACTAATTGAATGTAAAAAAAGAAATGAAGAAACTTAAGCATTATTATTATAAGTTTATTATTTAGTGGTTAGTTTTTATTACAGTTATTGTTGCAAAACTTTAAAAGCCATAAGAGTTTGCAGCTTTTTTTGACGGTAAATTATCAGTTCTTTATTTCGCAAATTCATATATTTTTTATTTTTGCGAAATAACCAGAAAGCCTTAGTTTTTTACAGTTTTATTCCTGTTTTTTCGAGTATTTTCTCTTTTGTAAAGCCATTATCTAACATCATTTGGGCTAATTGCCGTAATTTATTGTCTTTTTCTTGGAGATTATCTTCAAGTTGTTTTATTTTTACTTCCTGGATTTTGCGTTCTTCGTATAAAGCCGTTTCAAAAACATCCTTATTATATCTCCTAGCATCTAGATACTCATCATAAGCCAGACGTTCTTCCTTAGACATCTTCAATTTATCAAGCACTCTGCCTGCTTTTTTTATGCCTTTTGCTTTAAAATCAGATTTTATTGCTGAATTTTTTAATAGATATATCCATTCGTCTAATGGGCTTTTAGCCACATCATCAAAGTTATTTACCTTTATGATATAGTATTCAGGGTAAATATCGCCAGGATAAACCTTGTTGAATTTTTCCTGCTGGGTTTTACTAAGCTTCAGTAATACTTCGCTGTCATGAAAACTTCTGAATTGAGTTTGCCCTTTATAAATATAGTCACTACCTTCGCCTAAATCAAAATACAGAATATTTATAGAAATTACTTTAACTACTTTGGAATAATCATCGCCCTCGTCAAGATGTTCGCATATCGTTTTGGAAGTGGCATAAAGCACTCTGTGAAAGAAATTCCATTCATAGTTTGTCTGAATTTCTATGATTAATAATTCGCCTTTAGCGTTTTTAACCTTTATATCGACTCGGTTATATTTGTCTTTTTCACTATCTTTGTTGCTTTCGCTTTCGAGAACTTCGAGTATTTTTATGTCGTCAAAAAGCAGTTCAGAAAGAAAGCCTTCAAGAACTTCAAAGTTGGCTTTACTTCTAAGCAGACGTTTAACCGCCCAGTCAAATGAAACTAGCTTTTTTTCAGTCACCCTTGCCATAAAAACACCCTCCAATAATCTCAATTATAGCATTAAGTTTAAGTAGCTTCAATATTTCGAAAAAACGGAAAAAGATATTAAGAATTGAAAGATTTTAGATATAAACCCATAATTTGAGAGCTAATACTAATGAATTCTTAAATCTTAGTCTTATATATTAATATTGTAACTGGTTTTTGTTGCTGTTATTGTTGCAAACATTTAAAAGCTATTATAGTTTGCAGCCTTTTTTAGACGGAAAATTATTAGTTCTTTGTTTCGCAAATTTAAATATTTTTTATTTTTGCGAAATAACCAGAAAGCTTTAGCTTTTTACAGTTTTTTCTCCTCTTCTGGCTCTGTTGCTTCTTGTAAGCTAAGATANNCTCCATAGTTATTTAAATGTAGAATAACTATGGAGGTTTAATTTATGGATATAAGAGTTTTAAAGTATTTTCTTGAAACAGCTAGAGAAAGCAGTATGACTAGAGCTGCAGACAAACTTTGTGTCTCTCAGCCTACTATGTCTAAGCAATTAAAAGACTTAGAAAAAGAACTTGGCGTTAAGCTTTTTACACGCTCTAATTACAGCATAAAACTTACAGAAGCTGGAATGATATTAAAAGATAGAGCCGAAGACATTGTANNTTACGTCGGAGCAGCTGAATCTGATGCGGTAAAATATTTTGCGGAAGCTGTTAAAGACCTTCAGGAAAAATTTCCAAAAATCAGATGTAATGTTTATAGTGGCAACAGAGAAGACGTTTGTGAAAAGCTTGATAAAGGTTTGCTTGATTTTGCAATAATCTTGAATTTTGTAGATGTAACTAAATATAATTATTTGAAAGTTCCTGCCCATGATACTTGGGGTATTTTAATGAAGAAAAAAGACCCTTTGGCAAAAAAGAAAGAATTAAAACCTAGCGATTTAATAAAATTACCCTTAATTACCTCTAGACAATGGCTAAATCAAGATTTTACCCAATGGTTTGGTTCAAATTCAAAAAAAATAAATGTAGTGGCAACTTATAATCTGGCTTTTAATGCTTCAATAATGGTAAAAGCAGGAATGGGATATGCTTTAATATTGGACAAAATTATTGATACAAGTAAAAGCAGTGAACTGACATTCCGACCATTAAAGAATGCGCCAAAGGCTGAAATGTTTATTATATGGCGTAAACATCAGACTTTCAGCCATGTAGCAAAACTGCTGTTAGATGAACTAAGTAAAAAATTCAAATCTTAAAGTATTTGTGAAGGAGTCTTGTATGAAAGTTATCGTTTTGCCTTTAAAAGACAAAGACTTGAACATATTCAAAAAAGATATGCAGGAAGCATTTCAAAAAGGCGCAGAAAATGAATTTGGCGAAATAAAAGGGGAAATTTTAAAAGACAAAGATATAGAAAAATCCTTGAATAAAAAAGGGGCAGTAGCGTTTAAAGCCGTAGTTAACGGAGAAATTCTCGGTGGGGCTATTGTGAATATTGACGAAAAAACGCAACGCAATCATCTTGAGTTTCTTTATGTAAAAAATGGTTCTCATAGTAAAGGAATAGGCAAAAAGTTATGGAAAGAAATAGAATTAATCTTTCCTGAAACAAAAGTTTGGGAAACATTCACGCCATATTTTGAAAAAAGAAATATTCATTTCTATATAAATTGCTTAGGTTTCCATGCTGTAGAATTTTTCAATCCTAAACACAAAGACCCTAATGCTCCTGATGATATGATAGGTGGCGATTACTTTTTCCGTTTTGAAAAAGTGAATGATAGAAATTAAAGCTAAAGGTTAAAATATGTATAAGATAATAGATTTAAAAACTTGGAACAAAAGGAAGCAGTTTGAGTGGTTCAACACCTTCTCTAACCCTTGCTATGGATTCAATACAGAAATAGATGTAACAGATGTTGTTAATCACAGCAAAAATACAAAAACTTCATTTTTTATTAATTTTATGTTTCTTGTTATGAAATCCTTTAATTCTGTAGAAGAATTAAGATTAAGAATTGTTGATAATGAAATAAGACTTTATGATGTAATAAATCCTACCTATATAGTTATGACAGACAGCGGTGTTTTTGAAAATTGTGGGTGCATTATGTTTGATGACTACAAAGATTTTTATGATGCCTGCCATAAAGATGTAGAAAACGCAAAAAAACAGAAAAGCGTAAAAGATGAATACAACGATAATAATTACAACGTTTATTATATAACCTGTGTGCCTTGGCTTTCTTACACAACAATGACGCACCCACTGCCAGACAACAATAAAATGTCTAGTTCTGTTCCCAGAATTTGCTGGGGAAAATTTGAATTAAAGAATAATCGCTATATATTGCCTTTTAATTTAACAGTATCTCATGCTTTTGTGGACGGTTATCCGCTATCAAAAGCATTGAATAACTTAAAACAAAATGCTACGAATTGCTTCAATTTTTTTAAAAAGCAATAAAGCAATAATTTTCCACCTAGCCTACTTCAAATACTTATTATAAAATTCAGCTATTTTATCGAACGGAATAAGATTTTTCCCGGCGCCGTCATAAAGATCAGTGTGCACTAAATCTGGTATAATCATCAATTCTTTATTGTCAGTGTATTTGCTGTCCTTTATCATATTGGCATAAGCATCTTTGCTGAAATAGCAGGAATGAGCTTTTTCGCCATGCATAATCAAAACTGCGCTTCTGATTTCGTTGCTGTATTTCAAGATAGGCTGATTCATGAAAGACATGCATCCTGTCACATTCCAGCCACCGTTAGAATTTAAAGAACGTTTATGATAACCTCGCTTGGTTTTGTAGTAATCATAGTAATCTTCTACGAAAAATGGAACATCTTCAGGCAACGGGTCTACAACACCACCGCCTAGTTTATAGTTGCCATTCTTAAAATCTTCAATTCTTTGCGCATTAAGAGTAACTTTCTTTTCATGACGTTTTTCTTCGCTATCTTCAATATCAAAATATCCATTAGCATTAACCCTTGTCATATCATACATTGTTGAAGCTACAGTAGCTTTAATTCTAGTGTCTATGGCCGCTGCATTTATAGCCATTCCACCCCAACCGCAAATGCCTAATACTCCAATACGTTCTGGGTCTACTTTTTCATTTACAGACAAGAAATCAACAGCGGCTTGAAAATCTTCGGTATTTATGTCGGGAGAAGCCATATATCTTGGCTCACCTGAACTTTCGCCTGTAAAAGATGGGTCGAAAGCTATTGTTAAAAAGCCTTTTTCAGCTAATGTCTGCGCATATAATCCAGAACATTGTTCTTTAACTGCTCCGAAAGGTCCGCTAACAGCTATTGCTGGCAATTTCCCACTTTTATTTTTGGGAACATACATATCGGCTGCCAGCGTAAAACCATATCTGTTACGAAAAGTCACTTTGCTGTGTTCTACTTTATCGCTTTTAGGAAAAGTTTTATCCCATTCTTTTGTCATTTTTATTGTTTGTTCCTTTCTTTTATTCCTATGACCTGCTTCTGCTATATTAGCTGAAGAAAACAAAAATGCAGTTATAACCAAACTAATAGCGGAAATTATAATNNCCGTCATTGCTGAGCAGCATGACGTTGCCATGCAAGCGAGTCGTAGAGCAATCGTAAAACTGCATAGCAATCTAAGACAATCCTCTAATCTCTGGTCTCTTTGCTCTAATCTCTAGATCTATTTACAAAGAAACTTAGAATTGAAAAACTGTATTTACTATAGATTTAATTTTAATAGAAAAATTATATTATATCAAATAGTTATTTTAAATAATTAGTTATAACTATATTATATAACTAGTATTATAAGTTTTTGATTAGATATTTAATTTGTAAATATCTAGATATTTATTATAACTATTGGACATTTTTATTGCTTAAAGATTATACTTAAACAAAAGAGGGAATACTATGAACAGAAGAGATTTTATTAAACTAGGCGGACTTGGCGCTATGGCTTTTCTTGTCAGCAAATGCGGTTTTCTTGCTGATGATTCCAAAACAGGGTCAGTTTTTGCTGAAAATAGAGTATCTGGAGGTAAAAAAATGAAAATAGTCGTTATTGCTGGAAGTCCTCATAAAGCAGGAACTTCTGCTTTATTGGCAGATAGATTTATTGCTGGCGCAGAAAGTAAGGGTCACGAATGTTTCAGATTCAACGCAGCGTTTGAAGATACGCACCCCTGTTTGGGCTGCGACCATTGCGGAATGAACGGACCTTGCGTTTATAACGACGCTATTTCAACTAAATTAATGCCTAAAATGCTTGAAGCAGACATGCTGGTTTTGGTAACCCCACTCTATTACTTTGGTTTTTCCGCTCAAATCAAAACTGTTATTGATAGATTTTATTCTAAAACAGGCAGTTTACACAATAAAAAATCAATCTTAATGGCAACAGCATGGGATTCTAAGAATTGGACAATGTCATCTTTGGTTCAACACTATGAAACCCTAGTAAAATATATGAATTGGCAGGACTGTGGCAAAGTCTTGGCTGTAGGCTGTGGCATACGCTCGATGATAGAAGATTCCGAATTCCCAGAAATCGCTTATAACTTAGGCAAATCCATTTGATTAGGTTAAAAAAAAAATAAAGAAAGGATTTATTTATGAAAAAACTATTATTGGTATTCCTAGGCTTAATTTTTGTATGCGCAGGAATTGTTTTGGCTCAATCTAATACTCAAAACGCAAAGGAGAATTATAAAATGAACAAAAAAACTTTGGTTGTATATTTTTCAGCAACAGGTAATACAAGAAGGGTTGCTCAAAATCTAGCTAAGGCAGCAGATGCTGATATTTACGAAATNNGATAAAAGATGATTTCTCTGTTAAAGATTATGAAACAATATATTTAGGTTTCCCAATTTGGTGGTATATAGCTCCAACTATAGTAAACACATTTTTGGAAAGACATGATTTTTCAAATAAAAAGATTATTCTTTTTGCGACTTCCGGCGGAAGTGGCTTTGGTAGAACAATAGACAATATAAAAACTAGTGTTTCTAATTCAACAAAAGTTATAGAAGGAAAAGTATTAAATTCAAACCCATCTGTTGAAGATTTAAAGAAATGGATTTCTACACTGTAATTGCTTGCTAACACAAACGATTAAGATCGGTGTGGTTAGTTTTAATGAGCCTCTAAAAGAAGCATTACAATCCACTAACTTTCGATATTTAGGCGTCGAAATAATAAAAACTAAAAAAGAATTAGTGCTATAGTTGTTTGATACACTACAGCACTAATTCTTTTACAATATAAACTCAAAATTATAATTTTATTCCTGTTTGCACAAAAATTTGTTCTTTTGTGAAACCGTTTGCTAGAAGCATTTGGGCTAATTGCTGTAATTTGTTATCCTTTTCTTGAAGCTGGCTATCCTTTTCTTGAAGCTGACTATTTTTTTCTTGAAGTTGGCTATCTTTTTCTTTAAGTTTATTGTCTTTCTTTTTAAGTTCTTTGGAATGTTTATCTTCAAGTTGTTTTATTTTAGCTTCCTGAATTTTGCGTTCTTCGTCCTTTCCTTCTTCAAAAGCTGTTTCTAGAATTCCCTTATTATATCTCCTAGCATCTATAAAGTTATCATAAGCCTGACGCTCTTCTTTGGACATCTTTAATTTATCAAGCACTTTGCCTGCTTTTTGTATGCCTTTAGCTCTAAAATTAGATTTAATTGCCGAATTCTTGAAAAGATATATCCATTGGTCTAGCGGTGTTTTTGCTACGTCATCAAAGTTGTTGACCTTGATAATATAATATTCAGGGTAAATATCGCCAGGATAAACCTTATTAAACTTTTCCATCTGATTTTTACTAAGTTTTAACAGTTCCTCGTGGTCATGAAAACTTCTGAACTGGGTTCTCCCTTTGTAAATATAGTCATTTCCTTCGCCTAAGTCAAAATACATAATATTTACAGAAATTACTTTGACTACTTTGGAATACTCATCTCCCTCGTCAAGATGTTCGCATATTGTTTTTGAAGTGGAGAAAAGAATTCTATGGAAGAAATCAGTTTCGCTATCTGCCTGGACTTCTATAATAAGCAATTCGCCTTTAGAGTTTTTAACTTTTATATCAACCCTGTTGTATTTGTCCTTTTCATCATCTTTGTTGCTTTCGCTTTCAAGGACTTCAAGTATTTTTATGTCATCAAAAAGCAGTTCGGAAAGGAAACCTTCCAGAACTTCAAAGTTAGCTTTGCTTCTAAGCAGACGTTTAACCGCCCAGTCAAATGAAACCAGCTTTTTTTCTGTTACCTTTGCCATAAAAATACCCCCGTTAATAATAATTATAACATTAAGTTAAATTAGCTTCAATATTTCGCGAAAAGGCGATGGAAATTTAAAGAATGAGAACAGCTTAAAAATAGCAATTAAAGTTTATATTTGCCTTGTACAGAGCATTATAATATAACAATAACTACAACAAAAACTAGTTATAAACATAAATTAAACTTTACAGTTTAATCATTTAAATCACCTATTCAAAATAACTTTAATACGTATAAGTTTTTATTTACTCTTTTGTTCAACTTTTACTAAAAAATCTTTCATGGCTTTTTTAAAACACATATGCAAACAAAGACATGAACCAACATAAGGAGTTAGATATTTGGTAACTTCATAATTTTTTACTTTTTTGCTATGCATATCTATTCTGCTGATACCTATAGGTTCTTCTGACATCCAAGCACTAGAAGCTCTATAAAGATAGCCTAAAATATTATCTTCTTTTGAGTAAAAATTATAGATTTTATGCTTAACTATTTTGGCTATTGATTCCCAATCTTTAACGCCAACTGCTCCAGAAAGCAGATACATAGAATGTAATCTATTAAATTTATTTTCAGCTAATTTTTTAGCAGCATAATATGCTACTCGGCTTCCAAGAGAATGTCCCATAAAAATATATTCAGAACTATTCTTCTTTTTCATTATTTCACTAGCTAGAATTACTCCTGCTTTTTCAGCATTCATATAAGCTCTATACCACATATCAATAATAAA
>LXOW01344603.1_pt1 | contig 23231 bp, 25 predicted proteins | sample 1368591 | NCBI WGS metagenome assembly LXOW01 (sample SAMN04884650, study PRJNA319009) | bovine gut metagenome | isolation source: Cow rumen | host: Bos taurus | place: Italy: Legnaro (PD) | collected 2014-07-09
AGGTGTACTGATAATAAGTCAGGACTCTGATTATGGTCCGTTATTTTTTGTTTTAACTTGTATAGCTGCTGCCGCTTTAGCGATACAATTTGTTTTGTTAGTGGTGACACTTTTTATGAAAAAGTGGAAAACGGCTATTCTTGAATGTCTTCTCGGGGTGCCAAGTCTGATAGTATTTTTAGTATTCCCAGGATTCTTTCTGTTAATGATATTGCTTGCTTTTTTTGATAGTCAGCCTGATGGGTTTGGAGGGAAACACCCCATTCCAGAGGGACTGGAATATAGTATTCCATTAGGCTATATTTCAACCGATAGCAGGGATACCATCTCTTTTGGAGATTTTGAATTTAGAAGTTCTAATGCTAGTAAGCCTATAGAACCTATAATTGACAGTTTGGAATCCCAGACTTGGCTGCAAATCTGGAACGGAGTACAAGGAGGTATTTATTTTTGTGATTTTTATTATCCTGCACTGCCAAACGGGAAAGTTTATCTGAGATGTTTCGAGGTAACGACCAATACGGAGTTGTCTTCTGATAGAGTTAGGAAATGCACAGAAACACACGTGATAGGTCATACCTCATTTGGAAAGATTATCAATAGCAGACAATTTACAATATACGAGGGAGACTGGGAGGATTACTATGCGGTTAGAGTGGAGGTGTGGTTTCATGACAGCCTCCACAAAAATAGGCCGGACAGGAAGATTGGAGAACGAATTTATCGTATGGAAGGGTGGATGCGATAACCAGTTTATGCAGAAGTTCCATATCATCTCCAAAAATATTCACTTTCGTTTTCGTTTTTTCGGAAAATGTTGAGGTGTATTATATTAGGGAAAAAGGCAAAGAGGGTGTGAACCCGTGAACCCGTGAATCGAAGGATGTATAGACGGAGAAGTAGTTGTTGATTTGAAATGGTAGCTATTTCTTTATCGTTTTTGATGGAATAATTCGGTCAACCACCACTGTGTCGTCTTCAATGTGAAAAATATAGACCCACCGTTTATTGTGTGACATCATCCGTCTGGCATGGGGATGATAACGGCGAATATCAGCATATCGGCTGGGAGGATATAAATCGGCTAAAAGAGCTAAGGATTTCACTTCATGGAGCATGTTTTGATGATATTTCCACGCACCCTCAATAGACATAACTTTGCGTAGAAAAAGAGACAAATTCATCAAATCATCGTCTGCGGTATCGTTGATTATGACATTATATGTTCTCATATAGCCCATTTACAATGTACCAAAGCTTACCGAAATATTCATCGACTGTCATCCGTTTCTTTTTGCCGAATTTTTCATCAGCTTCCGCTTTCAACCGAGCATAACATGTTTCAAATTCTTCTGGTAATTCTTCAGAAGATTCATGTGTTGAGTTNNTTGTTGAACCGTAGGTGGCGGCAGGCTCTTCTGCCTTTGGAACATTGCTTTCTGCTGGCTTGTATTCTTTGGATTTCATTTATTTTAATTTTTGCAGTGCAAAAGTACAAAAATTCTTTGTCGTGGGCAAATGTTTTTTGATTATTTTTGCATCGAAAAATGACACAAGAGAATAAGGACATATTGCTGCAATTGCTCAAACGCCACCGCGAGTTGGGTATCTTCTCGCAGATAGATTACGAAAAGTTCTATCTGTACTCCATTATCGTGCATTCTACTGCCATCGAGGGGAGTATGGTGACCGAAGTGGAGGCGCAACTGCTCTTCGACGAAGGCATCACCTCCAGTAAGCGCACCGTGGTAGAACAAATGATGAACCTTGACCTCAAGGTGGCCTACGAATACGGCCGCGAGTGGATTAAGCGGCATGAACCTATTACCGTCGATTGGCTCATCACGCTGGCCTCGAAAGTGATGGCTCGCACTGGAAGTGAATACAGCACTTTGGGAGGCAACTTCTCCGCCGCCAAAGGTGAACTGCGTAAGCTAAATGTTTCAGCTGGAGTGGGTGGCAAGTCGTATATGTCTTATCTCAAAGTGCCCGAACAGCTGGCAGCCTTTTGTGAGGAACTTAATCGTCGTCGAAAGTACATTGATTCCACGGATGTTTGTGCTATTTATGACCTTAGTTTCTGGGCGCATTATGAGTTGGTGACCATCCACCCATGGGCCGATGGCAACGGTCGAACCAGTCGTCTGCTGATGAATCTCTTACAGATGGAGTTCGATGTGCTGCCCACCAAGGTGCTCAAGGAGGACAAAGCTACCTATATCCAAGCTCTTATTGATACCCGCAAGGTGGAGGATATTAGTGTTTTCCAGAACAGCATGGCCACTCTCCACGCGCAACACCTGCGCACAGATATTGACCAATATCTCAATTCTATATCTGAGAAAATGGTCGATAAATCCGTTTTGCAGCAGAAAATGGTCGATAAATGGTCGATAAAGCCCACTTTGGCCGAGAAATTGGTCGATATTTTGGCTTTTGTGGCCGACAAGAGTGAATTCACCACCGAAGTAATTGTGCAACATTTTGGTTTTGCTGCCACTACTGCCAAGCGTTACCTACGTCAGCTCGCCGAGTTCGGCTACCTTGAAGCTCATGGTGGCAATAAGAACCGAAGCTATAGATATTCGAAATCAACACAAAAAAACAAACAGCCATGAAAGATTTAGCAATTGCAGAAACATTTTACAGCGCAAGTAAAGCGCATATCGCGCAGTCGATTTTGGAAGAAGAGGGCATCGAGTCTATCATTTTGGATGAGACAGCTGCTCAGGTACAGGGATTCACTATTGGTTTAGGCGGTATCCGTCTGATGGTGCATGAGGAGGATTTGCCTCAGGCACAAGAGCTGATTTCCAAAATGGAACTGTAAAAAAAGACCTCCTTTTGAGGGGAGGTCTTTGGGGTGCGGATAGGGGGACTCGAACCCCCACGGCTTTCACCACTAGATCCTAAGTCTAGCGCGGCTACCAATTACGCCATATCCGCATAGCGTTATTTCACTGTACTGCCAGGTTTCACAGGCTTGGCTGGCTGTACCAGCGACAACTCGCCGTCAGCATTCTCGGCCATGAGCACCATGCCGTGAGAGGCAACACCCTTGATTTCTTTAGGAGCCAGGTTGATGAGCATCAGCACTTGCTTGCCCACTAACGATTCGGGCTCGTAGTATTCGGCAATACCAGACACGATTTCGCGTTGGTCAACACCAGTATCCACCTTCAGTTTCAGTAACTTTTTGGTTTTCGCCACTTTCTCGGCTGCCAATACAGTGCAGACCCTGAGGTCCATTTTCTGGAATTCGTCGTAGCTGACGTCTTCTTTGGCTTCAGGAGCAGGAGCACTCTTCAGCAGGTTGGCTTTCTTGGTGTCTTCCAGTTTCTTTATCTGAGCGGCTACCACTTCGTCTTCCACTTTCACAAATAGGTATTCAGCGGGGTTGATTTTGTCGCCAGCTTTCAGCAAATCGCAACGGCCACCCTGACTCCATTCGTGAACATCCATGTTCAGCATCTTCTGGAGTTTCTGTGAAGTGAAAGGCAGGAAGGGTTCGCACAATACGGCCAAGTCGGCGCACAACTGCAAGGACAGGTGCATAACAGTCTTCACTTTCTCGGGGTCTTCCTTCTGCTTCTTCCAAGGCTCCATGTCGGTGAGATACTTATTGCCCAAGCGTGCCAGGTTCATCAGCTCGGCCAGTGCCTCGCGGAAGCGGTATTTCTCAATGGAGTTGCCAATCAGAGCGGGGAATTCCTTCATCTTCTCAATCACTTCCTTTTCGTAATCGGAAAGCTCTCCCAGCTCGGGAATAATGCCACCATAGTATTTATGAGTCAGCACCACGGTGCGGTTGACGAGGTTGCCGAAGATGGCCAACAACTCGTTATTGTTTTTAGCCTGAAAGTCAGCCCAGGTGAAATCAGCGTCTTTGGTTTCGGGAGCGATGGAGGTCAGCGTATAACGAAGCACATCCTGCTTGCCTGGAAAATCTTCCAGATACTCGTGCAACCAAACTGCCCAGTTGCGTGAGGTGGAGATTTTGTCACCTTCCAAGTTCAAAAACTCGTTGGCGGGTACATTGACAGGCATGATGTAGCTGCCTTCGGCTTTCAACATGCAGGGGAAGATAATGCAGTGGAACACAATATTATCCTTGCCGATAAAGTGTACCAGCTGGGTGTCTTTGTCCTTCCACCATTTCTCCCAATCCTGGTTATGGGCGGCAGCCCATTCTTTGGTAAAGGAAATATAGCCGATAGGTGCATCGAACCACACATACAGCACTTTGCCTTCCGCCTCTGCCAAGGGCACTTTCACACCCCAGTCGAGGTCGCGGGTAACGGCACGCGGCTGCAAACCTGCCTCAATCCACGATTTGCACTGTCCATAGACATTGCTCTTCCAATCGTGTTCATGTCCCTTCAAAATCCACTCTTTCAACCACGGTTCGTACTCGTTCAGCGGCAGGTACCAATGCTTGGTTTCTTTCATTACAGGAGCATTGCCGCTCAATACAGATTTGGGATTGATCAGATCGGTAGCGCTGAGGCTGGTTCCGCAAGCTTCACACTGGTCACCGAAAGCTCGCTCGTTGTGGCAATGGGGGCAGCTACCTGTAATATAGCGGTCAGCCAGAAACTGATGAGCCTCTTCATCATAATACTGCATGCTGGTCTGCTCAATCAGTTTGCCGTCATTATATAATTTGGTGAAAAACTCGGAGGCGGTTTTGTGATGTTCCGTCCCTGATGTTCTGGAATAAATATCGAAAGAAATGCCTAATTTCTCAAAAGAATCCTTGATGATAGTATGGTAGCGGTCAACAATAGCTTGTGGGGTAGTATGCTCCTTTTTCGCCTTCAAAGTGATGGGTACACCGTGTTCATCGGAACCGCCGATAAACAGCACCTCATTGCCCGTGGCTCGGAGATAACGGGCATATATATCCGCGGGAACATAAACGCCTGCCAGGTGCCCGATATGCACGGGACCGTTGGTATATGGCAGAGCAGAGGTGATGGTATATCTTTTTTTTGTGGTATTCATCGTGATTTTTTTGAGGGTGCAAAGATACAAAAATTTTCAATTTGCTAATGGGATAATGTGCTAATGTGTTAATGGGTAAAATGGAGTAGTTTTATTGTGTCTTTTTGATGAGTTGTCCGCAGGCGGCGGCGATGTCTTTTCCGCGACTATGGCGCAGGTTCACCACCATGTTTCTGCTCTCCAAAAACTGGATGAATCGCTTCACACTTTCGGGCTCGCTTTGCTGGAAGGGTGAGTCGGTGGCGTTGAATTCTATCAGGTTAATTTTTACCGGAAATGCTCTGCAATAGGCGGCCAATACCTCGGCGTCACGCTGGCTGTCGTTGATGTCTTTCAACAGCAAGTACTCGAAGGTGACTCGCTCGCCTGTCTGTTGGTGGTAATATTTCAGTACATCCTGCAATTTGTCTAAGGGATTGTGTTCGGTGACCGGCATTAAGTGAATACGTTTGTGGGGATCGGCACTATGCAGCGAAACCGCCAGTCCGGGTTTGAAGCCCAAGTCGGCCAGCTTGCGTATGCCTTCTATGATGCCTGCGGTAGATAAGGTGATGCGTTGAGGAGAAAGCCCCTGCCCTTCTTTTGAAGTGAGCAGTTCTATTGATTTCAACACATTGGGCATATTCATCAGCGGCTCACCCATGCCCATATATACTATATTTGAGATGGGGTTGCCATAGTACTCCAAGGCTTTGGCGTTCATCAATATATATTGGTCGAAGATTTCTGCGTAATGCAGATTGCGGATAAATCCCATCTGGCCGGTGGCACAGAAAGCGCAATGCATAGCGCAACCCACTTGGGTGGAGACGCAGGCGGTAACTCTTTGCCCTGCGGGAATCAACACGCCTTCAATCATCTTGCCGTCGTGCAGTCTGAAACCAAACTTTATCGTTGTGTCGCTGCTTTTGGCCTCTAGCTCAATCTGTGCCCTATGGAAAGTAAAGGCAGAGGACAGTTGGTCTTTTAACTTCTGTCCGATGTTGTTCATCTCGTTGAAGCTACCCACTCCCTTTTTCCATAGCCACTCATTGATTTGCTTGGACCGGAAAGCTTTTTCACCCGATTGAAGCACAAACACCCGGAGTTCTTCCGCGGAAATATTACGTATATCTTTCATCTTCTTAGTAGATAAAGGGGAATACCCTCTTCAGTTTTCTGCCTTTCATTTCTTCGGGGAATTCCTCTTGATAGCGTTGGTAGATGGTGCGGGTTCTGGGTACCAGGTTGGCGAAGGTCCAGATGAAGAACACTAGACCGGATACTGACCAGGTGAGGATAGCAAATCCTAACCACTCCATCAGTTCGCCAAAATAGTTGGCGGAGGTTACGTAATTGAACAGACCTCCCTTAGGCAGGTAGTGATTGGTGTCGTTGTCGTCTTTTCTCAAGTGGCGGATAATGTAGTCGGAATGCAGGTTGATGACAAAGCCGGCAATGAAGATGAGGGTGCCGATAATGAACTGGGGCGACCACAGCCATTCAATATCCGTGTAGCCTATGCCAAAAACGGTGTAGTTTACATTATACGACTCAAAGAAAATCCAATAACCCTGCATCACCGCATTCAGAATATTGAAGCAAATGCCCATAATCATAATGCCGATGGGCATTTTGCTGTTGCCCTTGATAATCCAGGGGAAGATCAACGCCCGTTGGAAATAGTGGGTTTCAAAAATCAGGAGAAACACACAGGGCACAATGTCGAAGCGATGGGGTGAGCAGGCCCAAATAATAATCATCACCAAGAAAACCGGCAGCTCCATAAAGAACCACGCCACCTTATTGTTGATAGCAGGTCCCAACCTTAGGGTGTTTTTTCCTTTTTGGGTATAAAGCATACCGTAGCCGGCATTGAAAAATTGCAGTGCGACAAAAACCACCACCGCAAGGCCTACCATCACCCACAGATAAATATGGAAAGCGTTGGTCAGAAAAGTAGTATCCATTATTCAAATTGTATTTGCAGAGGCATTAAAGCTTGTACGCCTTCCGCTTTTCTCAATTGTTGTAATCCTTCGTAAATGTAATATTGGTCGCCCAGCTCATGCTTGATGACCGCCTGAACATTGTTGTCGCTGTTGGTTTTCTCCATCAGCTTGGTCCAGAAGTCTTTTTTCTTGGGGAAGTAGGTCAACTTGTAGTTATCCAGTTTGGCTAGTTCGGCGGCTTTTGCGATAGCGTCGTCCATGTTGCCTAAAGCGTCCACCAGACCGAGTTTCAAAGCGTCGGCACCAGCCCACACACGACCCTGTCCGATTTCATCCACGGCTGATTGCTCCATACCACGGCCATCGGCCACGCGCTGGGTGAAAGTGCCGTAGAACTCGTCAATGAAGTTCTGATAGATATCCAATTCTTCTGCATTCAGTGGGCGCATAGTGGTTCCTGCATCCGAATGTTTGTTGGTGGTAACTCCATCGATGGTGACTCCCAACTTGTTCTTCAGTGCCCTTTGGAAAGAGGGAACCATACCGAACACGCCGATAGAACCGGTGAGCGTATTGGGTTGTGCATAAATGAAGTCTGAATTGCAGGAAATGTAATAACCACCGGAAGCGGCATAGTCGCTCATAGAGGTCACCACAATCTTGCCAGCTTTCTTGGCTTGCTCAATCTCATTCCAGATAATGTCTGAGGAGGTAGCATCGCCACCAGGGGAGTTGACACGCAATACGATAGCCTTCACATTTTCTGAGGTGTAGGCATCTTTGATAAGCTTAACCATCGTTTCAGAGCCCATATCGTCTCTGCCCGAGTGGCCACCGGTAATCTGTCCCACTGCATAGATAACGGCAATTTCGTCTTTGGCTGTGTTGGTGGATTTCTTTATACTTGTTTTGTAGTCGGCCAGATTGGTCAGGTTCAGATCCTTGTCTTCCTGTACCCCAGTCAGTTTCTTCAAATCCTGAACCACCTCATTCTTGTAGCAGGTTTTGTCAATCAGCTTATTCTTGATAGCATTGTTGGCGGTGCTGAAAAAAGTTTCGTCGGCACTTGTGCTCAGTTCTTCTTTGCTCAGCTTTCTGGAAGCGGCTATATCGTCCAACATTGTATTCCAAAGGGTATTGGCCAGTACCGTCATTTGCTCGCGGTTGGCCTCGCTCATCTTATCCATCATATAAGGCTCTACCGCACTTTTGAATTTTCCGTGACGGATAATCTGCACATCCACATCCAACTTGTCGATTAAACCCTTGTAAAACATCACTTGCAAAGCCATACCTTTGAATTCGAGCAGGCCGGTACTGCTCATGGTGACATTGTCGGCCACAGAGGCGAGGTAATAGGCTCCCTGGGTGTAGTTGTCGGCGTAGGCATAGATGAATTTGCCCGATTCTTTAAACTTCAACAGTGCATCTCGGATGGTTTTCAAGGTAGCGGGAGCGGCATTAACAGAGGGAGTGCTGATATATATACCTTTGATTTTCGGATCAGTGGCAGCCGATTCGATGCAGGCCAGGATATCGTCCAAACCTATACCTGATTGATAATACATGCTGAATTCATCTCCAAACATGTCGAAGGGGTTGTCTTCCGCTTGTTCTTGAATGGGCTTTTGCAAGTCCAGTTTCAAAATACTGTTGTCTTTGATAGTCACCGTATTGGTACTGCCCACAGAGGCAATCATTGCGGCAAACATCAGCATAGACAAAATGGAAACAATNNCATATCTTTATGTTTTTTAATTGATTTTAATAAGCAGTACATTTAAAAGTGCAATATTACGAAAAAAAATCATACTATGTTAAAATAATTATTGGTATATTTGCAAAATCGTTTTAAGGTCACTCTATGAGAAAGGTTATTTATATACTCGTTACCGCATTCCTGTTGGTTTCCTGCAATGGAAGATATGAGCATGATACCATCCCCAACGTTGATTTGCGTTTCACCATTTATCCGAACAGCACCACCTATCTCAACCTGAATTATTACGGTGGATATGAATATTTTACGGGTGGAGTGTCCGGTGTGATTGTATATCGACTTGACGAATCCACTTTTTTTGCCTATGACCGGGCTTGCCCATACGATTGGCAGGACCCTGATTCATGGTTGTGGGTAGATGAAAGTGGGCTGATGATTGTGGACTATTGTTGTGGGGCAAAATTCAATATCTTAGACGGAACCCCTATAGCAGGGCCCACCTCTTTGTCGTTAAAACATTATAAATGTAGGTATGATGGAGTGACGCTCTTGGTTTATAACTGAGGCACCATCTCGTAAATCAACTTCACCAGTCGGGGTCCGGCTTCCTGAGCGGCCTCCAGCACTTCCTCGTGAGAGGCTTTCTCTACAATACCCACCACCCCTAGGTCGGTAATGACCGAAAAGGCCACCACTTCCATGCCTCCGTGACGGGCCGCAATAGTTTCGGGTACGGTGGACATTCCCACAGCGTCGCCTCCCAAGATGTGGAACATGCGGTATTCTGAAGGGGTTTCGAAGCAAGGACCTGAGACACCCACATAAACACCTTCCTGTATATGCACCTTATGAGTTTTGGCGGTAGTGCGGGCTATAGTCCTAAGCCTTTTGGAGTAGGCTTCGCTCATATCCAGAAATCGGGGTCCCAACTCATCGTAGTTTGGTCCCATCAGGGGATTGTTGCCGAATAGGTTGATATGGTCCCTGAACAGCATGATGTCGCCCACCTTGAACGAGGGGTTCATACCACCAGCGGCATTGGATAAAATCAGCACTTCAATGCCCAGTTCTTTATATACACGAACAGGGAACGTCAGTGTCTTCATATCATATCCTTCATAATAATGAAAACGACCGCTTTGTACCACCACTTCCACATTATTCAGTGTCCCGAAGATAAGGGCTCCTTTATGGCCTTCAACGGTGGACACAGGATAGTTGGGAATCTGTTGATAAGGAATCTCTTTCTCTATTTTCATACTATCTACTAGTCCCCCAAGTCCAGAGCCCAGCACAATGGCGATACGGGGATGCAAGGAGGTTTGTCCTTTCAAATAAGCTGCGGTTTCCTTTATTTTTTTTATCATGATAGGATTTTTAGTTTGCAAAAGTACGAGAAATTCTCAAATAATCCTCTAAAATCTGTATAAATTGCGCTTCTTTTTGAAATAAGAATAACGGCTTGATGGGCTGCACATAGAGTGGGAGATTCTCCAAACTCTTTGAGAGTTCACTGTATATCAGTCTCATACTGTCTTTTTCGGTGGTAATCAGTACCCTGTTTTCGGGGCTATCAGAGAAGTAGTCTCTTTTGATTTCTTCCAGCTCTTCTGCCGCAAAATAATGGTGGTCGGCAAAGTGGTAGTGGTGGATTATCTTGTATTTTTGCGACAGGTATGCTATCAGCGGTTCGGGGTGGGCGATAGCGGTAAGCAATACCACCTCGGTTTGCGCAGTTACCTGATGCTGTTTCCCGCATTCGTTGAGGGCGGCCAACTCTCCGTAATGCATGGCTGTAAAGAATAGCTGCTGATAATCTTGCAATTTCAGTAACTTTTTCATGTCCGCACATTGCTGTTCTGTCAGTGTCTCAGGACACTTGCTAACGATTACAATATCAGCGTCTTTAGCGGCAGAATGAAACTCCCGCAAACGGCCTGCTGGTATAGGATAATCTTTTGCGTATGGTTTTTGGTATTCCGTAAGCAGAATACTTAGTTGGGGTTTTACTTGCAAATGCTGGTAACAGTCATCCAGAATAATGCACTCCAAATCGGGAAAACGTTGCATCAGTTCCTCAATTCCCTCTTTGCGCTTTTCATCTACCGCCACTTTGATGTGTGGAAATTTGCTGAAAAACTGTAAAGGTTCGTCTCCAAGAGTTTCTGCTGAAAGTTCATCGGGAGAGAGTTCGTTGGCTAGCACAAAGCCTTTGGTTTTACGCTTGTACCCGCGACTGAGTGTGGCAATATTATAATGTTTTGACAATAAGCGGACGAGATACTCTACATGTGGACTTTTGCCAGTACCCCCCACTGCTAAATTGCCTACTCCGATGGTAGGAATAGGGGGCTGGTAAGCGGATAATACACCCTTGCGGTACAGCCAGCGGCGGATTGCAGCGACTAAACCGTAAATCAAGCTGAGGGGGTATAAAAGCACACGGGTATTCACTATTGCTCTGTCTCCTGTTTTTTAGCTTCCTCCCATTGTTCGAAGCGCTGGATGATTTTGGTTACCAGCTGGTGGCGCACCACATCACCGTTGTCCATATAGATAAAGTCTATTCCCTTGATGTCTTTCAGCACCTTTCCTATATGTATCAAACCTGATTTCTGGTGTTTGGGAAGATCTATCTGGGTAATATCACCGGTGATGAAGAACTTGGCATTGCGGCCCATACGGGTCAGGAACATCTTAATCTGGCTTTCAGTGGCATTTTGGGCTTCGTCCAAAATCACGTAGGCGTTATCAAGCGTTCGCCCTCTCATAAAAGCAAGAGGGGCTATCTCGATTGTTTTGTCGTCTAGGTAGGAAATAAGTTTCTGCATGGGCATCATGTCCCAAAGTGCATCGTAGAGGGGTTGCAGATAGGGGTCGAGTTTGTCGCGTAGGTCACCGGGCAGAAAGCCGAGGTTCTCACCGGCTTCCACGGCGGGCCGAGTGAGGATAACTCTGCGTATCTGTTTGTTCTTTAGTGCCCTCACGGCTAAAGCCACCGCTGTGTATGTTTTTCCGGTACCAGCAGGTCCGATGGCGAAAACCATGTCGTTGACAGCGGCACTTTCCACCATCTTTCGTTGATTGGGGGTGATAGCTTTGATGACACGTCCTTCGCGACCATGCAGAATGATATTATCGACTATGCCGCTGCTGTCCATGCGGTAGAAACTGTCGTCTTCGGCGGCGGTAATGTTCAGAATATCGTTCTCATTGATTTTGCCAAACTGCTCGAAATGTTTCAGTAGCAGTTCAAAGCGCGAAGCGAATAGTTCCACCTCGCTATCTTCGCCTATCACTTTTATCTCGTTTCCCCGTGCTGTGATTTTCAGCTTGGGGTAGATATTCCGCAATAAATCAATATTGGAATTATGCTGTCCATAAATGCCTATTACATTGGCTGGATCAATGGTTATGAGTTGCTCCATGCGGGAAATTATTTGATGACAATATAATCCAGAGGGTTAACGGGGAAGCCGTTGTACCACAGCTCGAAGTGCAGGTGAGCGGTGGCCTTACGTCCCTGTCCGCTACTGCCCATTTTGGCAATGGCTTCACCCATGCTTACTCTTGAGCCTACCGACTTCAATAATACTTCGTTATGTTTGTAGATGGAGATGACGTTGCCAGGGTGTTGAATTATCATCGTATTGCCGTTGGTGGGGTCGAAGCCGGTATAAATGATGATGCCTTCAGCCACGCTGGTAATCACCGTGTTTTTCTTGTTTTGGATATCTATACCGTAGTGGTTTCGGGCCATGTCGAATTCCTCTGCCAGCAAGCCTGTGGCTGGTGCGGCAAGAGAGATGTTGCTGATGTCTGCTCTATGTGAAACGGGAAGTTTGCTGTTTTCCTCCTCGGTGCGCAGGTGGTTGGTCAGTAAGTCCGAAGCCTGCATGTCCACCTCCCTCATCGCTTCCATTTCGTCTTCCTTTCGTTCTGTCAGCTCGTGGCTGGCCATCTGTGATTTGTCGATGGATACATTTTTTTCATCCTCAAGATTGGTGCCGTTGAGCACGTTGTAGAAGTTGTCGAGATATTGTTGGTTTTGCTTGACCAGTTCTGAAATGGAGTCCATTTGGGCGGATACTTGCAGATACATGCGGTGCTCTTCCAGGGTAGTGTAACCAGGAATGTAGTATTTCAAGGGGGTGACGCTGATAATCAAGGTGGTGAGGAAAATCAGTAATACTGCTGCGGTGGCTGTCACCACAATGATACGCTGAGGAGTCAGTATAAAATTGAATTTTTCCTCATGGTTCTCCTCGCTGTTGACCGAAAAACGGTAGCGGGTTTTCCAGTTGGAGAACAGCTTTTTCAAAAACTGCTTGAACTTACCGAATAATTGCGTAATTTTCATGATGGCAGATTTTTATGACAAAGCTTGGTTGACAACTTTTGAGGATTCGAGGATGGCATCGTATTCTTCGGGAGTGATGTCGTCGAAGAAATAGTGTACAGGGTTCACTTTCACCCCGTTTTTGATGACTTCATAATGTAGGTGGGGGCCAAATGAAAGACCTGTGTTACCCACATAGCCTATCAATTCGCCACGTTTCACCTTCTGGCCGGGTTTCACCACTTTCTTAGATAAATGAGCATATAGTGACTGGTATGAGTATCCATGATTTATAATCACGGTGATACCATAGCCGCTGCCGCCTTTCTCTCTTGATACAACCCCGTCAGCCGTCGCATAAACGGGTGTTCCTTTAGGAGCCGACAGGTCCACTCCAGTGTGCATTCTGATAGTTTTTAGAATAGGGTGATAGCGCCCACCGAAACCGGAAGTGATGGTTTTCACGCCTTTCAGCGGGCGGATGGCCGGAATTGAGGTCAGCATTTCAGACTTGCGTTTGGCCACTTCGGAAATAGTGTCGAATGAGCGAGATTGAGCCGATAAGCGTACTATCAGTCGGTTAGCCTTATCTGAAACCCCATTAAGCAGGGTAAGTGCGTCCGTATTGTTAATATCGAAAGAGCTATGCTCATACAATTTCGGGTAGCGTTCTTCCACCGGCATTGGGTTAGTTTCGAAGATGACTCTGTAGATGTTGTCATCGCGGTTTTCAATGTCCGCCATAGCCTCCGACATCACATCCAACTGTCTGTCCATCTCCTTCAACTGCTCTTTCAACTGCTCGTTTTCCTGTTGAAGCATCTTTTCCTTGGGGGAGTCTATCAGGTAAAATGCTATCCAGATGAATATGACCGCAAACGTCAGCGCACTGGCAAAAAGCCATAGTACCCGCTTGACGATATCTTTAACGCTCAGCTGTACCTTCTCGAACGATAGGGTGTTGGTGTTAAAATGATAAAAGGTCTTTGGCATCGAATATAGTTAAGAATTAAAAGTTAAGAGTTAAGAGTTAAGAATGATTGGTTACACGATTTTTAGTTCTTAATTCTTAGTTTTTAGCTATTTACAGTCTATACAAATAAGTGAACCTACGGTGAAGCCTTCTGCGGGTTTTGGGTTGCGTTTCGTCAACAATTTAAGTTGGATGGCATATTTCTGAGACAGATATCTGAATGAGTCGGCCATCTCCAACTTATGGTAGCTTACCTCCGATTTGGTATTCTTCATTTGCAGGTAAACCACCTCACCTTCAATGGGCTCATATTCATCGTAAGCGTCGTTGTAGAATCTGAGGTCTGATTCCATCAGTTGTGTCTCTTTTGCGATTTTGGCGTAGGTTTCACCCTTCTGGGCAATTACAAACTTGATTTTGTTGTTCTCGTAAACATCCCGTTTGGTATAGGGGAAATAGCTTAACTTGTATTCGTTGGGTTTGGCGGTGAATACGTTCATGTTCACGATGGGTCTGTTGTCGTTTGCGCTTGCGCTGGGCTTTTTGCCTCGCTGAATATAGACTTCAATACCGTTAATTACTGTATCGGGTGAGGCTCCGTTTTGGTATGCTTTTGTCTGCTGTTCTGGTTGAGTTGTGCTTTCTTGATGATTTTTCTGTTTGTTTTTGTCTTTCTTGGGGGATTCTGCCACTGGCTGGCTTTGTGCAGGATTTTGTTCTGGGGATTTGGTGGCTTCTGTTTGCTGGGCGTTGGGTTGAGGTTCTGCAACTCCAGTTTGGGACATTTGTTTCAAGCCTTGTTTGTCGAAACGGGTCAGGATGTATTTCTCTATAATGTTGATCAGATGCTGGGCATATTCCGGATTGATGGAATATCCGCATTCCTGCAAACCGTTAGCCCATCCTTTGTAGTCGGTGGGAGCCAGCTTGAACAGTGACTCGTAACGTGGACGGGTGGTCAGAAACAGGTTGTGGTCTTGAAATGACTCGGCCACATTGTTGTAGCTGCGATAGCAGTTACCGCTGCTGTCGGAAGTTTCGTAGTATTGTTCGCCGGTATATTCGTTGTTGCACAGCAGGCCAAAATGATTGTGGGCATCATTGGCCACCTTGCTCAGTCCGGCATTTGATGAATAGATGGCTTGCGCCAGCTTCACACTGGCGGGAATTTTGTAGGTCTTCATCGATTGGACAGCCAGTTTCGAGTAGCTGTCGATATAGTTCAACACATCCTCTTCGGTATATTGTGAATATGCCCCTAAGGTTGACAAACAAACGAGTAGCAATAATATTTTTTTCATAGCATTAGTGTTTCAATAATATAATGTCGTCAGGATGAATAACGGAATTTTCATCCAAATTATTGTATTTAAATATAGAACTCAGTTGCATAGCATATTTCTGGGCTATATACCGCAGGGTTTCACCGGTCTGCACCAGATGTGTTTTCACCTTTCCGCTTTTGGATTTCATGCCCACATACACTACCTCTCCAGCTACGGCTTGCTGGTTTTTGTCCAGAATGTCGTTGTACCTTCTGATGTTCTTTTCCGAATCTTGAACATCTTTGGCGATGGAGGCATAGGTGTCTCCTTCAGCGGCAATCACAAAATAGGTGCGGTTGTTCACATACACGTCCCTTTCAGTAAAGGGATACTTCACCTTTTGATATTGTCCGTTCTCTGCTGTGAAAATCTTCATCTTCGAGTTGTTTGGACGTTCATCTGAAGGAACTTTCTCAACAGGAGTAATACCGACCACGTTTTCCTGTCCATTATCCCCTGAAATTTGACTGCTGTCCCTTGATTCCTGATAACTGGCCGCTTGTGCCTCTGCCCAAGCAATGTTTTCTGCGCTGAACCAGTTGCTTTCGGTCCGTTGTTGGCAGAGGGTGTCCCATTGGGCGATGTTGAAACGCTCAATAAGGTCGATCAATCGGTCGGCGTATTTGGGGTTGGTGGCATAGCCAGCGGCTTTCAGCCCGTGTGCCCATGCCTTGTAGTCCATCACGTTCAGCTGAAACAGTCCTGCATACCTAGTGCGAGTGGTCAGAAACAGCGAATGGTCGTTATAGGAATCCTCCACTCGATCGTATTTTCTGAAGCATTCCTGCAAGGCATCGTCGTCAATTCTCACCGTGTCGCCCGTCCACTCCTTGTGGCATTTGATGCCGAAATGGTTCTTTCCATCGCGGGCCAGACGGCTAGTGCCGCAGGCGCTTTCAAACACGCCCTGCGCCAGCGTGATGCTGGCCGGAATCTTGTACTGGTACATCTTCAGGATGGCCAGTTCCTTGTATTGGTCAATGTATCGGGCAATATCCTGGTCGGTATATTGGGCCGACAGTTGTAAACTGATTAGCAGACAAAGTAACGCAACAATTATTTTTCTCATTGATATTTCTGTTTCCTAATTCCTAAATCCTAATTTCTACATGCATCCATCACCACACTGGTGTAAAAATCTTTCAAGTCCATATTGCAGGCCGTCAACTGGGCGGGAATGATACTCATCGCAGTCTGTCCCGGAATGGTATTGATTTCGATAAAGTAGGGTATTCCGTCCGGAGTGATGATATAATCGACTCTCACAATTCCGCCGCAGTTTAAAAAGTGGTAAATCTGCTCCGAGTATTTAAGCACCTGCTCATAGCTTTCTTTTGGAATACGGGCAGGAGTGTACATGTCGTGCAACCCATCGGTGTATTTTGACTGGTAGTCGTAGAATTCGTTCTTGGGGCTAATTTCGGTTACTGCCAGTGCTTTAGGCTTGCCGTTCACCATGGCAACGCCACAGGCCAGTTCCTGACCGGGCACCAGCTTTTCAATCATCAGCTGGTCGTCATACTTGAAAGCCTCTTCCACAGCGGCTTTGACCTCGCTAGGATTATGCACCTTGGTCACACCCACGCTGGAACCCGAGTTGCACGATTTGATAAAGCAGGGATAGCCGCATACTTTCTCAATGTCATCCATGTCGATTTTATCGTCTCGGTAGTAGTGAAGTGATGGGGCAATCGGCACCTTCAGTTCGCGCACGGCCAGATTGCAGAAATATTTGTTGAAGGTCAGCGCCGAGCAGAAACAGTCGCAGCCGGTATAGGGAATGTCAAGCATGTCGAAATAACCTTGGAATTTTCCGTTTTCGCCCGGGTTGCCGTGGATGGCGATAAATACAACGTCGAAGATTATTTTTTGATTATCGATAGTCAGCGAAAAATCGTTTTTGTCAATCAGGTGTTTCTGTTTTTGCTCATCCGTGTAGCTCCATTCTGTCCCTTTCACATGGATGAAATAGGGGTTGAAAAGTTTTCTATCCATTTGTGACAGAATATTGTCACCGCTTCTGAGGGAGACCTCATACTCACCGGAATTACCGCCTGCCAAAATTGCTACATTTTTCATTTTTACACTATTATAGATTTTGGCAAAGATACAAAAATCAAACCCAAGAATTTCCCTTTCTACGATTACTTTTGAACAGCTACAAGTTAATGATTTGCCCACTTGCACAATTGCCAATTAATTTGTATCTTTGCACGCTCATTTTATATATTGGAAGAGAAATGAATGATTTGTTAGATAAATTAGCGGTTATCCATCAGAAATGGCTGGAAATTGGGGAGGAAATCACTAAACCAGAGGTGATTGCCGATATGAAGCGCTTTATCAAGCTGAGCAAGGATTACAAGGACTTGCAGCCTGTGGTGGATGCTTATAAGAAATACAAAAACATCGTAGAAAACATCGCCAACACCAAGGAGGTGATTGCTACCGAGAAAGACGAGGACTTCCGCGAGATGGCTAAACAGGAATTGGACACCTTCTTGCAGGAAAAAGAGAAAATGGAGGAAGATATCCGTTTGTTGCTGCTGCCTTCCGACCCGCAGGATAGCAAAAACGCCCAGGTGGAAATCNNCTTTTCCGCATGTATCAGCATTACTGCGACAAGAAGGGCTGGAAATACGATGTGGTTTCGATGACCGAGGGTACCGTGGGTGGCTTCAAGGAAATAGTGTTCACCATCAGCGGTGAGGGTGTTTATGGACTGATGAAATATGAGTCGGGAGTCCACCGTGTGCAGCGTGTGCCCCAAACCGAGGCTCAGGGTCGTGTCCATACTTCCGCTGCTTCTGTGGTGGTGCTGCCCGAAGCTGATGAGTTTGATGTGGAGCTCAAGATGAGCGATATCCGCAAGGATACCTACTGCTCTTCAGGCCCTGGTGGTCAGTCGGTCAACACTACTTATTCAGCTGTGCGTTTGACCCACATTCCCACCGGTATTGTGGTGGCTATTCAGGACGAGAAGTCGCAGCTGAAGAACCTCGACAAGGCTATGAGTGTGTTGCGTACCCGTTTGTTTGAGCGCGAGTACAAGAAATACCTCGATGAGGTGGCTTCCAAGCGCAAGACGATGGTATCGACGGGCGACCGTTCCGCCAAGATCCGCACCTACAATTACCCGCAAAACCGTGTGACAGACCACCGTATCAACCTCACCATGTATAACCTTACCGGCTTCATGGATGGCGACATCCAAGAGACCATCGAGGCGCTGCAGGTGGCCGAGAACGCTGAAAGACTGAAAGAGGCTGTGGAAATCTAAACTCAGAAACAATTCAAAAAAACATATAACCCTTAAAATCAAATAATATGGCATTAGAAATCAACTCCAGCAATTTTGAAGCTATCGCCCAAGGCGATAAATTAGTAGTTATTGACTTTTGGGCACCTTGGTGCGGACCCTGCAGAGCTTTGGCTCCCACCGTTGAAGAAGTGGCTGCTGAATACGAAGGCAAAGCCGTTATCGGCAAATGCGACACCGACTCCAACAACGAGTTGGCCATGCAGTTTGGAGTGCGCAACATCCCCATGTTGGTGTTCCTCAAAAACGGTGAGGTAAAAGACGTGCACGTGGGCACCATCAAAAAGAGTGAGCTCACCGCCAAAATCGACGCTTTGCTGTAAACCTTTCCCACAGACAAATTTATTATTCACTAAAACTATAAAACTATGTTTGAATTTATCAAGAGTCATTTGACTGTATCTCTCTTGATACTCAGTTTGATAGTGATCACTCCTTTTGTGATTTACTATGTTATCACTGCCAAGAGAGAACACCCGAGAGGTCTGATTGCAGCTGCTCTCAGCAACATGGGTGAACGTTTCGGTTACTACATCATGAACGCTGTTCTGGTGTTGTTCCTCTGCTCCAAGTTCGGTTTGGAAGGTACTCAAGCCACCATTATTTATTCCGTGTTCTACATGGGAATTTATATTTTGAGTTTGGTGGGCGGTATCATTGCCGACAGAAAACAAAACTACAAAGGCACCATCATGTCAGGTTTGTTTGTGATGGCTATGGGTTACGTCATTTTGGCGGTGCCTATCATGTCCACCCCTGACAACATTGGTTGGTTGCTGCCTCTTACTTGTTTTGCTCTGTTGCTCATTGCCTTCGGTAATGGTCTGTTCAAAGGTAACCTGCAGGCTTTGGTAGGTCAGCTGTACGACAATTATGAGGCTGAGGCTGCCAAGAAAGGAGAGGAAGAACTCCGTCTTGCCAAGAGCAAACGTGACCCCGGTTTCCAGATTTTCTACGTGTTCATCAACGTAGGTGGTTTGGTTGCTCCTTTTGTAGCTCCATTAATCAGACAATGGTGGTTGAACATCCACAACATGAACTTCAATGCTGGTCTTCCCGCCATGTGCCACGAATACCTTGAAAAAGGTGATGCAATGGGTGTTGATGCCTTGGCTAAGCTGAACGACTTAGTTGCTTCCGCATCCACAGTAGGCGTAGAGAATCTTACTACTTTCTGTCAGGACTACCTCAATGTATTCAACTCAGGTGTTCACTTCTCTTTCATTGCTTCTGTTATCGCCATGTTGATTTCTCTGACTATCTTCTTGGTGAAAAAGAACAAATTGCCTAATCCTGAGAAGAAAGCTGCTGTTGCTTCTGTTGACTATACCGAAGAAGAAAAAATGGCTATGGCTAAAGAAATCAAGCAGAGACTTTATGCTTTGTTTGCAGTGTTGGGTATTGCCGTATTCTTCTGGTTCTCCTTCCACCAGAATGGTACTTCCATGTCTCTGTTCGCCCGCGACTTTGTGGATACATCCGCTATTGCTCCCGAAATCTGGCAGGCAGTAAACCCGTTCTTTGTGATTGTGTTGACCCCGCTCATCCTGATTGCTTTCGGTGCATTGGCCCGCAAAGGCAAGGATATCTCTACTCCGCGTAAAATCGCTATGGGTATGGGTATTGCCGCTACCGCTTATTTGATTATGACCGTCTTCTGTGCATCATGCGGATATCCTTCAGCTGAAGAATTCAGAGCTACAGGTACCGATGCTGAAAAAGCAGGTTGGTGGATTCTGATTATTTATTATTTCTTCATGACAGTAGCCGAATTGTTCATTTCCCCGCTGGGACTTTCCTTCGTTTCCAAGGTTGCTCCGAAGCACCTCCTTGGTCTTTGCCAAGGTCTGTGGTTAGGCGCTACCGCAGTAGGTAACGGTTTGTTGTGGATTGGACCTCTGATGTACGACAAATGGCCCATCTGGCAATGCTGGGCAGTATTCATGGGAGTATGCTTGATCTCCATGGGTGTGATGCTCGGTATGGTGAAATGGCTGGAAAGAGTAGCTAAGTAATCCCCCTTATTTACTATATCACAAAAGAAGGCTGCCGTAGGGTAGCCTTCTTTTATTTCAGCAACTGTGCGGTGTGGTTTTTGGTATCGACTTTGCCGATGGCATCGATAATCACGCCCTGCTCGTCGATGACGTAAGTGGTGCGGAGGGTGCCCTCGGTTACTTTTCCGTACATTTTCTTCTCGCCCCATGCCTCATAGGCTTTCAGGATAGTGAGGTCGGTGTCGGCGATGAGGTGGAATGGCAGCTCGTATTTGGCGATGAACTTCTGGTGCGAGGCGGCGGAGTCGCGGCTTACTCCCAGTACCTCGTAGCCCATCGCCAGAAAGCGCTGGTAGTTGTCACGCAGATCGCAGGCCTCGGCGGTGCAGCCTGGGGTACTGTCCTTGGGGTAGAAGTAAAGTACAAGTTTCTTACCTTGAAAATCCTTCAGGGAAACATCATTTCCGTTTTCGTCTTTGCCCTCGAAATACGGGGCTTTTGTTCCTTTTTGCAGCATAGTGTTGGTGTTTATATTATAATTATTGTAATATTACAGCAGGAAGAACATGGCGACACCAGTCATGGTGATGAGGGTGCCGATGACCTCTTTGAGGGAAATCTTTTGGTGGTTGATGATGGAGTAGGGGACGATGATGAGTACAGGGGTGAGCGCCATGAGGGTGGAGGCGATGCCTGCGGGGGCGTATTGCACGGCCATGAGCGACATGGAGACACCTACAAAGGGACCGAAAAAGGTGGTGAGGGTGGCGTAGGTCATACCCTTACGGTCATGTATGGCGGCTTTCATGTCTTTCAACGAGTGGCGGAGACAAAGGATGAGGAAGAAGCCCACTAATCCTGCCAATGCCCGAATGTAAGTGCCCGCAAAGGGCAACATGAAGTTGGCAGCATGGTCGGTACTTAGCTGTGCAGGCAGGCTCTGTTCATAGTAGTTGAGTCCGATTTTGCTGAGCACGAGTCCCACGCCCTGTCCCACACCTGCTCCGATGCCGAAGAGGATGCCCTTGAGGGGAAGTTTGAGCTTGAGTTTGTGGCCTTCGCCACGTACCAGAATGGTGAAAGCGATGCCCGAGAGGGTGACCAGCATGGCTAACCACGAGTGCCAGGTCATTACCTCGCCCAATAGCAGCCAGCCGGTGATGCCGGCCATGGGTGGGGCAAGGGTCATAAACAGCTGGCCGAATTTGGAGCCGAAGACAATGTAGGAGTTGAAGAGGCAGTAGTCGCCAAACACGTAGCCCACCACTCCCGACAGCAGCAGCCAGCCCCAAGCGGCGGCATTGGCTCCGGTGGGGTAGGGGGAGCCGGTGACCACCCATAGCAGTAGTGACAGCATGAGTATCGACAGTACCATACGTATCAGGTTGAGGGTTAGTGCCCCGATACGGTGGCTGGCGATATCCGCAAAGAGGGCGGTGGCTGTCCACGAGACCGCCACTCCCAGTGCTATCATTTCTCCCACATGTGCCATAATCAGAAGCTCTTTAAAAAGAAGTGGCAAAGATAGTGTTTTTTTAGTTATGCTTTGATATCAGAATATTTTGTAATTTTGCAGGTTTGAAAAAACGAAAGAACAAGAATATGAACAACAAAGACTTTTGGGAATCGGTAAATGCCATCATATCGGAGGGTTTCACTCCTGAAGGTCTTCAAAAAATGAATGAATATGCGGAACAGTTTATCACAGGACGGCTTGTATATCAACGATTTTCACCGGCGGAACAGCATGGCTGCGCAGCGGGAGGTCCTGCGCATGAAACTGCATCCAACCACACGTGAGGAGAAGATTCGTCAAATTGAGATGATACACAACATGTCAAAATCGAAAGATGTGCGCGAATCTGTACTTCGGAGGAGTGAGAAAATTGACGACGGAGGTGAGATTTGCAGATTAAAGAAATAATGAATACAGATATGGAAAAACCTTTGGATTACAAATGTTTTCTGCTTGGTATTTCCCCCAATAGATTCCATTATGTCAAAAGCTAAGTTAAAAAAATACATCAATTCATTAGATAAACCGCAAATTATTGAGGTTATAATGGAACTTTATGATGCTCGGAAGGAAGCCAGAGAGTATTTGGAGTTTTATATGAACCCTGATGAGAACAATAAGTTAGAAGATTTTAAGAAGATAATACAAAATGAGTTCTACCCTTCGAGAGGTGAACCCAAGACACGCTTCAGCGTTTGTCGCAAGGCCGTGACGGACTTTATGAGGTTGAAACCTTCTCCCGACAAAGTGGCTGATCTGATGCTGTTCTATAGTGAACAGGCATGTCAGTTTTCGTATGATTACGGTGACATGTGGGATGCTTTCTATACAGCTACGGAAAATCATTTTAGTCGGACAATGAAGTTTTTATCGGAGAATGGAATGGTGGAAGTATACAAGAAACGTATCAGACAAATTCTAAAGCTTACTGAGGTATGTGGTTGGGGTTTTCCTGATTCAATGTATGGTATTTACGAGGATTATCAAGGCGATGCTTAGTAACAAAGCACAAAGACTCAAGCCTTGTCGACAGCCGTTGATTTTGGTTTGGTGATTGTTCTGCTACTCCTTCCCCTTTTTCGACTGCTCCCATTCGATATATTCGTC
>LXOW01391533.1_pt1 | contig 23226 bp, 22 predicted proteins | sample 1368591 | NCBI WGS metagenome assembly LXOW01 (sample SAMN04884650, study PRJNA319009) | bovine gut metagenome | isolation source: Cow rumen | host: Bos taurus | place: Italy: Legnaro (PD) | collected 2014-07-09
CGAAATACTGCTAGTAGGCATAACCTACGATGACGACAAAAAGCATTACTGCAAAATCGAAAAACTGAATAAGCAATAAAAATATCTTATAAAATTACAGAAACATTGCTTTTTTTAAAATAAATGAGTAAAATTTATTTATTGTATTTTAATTAGTCGAGGCGTATTTATGAAACGTGCCAGTTTGTTTGCGATTATATTTACGGTTATTATAGCTGTTTTTTCTGTTATTCCAAACGTTTACGCAAGAGATTTTGACGCTAGCGATTACGCAGTTTATGTTCCAGACTCTGCTGATGATGACAAAGAATTACCAGTTATAATAGGTTTTTCTGCAGGTGGCAGCGGAAACAGCGTAGTAAATATATGGAAAGATGCAGCTGAAAAATATAAATGCATCATAATCGCTTCAAACATTGTAAGAAACGGTATGGATATTCAAAACGAGCTTAAACAAATAAAACAGGATTTGCAAAACGAACTGAAAACTAAATATCCTATAGATTTAAAGCGCGTTATTGCAGTTGGCTCATCAGGTGGTGGAATGGCTTCTCATTTATTCAGCTTTTTGCATCGCGACCTGATTGCTGGTGTTATAAGTAACGTTGGTTATATACACGAAGGCACTATAGCTCAATCAAATAATTATACACGAAACAAAGTGTGCGCTTTTCTTGCTGGTTCTGGCGATTTTAACAAGCCGTTAATGAAAGAAGATTTAAAATTCCTACAAAATCACGATTGGAAATGCAAATGGATTGAATTTGAAGGCGGTCATCACATGGCACCTGAAGAATACAGAGAAGAAGCCCTAGAATTTGTTTTAACAGAAATAAATAAGCAACTAGAAGAAAATCATAATGGCTGATTCCATTATTGCATTAGTCGAGGAAATAAAAAAATACAAATCAATCTGCTATTACCCATCTTCTGGAATTGATTTAAGCGATATTGACTTTTTCGGTTCTGGGAAATTGCATTGGAGCGAACGTGTTGAAGGAGCTCCCCTACCCATCGATTTTTGCGTAAACGAAGAAGAAATTCCAGACTTATTCATACATACAGACATAAATTTTTATATGCAGTATGAAGAAGGTTTAGATTTAGAAGCAGACGAATGTAATATTCATGGTGATTACGAAATTTTAAGTTTTAGAGAATTACCTCAAATAAAACAACCTAACAAAATAAACGACAATTACGAGTTTAGCGGAAAATGTTTTGAATATAAGCTAAAAGTATGGAATCATAATAAAATTATTACTTTAATTCATATATTAGTTGAAAATGAATATGCGGTTTCGCAAGTATTCTTAAAAAATGGAATAAAAATTGACTATATGTGGTCTAAAGATTGGGCTGGTAGCCTTACCTGCGGAACATGGTTTGTAAATGTTTGCGACCAGCTTCATACAAAAAAGATTTATACAGACTGGCTGTGTGTTCCTGGAAAGCGAGGTCAACCATTAAACAAGCCTGTTTTAGAGCACTATCCAGAATTAATGGTTCCCTGTAAAGTTAAGTTAATAAAGAATGAAAACGCTGGCTGGATTGATGAAAGCGCTCATAGTTGGCTTTCTGAACTAGATATAAGAAAGTAGCTTTTAAAGCTACTCTCTTTTAAATCAAATTAATGATGACAGCGATGTAACAAACTGTGGTGGGCATGACAGTCATGGTGGTCGCCTGAGCAAGTATTTACGCCTGCTTCTAAAGTATTAGACAGGTATTTTTCTACTATTTCTTTAGTTGGCAATTCTGGGCAACCTGCAATTATTTTTACGCCAGCCTGAGCAAAAATATTTTGTGGTCTTCCGCCCATACCGCCAGCCAGAACAATATTTGCTCCCTTTTGAGCGATCCAGCTTGCTGACTGGCATGAAATTCCATCTTCTGGAATGGTTTCTTCAATATTTATTATTTCTTTTGTTTCTGGATTTACTTCCACAAAAGTAAAAGATTCGCAGTTCCCGAAATGAGCGCAAAGTTTACCATCTTTAGTTGGAATACAGATAATCATGTTTTTGTCTCCTTGAAGTTTATATATGTTGTTTTGAAGCAAAATGGCGTTCTCTAATGCTTCCGTATCTGTCATATTGTGTTCAGAAGCATATTTTTTAAGTATATTAAGTATGTTTTCATTAATTCTTCTATTAAAGGGAACTTTACTCAAGCAGGTTCTTTTTCGCCCCGCCTGTTCTCGTTTTCCGCCCCAACCGCATTTTTTATGACAGAATTCATTCATGGTTTACATGATATATACATAATTTGAATATGTCAATACATTTTCAAAAAAATATTGTGATAAAAAAATCCCCCAGTCACTGACCAGAGGATTTTTATATTAGTTATTTAGTGCACAGGCGTTAATCTATCTCCATCTCCGCCTTCTTCGCCTTCTTCAAAGCTATACCAGTGAGTATAAGCGTCACCGTTGTTAGATGTATAAACTAACTTTGTTGCATCAAAGTCTTGAACTGCATTAAGATTCTTTTCTATTTTACCTACATAACCTTCGTTTGTATCGAAATCAACATCGGTTCTTGTGCCTTTCCAGATTTTACCATAACCTATATGGTAGTCATTTGGATGATGCGCGCCTTCTCTGTAGCTACCCTGAATTACAACTGACAATGTATAATCCTGTCCATTAACAGTAAAGTAACCCAAACCAATAATATATTTATCTTTAAATATCAGTTTTCCAGTAAATTTTGTAGCGCCAGTTATGTTTTTCTCTAATTCTCCAAGAGCAACAAACGCATTTTTACTAACCAAAGTGCCGTAGACTCCTCTTCCAAATACTCCAAAATCATCTTCTTCATTTCCGATGCTACCTATTTCTTTATCGCCGCTAATTCCAGTATCGGCTTGAAATTGTTCAAACGTATCTGGAATAGATTGATTCATTACGCTTCCTTTAGCAAATGCCTTTAAATCTGATGGCATATTGGCGATATCATTAGAATTTGAAGAATTGTTCCGTAATGCTTCCATGCAAGGATCAACCATTGCGAAGATATAATATATCGAAGCTTTGAATACGCTTGCATGCTGAGCGGCAGTCATTTGAACGTCTGGAGTTGGCGTTGGAACAACATTTGTCGGTATCTTTTTGATTTCTTCAGACTTAACGTCATCTTTGGTTGGAACAGATACTTCTTCGCCATCTATAATCTGTTTTACGGTGTTTTGATAATCTTCGGCAGAAATAGTGCTAAGAGCAGAAAAATCGGTAATTGAAGCCTGTTGACAAGCTGTAGCAAATGCTGTTAAAGCTTTACTACTAGGATTTTCAGCAATCCATGCATCATAAGCAATAACTTTATAACTTGTATCGACGTCTACTGGTATATTAGCGCCTTCAATAACTTGTTCAGAAGAAATATGGTTCTTTAAAATTTCTTTGTTGTTATATAAAGCAATAAATCTGTATTCATAGTTTGTTAATAAGTTTTGAACATTAAATACATAATTAGAGCCAGAAAGAGTCGCTGTTAAATTATCTATTGAAACGCCACTAACTTCACTGCCATTTGAAAATGCTTTAGTTTGTAAAATAAGTTTAGTTATATCTACATCAGCACGTAAAGCTGCAGTTTGGTTACTACGCAAAGAAGGGCTAAGTAGAGCTCCTGGAACTGTAACTTTTACACTTGCGTGAGATTCTCCGCCACCGTTAGAAGAATGACCGCCACCGCCACATGCGGTTAACATACACATTGAAACAACTAATAATATGCAAAAACCAGTCTTTAAAAAAGAACTTTTATTCATTAAACAACTCCTCCTTCTTAGAAGTTAAAATAATATAACATAAAATAAAAAAATATGCAACTTAAAAAAAAAAAAAAGAAAATATATTGCTTATTTTTTATAAAATTAACAATAAAAAAAGACGCATAACCTATCATTATACATCTTCTTGTTATTACTTCGGCATATATTATATCAAATAGTCTCTAACGGCTTATATTGAGGTGAAACGCTACGAAGTGTAAATATTTTTTTGAAATATTCGTTATTTGATNNTATTTGAAATTATATTGCAAAATTTAGACAAAAAAATATTGTTAAACTATTTTACCAAAAGTGTATCGCATGAAAATATCCATTATTTTTGGATCAAATATGGTTTGTATTGCACTATTAAAGCGATGACTAAGTTCTTCGAAACCTCTAACAATTTGTGAAATTGTTTCTTTTAAAACATTTTCATTTTCAATAATTTCGATTACTTTCTCATTGTTAAAAACTTCAACGTTGTTTTCAAAGTTATAAACCATTTCACAGCTTTCAAGCGCTTTAATATTCATGCTACAATCCTTTGAATTAGATTTTTTACTTCCTTATTTTTTGCGCAAGAGCGGCGTTTCTCAATCTTCTTAGCTCTTACACTTTTTCTATCGGCAAAATTTATTTTGACTTTAACTTTAAAAATTCATATCTATTGGCAATTTTTATTATATATCTACTTTTTTCTAATTATTTCTTTCGTTTTTAGCTAAATAGTATTTTTTATATATTTTTAATAATTAGATAAAACAAATTCTAAGCAGAAAATTAAAAATTATGATAATATACCTCGAAACAAAATACTTGGAGTTATATAAAAATGACAGACACAGCAACCATTTATGCTTGCGGCTTCCCTGATGAAAAGCTTTTTAATGATGTTATAGACGATGAAAGAACAAGAGCCACCGTTCTTACAAAAGAGCAGTTATTTGCTTTGCAAAACATAGATGAACATTGTGTTTTATTTATTTATTGTTCTACTTTTGAGACATATTTAATAGAATTTCTTAATTTAATTGCTAACAAATTACCTAAAAATCCTATTGTCATAATTGGTGAAAATTTCAGTCAGTCATATTTGCAGAATATATTTGAACATCATTCATTTACGTATATAACTCTTCCAAGCGATAAAGAAAAAATAATCTCTGCTTTAGTAGACGCACAAAATGGCATTTGTGCATATATACCAAAAATTAATTATGAAAAACAATTAAAAGACGCAAACTTTACAAACGTAGCATTAAAAGAAGTTGGAGTAGCTCTTACAGCAGAGACAAACCTAGAAAAACTACTAGATCTTATTCTTTATAAAGTCCGTCGTTCGGTAAAAGCAGATGCAGGCAGTTTATATATAAAAGAAGATGATAATCATATTCGCTTCGTATTCAGTCAAAATATATCAACAGACTGGTCTGGAAAACAAAATATGTTAATGGAAATAAATGACAAGTCAATAGCTGGATATACAGCTTTATCAAAACAGCCATTAAATATACTTGATGTTTATTCATTTCCAAAGTCTTTTCCATTCACTTTTAATAAAAGCTATGATTTATCTACAGGTTACAGAAACAAATCTATGCTCACTGTTCCAATGTGCAATAAAGAAGGAGAATTACTAGGAGTAATCCAGCTTATAAATAAAAGAAAAGACTATGAAAGAAAAGTAACTGGAAAAAAATTAGAAGAAGATCAAATAATTCCTTTCAACAACACAGACATAGAACTTTCATTTGCTCTAGCTTCTCAAGCTGCTATTGCTTTGGAAAACACAAAACTATATCAAGATATAAGACAAATGTTTGAAGGTTTTGTAAAAGCTTCTAACGTAGCAATCGAAGCCAAAGACCCATGCACTAGAGGTCATTCAGAAAGAGTAGCTAAATTAACTGTGGCTTTAGCTAAAGCCGTAAATGATTGCAATGAAGGTCCGTTTGCCAATATTAAATTCAACGACAAAGAATTGTTGCAAATTAAATATGCTGCGTTGCTTCACGATTTTGGCAAAGTTAGCGTTAGCGATGAAGTTTTAACAAAATCCAAAAAACTTTATCCCTACGAGTTAGAAAATCTTAAATTACGTTATAACGTTATAAGAAAGTCTATTGAAGCTGACTACAACAAAGATTGTCTTGATTACATTGAAAAAAATGGCTTAGAAAATTTCAAACAAGAAAAAGAAAAAATGGACAACTCTTTCCAAAAACGTCTCAAAGAATTAGATGAAACAGTTGAATTACTAGTAAAATCAAACGAACCAACTGTTTTAGAGGAAGGTTGCTCTAATCGAATCGCAGAACTTGCAAATTCCGTATACAAAGATAGAGACGGAAACGAAATACCTTATTTAACTGAAAGAGAAAGAAGCGCTCTTTCTGTTAAACGTGGTTCTCTTACTGAAAATGAACGTCAAGAAATAGAATCCCATGTAACTCATTCATATAACTTCCTTTCAAAAATACCATGGGCAAATAACTTATCAAGAGTTCCTGAAATAGCCTTTGCTCACCACGAAAAATTAAATGGTAAAGGTTACCCCAAACACATGGTTGCAAATGAAATTCCTATAGAATCTCAAATAATGGGAATTACCGATATATTCGACGCTCTAACTGCTCAAGATAGACCATATAAACCAGCTTTGCCATTAGCAAAAGCATTAAATATTCTTCAAATGGATGCAAAAAATAATGCGCTAAACAAAGATTTAGTAGATTTGTTTGAAAGCAAAGAAGTTTATAAATGCCTAGACGAAACGTTCCTATAAAATGCTTTTATTTAAAAATTTTTATACTCTAATAGAGCAGCAGTTTGAGCTTTTCTTCTAACTCTGTTTACTTCTTCGAATTTATCTTGAACAAGTTTAACTATTGAAGCATCAAGCTTACTTCCTGCCATATTTTGCAATATAGACATAGGGTTGTTCATTCCTACTCTGTAAGGTCTATCTTCGGTTAAAGCAGTAAAAACATCAGCTACAGCCATTATTCTAGAACTCTTTGAGATATCATTTGCAGAGATATTAAAAGGATATCCTTTTCCATCTAAATTCTCATGATGAAAAGAAGCCGCTTTATTTATTTCAGATAAATCATCAAAAGGTTCTAACGCCCTATAAGTATAATATGTATGACATTTCATTACATTAAATTCTTCAATCGTTAGTTTTCCAGGCTTTTCCAAAATTTCATTTGGAACTGCTAATTTACCTAAATCATGAAGCATACCAGCTATTTTTAATTCAAAACATTCCTGTTCATTCATACCAGATATTTTACCAATATATTCTGCAACAGCAGAGACACCTGAAGAATGTGTAGCAGTAAATCTACTTCTAAAATCTATTAAGCGTGATATAAATTTTGCTAAAGACAGCAATTCTTTGCTATCCATTTTATGAGTATTAAAAGTGGTAAATCTCTTTATTTGTTTATGAGCATTGTATGAAACAGCATCAAACCAAAAAGACGGTTTTTGGCTTTCATTATAAAAAACATTAACAACTTCTGGATAGAATTCTATTTTAGAAGATTCAACTATATTCCGCTTTATATATTCAACTTGACCAAGAATCTCTTTTTTATTATCAATTAAAACAGAAATTCTGTCTGCAATATTAATAATTGCAGCAGACAATGGTATTGCCAAATTGGTATTGTAAGGCGTGTGATGATATCTAACTGCTAATGCGCTTTTTTCCAAAGGTTTAAACATTTTTAAAAGTTTATAACCAAGTTCTGCATGAACTTCAGGATGCTGTTCTTCTAAACGAATCAGTTTTAATCGTTCTATAAGCGAAATTGAACCTATATCATGTAAAATTGCAGCACTTGCAATACTATTTATATCTTCTTCAGATAAATGCAACGCCCTAGCAAGCATTACAGAAATAATCCCTACCTGCGTATGATGATTATTCAATTCAGGACTTATCCAATCCGTTATATCTGAAAGACACGTAAGAAAATCAAATATATTTATGTTGTAAAATTTTGTCATGANNGGCAAGTCATATAAATTTAATTCAAATAAAAGTTCATCATTTTATTTAAGTTTAGTATTCAGGTAAGCTTTTAAATGATTTATAGTAATTTTTGTATTTTCATCTATTGGAACGATTTTTTCAATGTTTTCCATTACTTTTAATTCAGCAAGAATCTGCAAAGTAGGCTTAAAATTCATATCATAAATCCAACTTAGTTGCATAAAACAAACATCAGTAGCGTTTTTCACATCTGAATACTTTGCTATTTTATTATTAATTATAGCTTGAACTATTTCAGGATTAAGATAGTCAAATTCCAAGTTCCAAACAGTTGATTTATCATCAAAAATTTCTCCCCTTATAATTGCCTTGTTTACCATATTGATAATATCTAATTTATCAGCATCTCTTACTATATTCGTAAAGAATTGAGATCTTTCTGGCAATTTATATGGTATTTTCAGCGCATTATGGAAGCGAACAGAATTAAGAATAACACACACTTCCTCATCTGATAGCATATTTAGCATATTTTCAGAAGCAATCACTTTAAAACCTTGTAAACCATGATTTACTGAAATTTTATCATTAAAAGTATTAAACGCTTTAAATTGTGAAAATCNNAGCTACTCTAAGGATATGGTCTAATTTAACTTGCAAAGTAGGCTCTAATTTATTATTTATATCGCAAAATCCAGCAACATAGTCATTAAATTTCTGTTTCAATGCTCTAAAATCTTCTCTTCTCATTGAGAAATACCCCACTCAAAAAGGCTAAAAAATAATAAGATATACAAAAGTAAATAATATCATAGTCCAGTAACTAAAAGCTAACATCTTGCATTTTACTGTAAAATGTGGCAATATCAACAAGAGAAAATTTTATATATCTAAGGTTATGGCAAACAATGTATCTAAAGTCCCTCGAATTAATGGGCTTCAAGTCCTTTGGCCGCAAAACGGTCTTTGATTTCACTCCTGGTTTAACGGGAATTATTGGTCCAAATGGTTCAGGAAAAAGCAATGTTTGCGATGCAATAAGATGGGTTTTAGGTGAGCAAAGCGCAAAAGCTTTGAGAGGCACCAAAATGCCAGACGTTATTTTTGCTGGTTCACCAGATTTTAGACCCTCAGCCTTTGCTCAGGTAAAAATGGTTTTAGATAACGAAGACAAAGCCATGCCTATAGATTTTTCAGAAGTTTCTATAGCCAGACAGCTTTATCGCTCAGGTGAAAGTAACTATATTCTAAACGGCACAAGAACCTTACTTAGCTCCGTAAAAGAGCTTTTAATGGATACAGGAATAGGTAAAGACGGTTACTCGGTAATAGGGCAAGGCGACATAGATGACATTATTTTTCAACGAACTCAAGCAAGACGAGCTTTAGTAGAAGAAGCCGCAGGAATCACAAAATTCAAGCATAGAAAACAAAACGCATTAACCAAACTCGAACATACACGAGCAAATATGACAAGAGTTCAAGATCTCATGAGCGATATCGAAACCAGATTAGGACCTCTTGCAGAACAAGCCGAAAAAACAAGAAAATACCAGCAACTTTCAGCGCAAATAAAAGAATTAGAAATAGATCTTTTAGCTTATGATTTGCACAAGTTTTATGGCGATAAAGAAAATATTATCTCTATGCGAAACGGTTTAATGCTGAAAATACAAGAAATTGAAAAATTCTTGTCAGATGTAGACGAAAAAAAAGCAGGCGCTCATGCAAAATTTGATGAATTTCAATCAACCCTGAATGAAAAACAGGAAAAAGTTAAAGAAGCTAATGTTTTAATAGATAATAAAAAAGAATCTGCAGCTAAATTCAGAGAAGATATAAAAAGCCATACAGCTCGTTCTCAAGCTATAAAAGAAGAATTAGACAACATCGAAGTAAGTATACAAAACAGTGAAGCCGAAGTTCAGCATGCTCAGGAAGAATTAAACGATGAGCAGACAAAAGAAATTGAATTATCGTCAATAATGTCTGAAGTAAACGATAATATTCAGGCTGTAAAAAAAGAACTTAATGAAAAAATAAAAGAACAGAGTCAAGGAAGAGAATCTGCTTTCAAAGCTGCTTCACGTCAAAGTGATTGTCGTAATCGAATAAACACAGCAAATCAACAAATACAACTACTCGAAAGACAGCTAGAAAAAGGTAATACAGACGTTGCAATAGCTCAAGGCAATCTGGAAAGATTAAAAGACGAAAGTAAAAAAATGAAAATCCAGATTGATGAACTTGCAAAAACAATAGAAGAAAATAAACTATCTTACAGCAATGATTTAGCCAAATTAAATAAAGTCGAAAAAGATTATACAAAAGTAAATGATGAACTTTCAGCTATAACAGACCAAATAAAGATTTCACGAACAAGAAGCAATCTTTTGGAAGAATTGCGCCATAGTAATGAAAGCGGTATATACAGAGGCGTTCAAGCCATACTTGCACTAAAAGAAACAGGAAAATTACAAGGTATTCATGGCATAGTAGGTGATTTAATCAAAGTTCCATCAGGCTATGAAATAGCATTTGAAACAGCACTGGGGACAAGTATTCAAGATATTATAACCCAAGATTCCAATACAGCTAAAAAAGCCATTGATTCTCTTAAACAAACAAAAGCAGGCAGAGCAACGTTTTTACCTCTAGACATAATGACTGCTCCGCCAACTATAGAGAACCCCAAAGTAAAAGGTTGCTTAGGAGTCGCCTTAGATTTAATCCAATTTGACGCCAAATATTACACAGTTATGAGCAATATGCTTGGCAGAATACTCATTTTTGACAATCTTGACAATGCAGTTGAATTTACTAAAAGAAATCGCAATTTTACAAGAATAGTCACAATAGACGGCGAAGTTGTTCATAAGTCTGGCGCAATGACAGGCGGCGGAGAAACTAAAAAAGCAGGCGGTATCCTTTCAAGAAAACGCGAACAAGAAGAATTAGACGAAAAATTAAAAGTATTATCTTCAAAAGAAATTAAACTAAAAACTCTGCTTAATAATTTAATCAAAGAACGACAAATATTAACAAGCTCAACAAGGGACAAAGATGAGCTTATACGTAAAAACGAAAACTCCCTTGCGTTTTTCCAAAAAATATTCAATCAAAAAAATGAAGAGTTAACAGCAAAAGATGCTGATTTTAAGACGATAGCCGATGATAGAACAGAAATTACAAATAAATTAGCAGAGTTAAGAAAAGAACACGCTGCTGCTGAAGCAGAACTTCATATAGTCGAAAAAGAAAACGAAGATTTAGCTGACAAATTACGTGAAATTCTATCCATTACGGAAGAAATACAAAACAGATTGAATAGTTTAAATGACATATATAACGGTCATAATATAGAATTAGCTAAAATTAAAGAACGACAGAAAGCTATAAATAAAGAAATAGAAGCTGCTAAAAAACGTCGCAAAGAAGCCGTCGACAGAAAAGAAAGAGCAAATGACCAAATAGTGGATTTAAACAAGCTAACAAACGAAGCCACAGAAAAACTTCAAGCTCTACAGCGTGAAATAGACGATTTAACAAAACAAAAAGAAGAGTATGAAGCAGATGTAGCCTCTGTCCAAACAGAATACAGCAAGATGTCTAAAGAATTGGAACAACTCGACAGGCTATATCAAAGCCGCGCAAGAATGCAGGATTCAACAAAATCAAAACTTAATGAGTTAGATGTCAAACTTGCTGAATTAAATACCAAAATTAACGCAAAAGAAGTTTCTTTAAGAGATGAATACCTTATAGACCCAGAAACCTATGTTTTAGATAATAAAAAATATGAAAGCCGAGAAGAAATTGCTGGTAAAACAAGTGCATTAAATTTTGAACGCCTTGCGATGGAGCCAATAAATCCTTTAGCAATAGAAGATTACGAAAAAACAAAAGAACAGTATGATTTTTTAAATAATCAAATAAATGACCTAACAGAAGCCGCTTCTTCACTGGAACAAGTTATAGCAGAAATAGACAAGATTTCTTCTGAACGTTTCATGGAAACTTTTAATCAGATAAATATAGCATTTGGAGGAATATTTGAGGTTTTGTTCCCAAGCGGCAGCGGCACATTAAAACTAACCGAAAAAGATAACCCACTTGAAAGCAATGTAGATATAGTTTGTAAACTTCCAGGCAAAAAACTTACAACCTTAGAATTATTTTCTGGCGGCGAAAAATCACTTATTTCGCTAGCACTTTTATTTGCTATCTTACAAGTCAAACCACCTGCATTTTGTTTACTAGACGAAGTTGAAGCAGCGCTTGACNNAACTTTCTCGAATAAAACACAATTTTTAGTTATTACTCATAATAAACATACAATGCAGACAGTTGACGTAATATATGGTATAACTATGCAAAAGGGTGGAATTTCTAGACAGATTTCTATAAGATTAGAGGATGAAGAAAAAATCAAGGAATTTACCGTAGGAAAAGGCAAAATAAGTGAAAAAAATCTTCCTGCAGCAGCAGGAGCGGAGCAATAAAATATGAGCGAAAACAATAAGGAAAATGTTGCTGTTAAAAACGAAACTTCAACAGACNNAAAGAAACACAGGTTACTGAGCAAAATAAAGATAACGAAAAAAAAGCAAAAGAATGGAATGAAACCAAACTTTTAACTTTTATAATAGGTATAAGTTTGCTCATTGAAGGCGTTTTAATATATAACCAGGCAGGAAGCAGTCAGTTTTACGTAGCCTTAGTTACCGCATTTGGCGGTTTAATAATGGCTATGATAGCCTATTTTAATGATTTTGACGATGATGAAGAAGAAAACGAAGAAGAAGAAAAAACTGAATCATCAAATGAAAAAGTAGAAACAAATAACGAACAAAGACCTATAGAAACAAATGTTTCCGTTTCTGAAAAAACAGAACAAAAAGCAGCTGAAGAAAACGTTGAGGACAAAAAAGAACCAGAAGAAAGCTGGTTTACTCGTCTTACAAAAGGTCTTACAAAAACAAGAACAGGCTTTATAGGCAAGTTAAAAAAGCTTGTCTTAGGCAAAACCAAAATAGACGATGATTTATTAGATGAACTTGAAGAAGCTCTATATGAAGCAGATATAGGTGTAAAAACAACAGAAGAGCTTCTTGATAATCTTCGCAAAAAAGTTGAAGAAGAAGAAATTAAAGATCCTAATATAATTTATGCATCTTTAAAAGAAGATTTAAGAAACCGTTTAAATAAATATATACAGCCACCTGTTTTAAATCCAAATGGTTTAACCCTTTACATGATTATAGGGGTTAACGGCGTAGGAAAAACTACAACTATAGCAAAATTAGCCAATCATTTTAAAAGTTCCGGAAAAAAAGTTGTACTTGCCGCAGGAGACACATTTAGAGCTGCTGCTATAGATCAATTATGTATCTGGGGAGAAAGAATAGGCGTTGACGTTATTCATGGAAATGAAGGCGGAGACCCAGGTGCCCTTGTTTTTGACGCAATAGTAGCCGCAAAGAAAAGAAATGCAGATATACTTATAGTTGATACAGCAGGCAGAATGCATAATAAAACCAATCTCATGGCAGAATTGCAAAAGGTTAAGAAAATAGCCGCGAAAGAAAGCATCGACGGACCGCATGAAATAATGCTTGTTTTAGATGCAACTACAGGTCAAAATGCAGTTCAACAGGCAAAACAGTTTAACGAATCAATTCCAATAACAGGAATAGTCGTTACTAAGCTCGATGGAACCGCTAAAGGCGGAGTCTTGTTTGCTGTCGAAGAAGAAGTAAGCGCACCAGTTAAATTCATTGGCGTAGGTGAAAAAATGAACGATCTAATGCCTTTTAACCCTGATGAATACCTTGAAGCACTTTTTGCAGACGACAGCGAAAAGAAAAAAGAATCAGATTATAATGTAGTTAAATAAATTAGAAAAAGATAAGAAAGGAATATTAAATGACATCACCAAAACGCACCTTTGTATTGGACACCAACGTTCTTCTCCACAGCCATAACGCACTGTTTTCATTCCAAGAACATAATGTAATTATTNNGAGCTAGACCGATTTAAAGGCGTAAACGACGAAAAAGGCCGTGAAGCTCGACAAGTATCACGTGATTTAGATAAATTACGAGAACAAGGAAACATAGCAGAAGGCGTTAAACTTCCAAGCGGAGGCACCTTACAAGTTATGCTTGATGCCGATGTTGAAGCTTTAGATAAATTTGGTTTGGACAAGAAAAAAGTAGACAACCGCATACTTGCATGTGCTCTTTTCCTAAAATCAAAAGGCGTAGAAGCCACTTTAGTAAGTAAAGACATTAACTGCCGCATAAAAGCCGATGCTTTAGGTATAAATGCAGAAGATTTTGAAACAAACAAAATAGATATAGACGAACTATACACTGGTTGGAGTGAAGTCGTTATGCCAGCAGAACGTATCGAAGCTTTCCTTAGAGACGAAGGACTCGAATACGAAGAAAACGACTTATATAGAAATGAGTTTGTTCTTTTAAAAGCAGAAGAAAACGAAAATAAAACAGCTCTTGCTAAATATGACGGAAATCAGAAAAAACTCCTCCCCCTATTCCATCTTCATTCAAAACCATGGGGCGTTGAACCCATGAATTTACAGCAAAAATTTGCTATAGAACTTTTGCTTTGCAATGAAATACAACTTGTTACCCTTGTAGGAAGAGCAGGAACTGGTAAAACTTTGTTAGCGCTTGCTTGTGGTTTGCAAAAAACAATAGATGAACACATGTTCCGCAAGCTTCTCGTAAGCCGACCTATTATGCCTCTTGGAAAAGACATAGGTTACTTACCAGGCTCTAAGGATGAAAAACTTAGTCATTGGATGCAGCCAATATTTGACAATCTGGAATTTGTAATGGATAGACTTTACAAAAATTCAGACGATGTTGACAAAAAGATTCGCTTCCTTATCGAATCTCAAAAAATCCAAATTGAAGCAATTACCTACATAAGAGGACGAAGTATTCCAAAGCAATATTTGATAGTTGATGAAGCTCAAAACCTTACACCTCACGAAGTTAAAACAATTATAAGCCGTGCTGGTGAAGGCACAAAAGTTGTTCTAACAGGTGACCCATATCAAATCGATAATCCATATTTGGATAGTTCTTCAAACGGTCTTAACTTTGTAATTGAAAAATTCAAAAACCACGATTTGTTTGGACATGTAATTCTCAACCGTTCTGAACGCTCGTCGTTGTCTGCACTTGCTNNTTATTGCCGTTTTGATTGCTTCTCTCCCTTTAATTCGATTGCTTTTTAGCCTATCAAAAGAAAAAATAGATGAAGCAAATGAAGATTTTGCAGCACAAAAAGCCTCTGAAATATTAACTTCTGTAGTAAACAACATTCCATTTGCTGTATTAAAGAGCGGTAACCCAGCTTATTTACAAATAAGCGAAACAACAAAACAAGCAAAGTATGTTAGATATAATGCTAAATGGGCAAAAGATACCATTGAAAGTATTTTTTGCTCAAAAGTTGATGAAACAGCAGATAAATATATATGCTCAGGTACTATACAAAACGGAAGCGGAACAAAATATTTAGTTCAATTAAAAGTTGAAGATGTATTGGTAAGCAACCCAGCAGATGCCGTTGGTCAGGTATATATAGGTAAAACATACCCCTCTACTCCACCAAATGAATTTCCCAAAAATCAAAAACTTACCTTTGCTTTTATAAAAGATCCTTTGTTGTTCTCTAATGGAACATGGTTGCAATCATATGTTCCCAAAAGATCTGATGGCCAGCCTTTTCTTGAATTAGACTTACCGCAAAAAACAGCAGTATCTCCACAAGATCTATATACTTCAGAAGATTTTTTGAATCCTGTTGCTGAAAGAAAATATCCTAAATTGGAAAATAGCGATTGTCTGCTAAAAAAGTTAATTTTACAAATGCAATGGTTTGACACAGATGGAAAACCTATGTATTTTCATCTTATAACGGTTAAGGGGGAACTTGACTAAAATGAAACAGCTTAACCCTGCTACCAAAAAAAATATAATTATTGCTATTATTTTAGTTGGTATACCTACTATTCTATATTTTATCGCTGATTTTCAGCATAAAAAACACCTCGAAGAAAGAGCAAATAAAATATTCAGCTTACGTGCTAAGTTTGCTGCCATAGCAGGTGAACAACATTTCAAAACCAAAGTTAAATATTTCCCATCAGAGTTTTACAAATCATTAGAAATATCGTTAGGGAAAAATCCTTTATTTGACTTCACTGAATTTCCAGAAAAAGATGAATCAGGAAATGAATGTTTTGAAACTGTCGATTTCAGTGACTTTATTTATATTAAAAAATATCCAAGCAAAGAATTAAACATGTTTAAGGAGCCCAAATATTATTATATAAAAGCTCCAAATAAAAATGCTTATATAAAGATAGGCAACTTTATAGCTTCTGATTATCGTTTTCTTGTTCAAGAAACCGCATCAACAAAAACAAACGATAAATATTTTTATCCTATAGCGCCAGCAAAAGAAAAAAATGCTAATAAATATTTAGCATACTATGTTAGAGACTGTTCAAATTCACCTGTTACAAATTTGCAGTCTGCGTTAGTTATGCAAAAAAAAGAAATATCTCCTAAATGTCGCGATTTTGATATAAATAAACAAGACGGTTATCCGTATTCCTTAGAATATTCAATAAATTCTGACGTTGCTATAAATAAAACAGAAGAAATAAAAAAATCAGGCGAAGAAATAACTACTATAGAATCTTTAGGAATAGCTAATGAAAATAAGTCTAAGCAATATACTAATGTTTCTAAATTTAATATAAAAATAAACAAAACATCCTTAATTAAGTAGCTTAGTAAAAACTTGCAATATAATTTTTTATAATGTAATATAATAACACTTGTTAAATAACAGGATAAAAAAATTTAGTGGACAATTTATTCTTTTTGAATAATATTGTACATTGAAAATAAAAATTAGTATGCATATCCGTATAAAACTAGAGGTTGTAGCACTTATATGGCAAAGCAGTGGCATCAACTAGAAAAATTAGATCATAAAGCCTTAAAAAAGCTTCAGGCTGAGCGCGAAAGACAAAAAAAACAAGCCGCAGCTGAAGAAGCTAGAAAACGTATATTAATAACATCAGGTATTGTTTTATTTGGTATTTGTATATGTATTTTTGGATTTTTTCAAATAAAAGCTAAATCTAACGCTATAGATTATGCAAAAGAACGTGAAACCTATTATGTATATAAAATAAAAGAAATAACTGGTAATCCTCAATATACCCGTATGGGCGTTTGGGAAACCATAGACGAAAATACTCAACAGAATATTTCCGAAATCGAAACCGGATTCAGAACAAACGAAAAAGAAACAATAATCGTAACGCTTCAACTCGATAATGAAATCAAACTTCTTGAAAATGGTGAAATTTTAGTTAAACGGCCAGTATTAGCAGAGAATGAAAATAAAGTAGAAAGCGAAGAATTAGATTTAGTAAGTGGCGAAATAACAGTTGCTATAACCTTAGACGGTCGCGATTTACTTACTATAAATATACCTGAACTAGACATAGTAGTAACTGGTAAATCTGGTTTATTTAAGGTTATTTTCAATCAAAAGAAACAACAAGGCGAAGTTGTTGTTAAAAACGGCTTAGTCGAAGTAACAAGAGGCAACGATACTAAGAAAGTAACTGGATTCTATAAAGTTACATTCGATAGGAATAAGCTAAGCAAACCAACACAAGCTAGCGTTATTCAATACGACTGGCGATAAAAATGATCAAAATTCAAAAAGCTTGCGTTCATAATTTAAAGAACGTAAGCTTAACTATTCCAGATAAAACTTTAACAATAATCACAGGCGTTTCTGGTTCTGGCAAATCCTCTTTAGCTTTCGACACAATCCATGCTGAAGGACAGCGTAGATACATGGAATCTCTTTCTTCCTACGCAAGACAATTTTTAAATCAGATGGATAAGCCCGATGTAGAAAGCATAGAAGGCCTTTCTCCAACAATAGCAATACAACAAAAATCAACTTCAAGAAATCCACGCTCTACAGTAGGAACTGTAACAGAGCTTTATGATTATTTTCGCTTGATGTATGCCGCAGTTGGAACACCTTTTTGTCCACATTGCGGAAAACCTGTTTCAAGTAGTAGCCCACAACAAATAGTAGATACTCTTACAAATTTTCCTGAAAATACAAAAATAACTCTTTTAGCTCNNGCGAATATGTAAAAGTTTTTGAGGAACTTCGCAAAGAAGGTTTATCTAGAGTAAGAGTCGATGGAGAAACGATTTCCATAGATGAAGAAGAAGATATCCCTAATTTAGACCGAAAAATAAAACATAATATCGAAGTTGCCGTTGATAGAATTCGATTACACAAAAACGATTTAGAATCAAATAAAACCCGTATACTTGAAGCAATAGAACTATGTTTTAAACTTGCAGAAGGCAATCTGCTTGTTATAACTGAAGAAGAAGAATCAGAACCTGTAGAAAAGCTTTACAGCGAAAACCTACGTTGCCCAGACTGCGACATCTCTTTTCCTGNNCTGGACTCGGTTTTAAATTAATAGTAGACCCAGACTTAATTGTTCCAGACGATGAACTTTCTATAAACGAAGGCGCTATCTTAGCTGAAAACTATGTTGAAAGCACCTATTCAAGACAAATTATGGAAGGCNNATCATGTATGGTTCAGGTGATGTTAGCATAACCGCAAAATATAAAGGTAGAACAATGGAAGGTTCCATTAATAAGCCTTATGAAGGGCTTGTTCCTATGGTTATGAGACGACATTCCGAAACTAAATCATCTGTTTTTCTTAAATTTTATGAAAAATTTATGAGAACCCTACCCTGTAAAGCATGTGGTGGTAAACGTCTTAATGAAATGGCTTTGTCGGTAAAAATAGAAGGACAAAATATACACGATTTAACTCAAAAATCAGTAGGAAACTTAGTTAACTTTTTCCAACAACTACAACTAACAGAACGTCAGCGCTTTATAACAAAAAAAATATTAGAACAAATAACCAATAGATTAGGCTTTTTAAAAGATGTTGGATTAGAATATATCAATTTATCCAGAGCAGCCCAGACACTTTCAGGTGGAGAAGCCCAACGTATAAGACTTGCCACTCAAATAGGCTCTGCTTTAGTTGGTATCACCTATGTTTTAGACGAACCAAGCATAGGATTGCACCCTAGAGACAACCAAAAACTCATAGATTCCTTAAAACATCTAAGAGATATTGGAAACACCGTTTTAGTAGTTGAACATGATAAAACAATCATGGAAGAAGCTGATTATATCGTCGACATAGGTCCAGAAGCTGGAATAAACGGTGGTAATATAATAGCTCAAGGCACTCCTAATGAAATAAAGAAATCCAAAACAAGCATTACAGGAAGCTACCTAAGTGGCAAAAACTTTATTCCAGTTCCTAAAACTCGTCGTGAAGGAAATGGGAATTTTATCGTTTTAAAAGGCGCAAAACATAACAATTTAAAAAACCTTGACGTAGAGTTTCCTCTTGGAAAAATGATTGTTGTTACAGGCGTTTCCGGTTCAGGTAAATCAAGCCTTATAACAGATACATTATACCCTGCTTTAAGCAATATAATAAATAAAACTAAACTTGAAGTCGGCACACATAAAAAAATTGAGGGCATAGAGTTTATAGACAAAGTTGTAAGCATAGATCAATCTCCTATAGGAAGAAGTCCACGTTCAAACCCTGCAACATATGCAGGCTTTTTTGGACAAATACGTGATTTGTTCACTCAAACTCAAGAAGCAAAAGCAAGAGGATACTCAGCAGGAAGATTTAGCTTCAATGTAAAAGGCGGAAGATGCGAGACATGTGAAGGAACAGGACAAATAATGATCGAAATGCACTTTTTGCCTGATGTTTTTGTTACCTGCGAAGAATGTCATGGAAAACGTTTTAACAGCGAAACCTTAAAAATTAAATTTAAAGGAATGAATATAGCCGAAGTTTTAGATATGAGCGTAGATGAAGCTCTACCATTTTTTGATGCTTTTTCCAGCATAAGGCGAAAACTTCAAACTTTACAAGATGTTGGANNAAGCCCAAAGAATCAAATTAGCAACAGAACTCTCTAAAATCGCAACTGGCTCAACGTTTTATTTGTTAGACGAACCAACAACAGGACTGCATTTTAAAGATGTTCAAAGTCTTTTAAACGTTTTAAACACTTTAACCAATAAAGGAAACACTGTTTGCATAATTGAACATAATCTTGATATAATTAAATCAGCAGATTATATTATTGATATCGGACCAGAAGGCGGGGAAAACGGCGGCAGAATAGTAGCAGTTGGAACTCCAGAAGAAATAGCCATTAATCCAAAATCAATAACAGGTGAATTTTTAGCTCCAGAGCTTGGAATTAAAAGAAAAAAATGAAAAACAGAGATTTAGTATTATTTATATTTGAACTAAAAAAAATTCTAGGACAGAAGAAATCGTTCCTTTTTTTGCTNNTATTTGTAAAATGCTATAGTTTCGGTCTGCCACCTGCAACAGTCAAAGGTCTTTTCGAAGCAATAAAAGTAGGTTTCAAAACTCATTATACTTTATTTGCATGTCTTGCTCCTTTCATATTAGCTCTTATTATCGGTGACAGCTTTTGTACTGAGTTTAATAAAGGCTATATGAAAATGCTCTTGCTTACGCCTATTAAACGAATAGACATTATTTTGGCAAAATCATTTGCCATATTAACTTTTTTAATTATAGCTACTTTATTTGGTGGTGTATTACTACAATGCGACTTGATTTTAACAAATTTAATCCTCAATAAAATTCCCACAGAAGCTGTTGCCTCATTCTCTCTAATATCTGTTTCATCTGCTTTTAAGTTATTACTTATAGCAGTAATAGGTAATTTATTAACAGCAAGTTTTTTAGTCTTTGTGGCTTTGTTCTTTGAGTCTGCAACAGTAATGGCAGTTAGTTCATCGTTTACGCTAATGATAATATTTGGAATACATCTAGCTACTCCATTACTAACACAAATATATAAATGGCTAGAATATGTTGAAAATATTAATTTCACAAGACATTTAAGCACTATATTTTCACCAAACACTATAAGCCAAATATGTGATGGGAAAATGTCTGTTTTTACAGGCGAAGTATTCTATAATTGCATGTATGCCTTATTATGGTCTGCAATATTCTTTGCATTATCTACATTGGTATTTTCAAGAAAACATATACTTCATTAAGTTAAAGGAAAAATATAATGTCCAGTTTTTCATACACTCCTAGAGGGGTCTGCTCTCAACAAATTACTTTCGACATAAAAGACGGAAAACTTCACAACGTTAAGTTCTTCGGAGGATGCCCAGGCAATCTTTTAGCCATAGGAAAACTAGTAGAGGGCATGGAAGCACAAAAAGTTGTTGATCTGCTTAAAGGCAACGACTGCGGTGGCAAAGGAACCTCATGTGCAGACCAACTCACAAAAGCAATAGAACAAGCGATTTCACCAAAAATTATCGCTTAAACTTTAGATCTATTTCTTTTTGCAATAATTTAAAAACCAGCGCAACTAAATAGCCATCAGCTATAGCATGATTTAAACGAACAGAAACAGGCATCATATAACGGCCGTTTTCTTCTCTGTATCTTCCCCAGTTTACAATAGGCGCAAAGAAGAGATGACCGTCAGGCAACTCTATGTTCAAAGAATCATAAGATAGCCATGAAATATATGAGGCATCAAACCAGTTAGGATGGTTCATCATATCAAGACCGTATTCCCTTGTCTGTTTTGCTTTTTCAATGTCTTTTGAAGCTTCGTCATAAAAGGTTTTATAATCTTCATAATAAGTCGTATATACAGGCGTGCAGGTTTCTGTGTCATCGTGAAAAATATATTGGGTGGGATTTATCTTATCATAGCAGATTAAATCTTTGGTTTCCCAAAGATACCCCATTTTGTAATCATCTCTTGAATTAAGAACCTTTGAAAGTATATACAGAAAGTTGATATAAAACTTTGTCTGAGTTTTTTTCGATAAGTCTATCAGGTCTGTAACATCTATTCTTGCCGTCATAGAAGTAGAACATTTGCAATCTTCCGAAAAATGGCGAAACACGCCTTTTCTATAATATTTTTCTTTATCGATAATTCTGTAGTTCATTTTTTTGTTATAACCATCCAATGTTAGAGATTAAATATTAATTCAACTTAACAGTATATCATAAACGATTTTTACTTAAATTCTATCATATCGTTGGTAAAATTTTAATATTGCAACGAAAACGCTTTCGTTGCACTTGCGTCGCAAACAAATAAAACAGGCTATTGGTCGTTATTTCATATACAAATTTTCTCTTTCGTTGCATTTTTTTGTTTAAAACTTTATACACATAAACCAAAAGAATTAACCGTATTTAACGATAATTCTTTTTCACTCTGCTTTTAAATGTTTTATTTTACTAGTAGTATCTGTTTGGGACAAATGAAGAAAAAAGATTTACGACTATGATACTGTCTCTTATACACATCTGACGCTGCCGACGAGCGATCTAGNNAAGAAAAAAGATTTACGACTATGATATCAATATATATTCATTTCGCCAAATGTAGATATGAATTATTTATCTGCAAAAGAATCAAAAAATTCTATTTAAAAATGATAAGATAAATGATAAGATAAACGATAAGATAAATGATAAGATAAATTTGCTAGATAAAAATATCTTACATTTATTGGCAGATAATGCTTATATGACCATTCCTGAAATCGCAAAAGCTACTTCAAAGTCAGAACCGACTATTCACCGTCATTTGAATAGCTTGATTGATAAAAATAAACTTCAAAGAATTGGATCAAGAAAAAACGGCTATTGGAAAGTCTTATGAGTGAAAATTACAACGCAAGCTCAACGAAAACGCTTGCGTNNTTACGATTCCGTATTTAGTGTCTTTTCCTTGGCTAATTTTTGAAATTTTACCTAATTTAATGAGTTTATTAAGTATTCTTATAATTTTATCTTTATTCAAGCCAGTTTCAGATTCAATTTCATTTCTTGTAAAAACACGATTAGTTGTAAACAAACCAAATATTTTTTTCTCAATCGGCTTTAAATTAGATTCGACAGTTGTAATAGGCAATATAACGCTAATCGAATTGTCCAGTATTTCAAATTGTGGTTTGTTTGGCGAATCAGAATAAGCCTTTTTTATTCTGTTTATACCTGTTCCAAATTTTTCTATATAACCAAGTCGCAATAAAACGTTTCCTAATGTTCTATTGCGAAGCAAAGAATATTTACCATTTAAAAATTCTTCTTTCGATAAACCTGCAGGTAATCCGCCTGGTGAAACTATTTCAATTCTATCTGAAAACATACTTACCTTTATATAGGCAGAAATATCCCAAGTCCTGTGAACAATAGC
>LXOW01280942.1_pt1 | contig 23216 bp, 26 predicted proteins | sample 1368591 | NCBI WGS metagenome assembly LXOW01 (sample SAMN04884650, study PRJNA319009) | bovine gut metagenome | isolation source: Cow rumen | host: Bos taurus | place: Italy: Legnaro (PD) | collected 2014-07-09
TCCCAGGCGGTCAGCCCCTCGCCCGTGTCCATGCGCATGTCGAGCGGGGCGTCCTGCATATAGGAAAAGCCGCGCGCCGCCTCGTCGAGCTGCGGGGAGGATACGCCGAGATCGTAGAGCAGGCCGTCGACCGCTTTGATCCCCAGCGAGTCGAGGATTGCCGCCGTGTCGGAGAAATTGCCGTACACAAGCGTCACGCGCTCGGAAAAGGGCGCGAGGCGCTCCCCCGCGCGCGCGATCGCGCTCTCATCCCGGTCTATGCCGATCAGCCGCCCCGTCGTGAGGCGCTTTGCGATCTCAAAGGAATGCCCGCCGAGGCCGAGCGTCCCGTCCACATAGATCCCGTCCGGGCGGATATTCAGGTTCTCGATACACTCGTGCAGAAGCACGGAGACATGTCTGGCGCTGTCCATCAGAATTCCAGCTCCTCCATCACGGCGGCGATGTTCTCGGGGCTCGTCTCCTCCGCGTAGACGGCGCTCCAGGCCTCGCTGTCCCAGAGCTCGGCGTGGTTGTTGCAGCCGACGACCGTCACGTTCTTGTCGAGCCCCGCGTAGTCCCGCAGGTTCTGCGGCAGCAGCACGCGGCCCTGCCCGTCCAGCTCGCAGCGCGCGGCGTGCGCGAAGAGCGGCCGCATCTTGCGCTGCTTGACATAGGGCATGGCGCTGACCTTGTCCGAGAGCTGCTTCCAGCTCTCCTCACTGTAGGCGCAGAGGCAGCGATCCATCGAAATCGTAACAAAAAAAACCTCTCCAAGCTCGTCACGGAGCTTGGAAGGGATAAAAAGACGCCCCTTGTTGTCAAGGGAGTGCCGGTATTCACCTGTCATGGATCAACCACCCCGTCCTGTGTGGAACTCCACTTTCCACCACTTCAAACCACTTTGTACCACCATTATAGGGGAGGCATTTTCAAATTGCAAGCAAAACTTTTTGACGTTCTTTGTCATATTTCTGAACGTGTTATCCCAAGCTATATTTGCCGCGTGCCCATGAAAAAACCCCCACATGTCGTGTTGACACGGGGGATTTTCCCTGTTTTCGCGCTTTTTGGACAGGCTGCGGAAAGCCTTCTCTCAGCTCTCCTTTTTCTGCCCGGTCTGACCGGTCAGATTGGCCGCCTGAAAGCTCTTGTGCGTCTTCTGAATCTTCGCGAGCGCCTCGGAAAGGCTCTCCTCGCTCTCGCGCAGCAGGCTCTCGATATGGTCGTTCGCGGCCTGGCGCAGCTCGCGGGACTTCGCCTCGGCGGAGGAGATCAGCTCGGCGCTGCGCGCGCGGGCGACGCGGACGATCTCCTGCTCCTCGATCATGGCGCGCGCCTGCTCCTCAGCGGTCTTGCGCATGGCCTCGGCCTCGCGCTTGGCGCTGCCCACAAACTCGTCGCGCGCCGCGACAAGGCGCTTGGACTCCGCGATGGAGCTAGGCAGCTCCTCCTTGATCCTGTTGATGAGCTCGACGGCTTTTTCGCGCTCGATGATGCACTTGTCGTTGCCGAGGGGGACGCCCCAGGCCTCGCTGACCATGACATAGAGCTGGTCGAGCAGCGCAATGATATCGTTGTCCTCGTGTTCCATCAGGTCGCCCTCCAAAGCTTCGCTTTCTTCTGAATGTCGTCTATGATCTCATTCGGCACCAGGCCGCTGAGATCGGCCCCGTAAATCGCCATCTCCCGCACGACGGAGGAGCTGAGGAAGGTATACTTCTCGCTCGCGGTCAGAAACATCGTCTCCAGCGCGGGGTTGAGCTTTTTATTGATGAGGTTCATCTGGAACTCGTACTCAAAATCCGAGGCGGCGCGCAGCCCCTTGACGATCACCGCGCCCTCCCAGCGCTTCGCGTACTCGGCGAGCAGACCGTCGGAGGACTCCACCGTCACATTCGGATAGCGCGAGACGGCCCGGCGCACCATGTCCACCTTCTCCTCGTCGGTAAACATGGGGTTTGTCTTGTTGGCGTTGTGCAGCACGGCGACGACGACCTCGTCGAAGATCTTCGCCGTGCGGCGGATGATGTTCAAATGCCCGAGGGTGATCGGATCGTAGCTGCCGGGACAGATCGCGACGCTCATTCCGTCCGCTCCTTTTTGTAGAGGCAGAGCTTCACTTTTCCGTAGACGTACTCTCTGCCCTTGAAATAGGGCGCGCGCATCTCGGGAAGCTCGCGCTCCCGCCGCGCCTCGCATACGATTATACCACCATCCGACAGCTTGTCAACCGCATTGATGTATTCCAGGACCGGCTCGTACAGCGCGGAATCGTAGGGCGGGTCGATGAAGATGAGATCGTAGACGCCGCCGCGCTCGAGAAAGCGCAGCGCGTCGCTCTGCACGATCTGCGCGGCAAGCCCGCAGCTTTTGAGATTCTCCTTCACGATGCGCAGGGCGTTGCGATCCTGATCGACGAAGGTCGCCTCCGCCGCGCCGCGGCTGAGGCATTCGATGCCGAGCTGCCCGGTGCCGGCGAAGAGGTCGAGCACGCGCCGCCCCTCGATATCGAATTGCAGGATATTGAACAGCGACTCCTTGACGTTGTCCGTGGTCGGGCGGATGTCGTAGTTCTCCGGGGTCTTGAGCCGTCTGCCGCGGGCAGAGCCGGTGATCACGCGCATGTCTAGTCCTCCTTCTCCCCCGCCGCACCCTCGGCGCTCCGGGTCGTCTGATAGTATTCGTACACCGCGCGCGCGGCGTTCGCCGGTACGACGGCCGTGAGCTGCTCAAGGCTCGCCTCCCGGATCGCGCGGATCGAGCGAAAGACTTTCATGAGCTCTGCGCGGCGCTTCGGCCCGACGCCGGGGATCTGCTCAAGCGTCGAGCCCAGGCTCTCGCCGCGAAGCTGCCTCTGATAGCCGATGGCGGTGTTGTGCGTCTCCTCCTGGATGTTCCCGATCAGGGAAAAGGCGGCCTGATTGCCGCTGATGCCGATCTCGCGGCCGTCCGGCGTCACGAGCGCGCGCGTGCGGTGCCGGTCGTCCTTGACCATGCCGAAGGTCGGGACGGAGACGCCGAGCTCCTCCTGCGCGCGCCGCGCGGTGGCCGCGTGCTCCGCGCCGCCGTCGATGAGCAGCAGGTCGGGCAGGGGCGAAAACTGCTCGTCCCCGTCCAGATAGCGCTTGAGGCGGCGGGACACGGCCTGATACATGCTGGCGTAGTCGTCCTGCCCGTCAAGCTCGCGGATGCGGAACTTCCGGTAATCGCGCTTGAGGGGCTTGCCGTCCACATGCACGGTCATGGCCGCGACGATGCCCGTGTCGCCGAGGTTGGAGATATCGAAGGCCTCGATCCGCTCGGGGAAGCGCTCGAGCTCCAGCGCGCGCTGCAGCCATTCGAGCGTCTTGGAGCGGCGCTGCTCGGCCGTCGTGCGCCGCTGGATCTCCTCGCGGGCGTTGAGCGCCGCGCTCTCGATGAGGCGCACGCGCTCGCCGCGCTTTGGCGTCTCGATATAGACGCGCCGCCCGGAGAGCTCCGTCAGCAGCTCGGCGAGCTCCTCGGCGTCCTCGATCTCGCAGGGCAGCAGGATCGTCTTCGGCCAGCCGCCGCGCCGCGCGGTATAGTACTCGCGCACAAGCGAGGAGACCGCCTCGGCGTCCTCCTCCAGCGGCTCGTCCAGCATCTCGACGTCCTTGCCGACGAGGTCGCCGTCCACAAAGTGCAGCACGGTAAAGCAGCTCTTCGCCCCGCGGCAGAAGCCGACGGCGTCGGTGTCGGCGAAGGCCGTGGCGATCACGCGCTGCCGCTCGGTCAGATTCTCGACGGCGCGCAGCCGGTCGCGCAGCGCGGCGGCGCGCTCGAAGCGCAGCTCCTCCGCCGCCTGCTCCATCTGCGCGCGCAGCTCCTCGATCAGCTCCGCGCTCTTGCCCTCGAGGATCAGCGCGGCCTGGCGCACGCGGCGGCGGTAGTCCTCGGCGTCGCTGTCGCGCAGGCACCAGCCCGCGCAGCTGCCCATGTGGTAGTTGAGGCAGGGGCGCTCCTTGCCGATATCGCGCGGGAACTTGCGCGAGCAGTCGGGCAGCAGCAGCGCCTTCTGGATGGTCTGGATGATCTCGCGCGTCTGGTATCTCCCGCCGAAGGGGCCGAAGTAGCGCGCGCCGTCCTTCTCCGCGCGGCTCGCAAGGCTCATCACGGGGTATTCGCTCCGCATGTCCATGCGGATGAAGGGATAGCCCTTGTCGTCCTTGAGCAGGATGTTGTAGTGCGGCTTGTGGCGCTTGATGAGGGAGTTTTCGAGCACCAGCGCCTCAAACTCGCTGGCGGCGACGATGACGTTGAAATCCCGCACCTTCTCCACCATGGCGGCGACCTTGGGCAGGTGCTCGCCGTGGAAATAGCTGCTGACGCGGTTTTTCAGCTTCTTGGCCTTGCCGACGTAGATGACCTCGCCGTGCTCGTCGAGCATGATGTACACGCCCGGCAGCAGCGGGAGATTGTTGGCCTTTTCGCGTAACGATTCAAGCATTGGCAGCTTCCTTTTCCTTCCCGAAGATCACCCACAGCGTCACGGCGGAAATCACGATGATCCCGCCGACGAGGGCGAAGGGGCCGGGGCGCTCGCCGTTGAAGAGCAGCACCCAGACGGGATTGAGCAGCGGCTCGAGCGCGGCCAGCAGCGCGCAGGCGAGCGGCGGACAGTAGAGGGAAGCCTTGGCAAAGAGGATATAGGAGATCCCGAGCTGGAAGACGCCGAGGATCAGCACGCTCCCGACCGCGGCGGCGGTGCAGGCCGGATGGGTAGTCAGGATTGCCGGCACGCCGACGAGGAACGCGAAGACCTGGCCGAGCAGGATCGTGCTGAAGCGCTCCTCCTCGCCGAGCCCGCCGACGCAGAGATACATCCCCGCCATGAAGAGCCCGGAGAGGATCGCGACGCAGTTGCCGAGCAGATAGCCCGGCGCGAGCTGGTCAAAGAAGAAGAGCGCGATGCCGAAGAGCGTCACGAGTACGACCAGCACGTCCGCGCGCCGGGGCTTCTTGCGATAGAGCAGCGCGGTCAGCAGCACGATGAACACCGGATCGGTGAACTGCAAAACGATGGCACTCGCCGCCGTCGTCAGCTTGTTGGCCACGGTAAAGCAGATATAGACGCTGCCGGTCACGACGCCCGAGAGCACCGTCCGGCGCGTGAAGATAAAACGCATCCCCCTGAGCCGGATATAGCAGGCGATCGTCAGCCCCGCGATCAGGCTGCGCAGCCCCGCCACGGCGAAGCCGTTCCAGGGGATGAGCTTCATAAAAATGCCGGCGATGCTCCACAGCGCGGCGCACAGCAGCATCTGAAAGATAGCGATGGTTTCCTTTTTCATCCAAGTCCCCCATTGCGCCCATTCGGGCGTAACCAAACATCATCTCAATATTTTTCCGTCGCGAAGCGACACCACAATTTTTCATTATTCATTCAAAAAAGAAGGGTGTGCAGCCTGCACACCCTTATGTGGTCTCTATCCTTTGTTTACTCAGAGAAGTCGGAATCGATCAGCTCCGAGAGGGTCTTGATCGCTTCCTCCTCGTCGGTGCCGTCGGCGATGATCGTGACGGCGGTGCCCTTCACGATGCCCAGGGAGAGGACGCCCAGCAGGCTCTTGGCGTTGACACGTCTCTCTTCCTTCTCAACCCAAATGCTGCTCTTGAACTCATTCGCCTTCTGAATGAAAAAGGTCGCGGGTCTGGCGTGAAGACCCACCTGGTTGTTGATAACGACTTCTTTGGTTATCATGGTGCTGCCTCTCCTTAATTCACAAACTTGCTATTGGAATTGTGCTTATTTTAGCAAATTTCGTGCCAAACGTCAACTATCCTGTCAGCGTTTCGTTGTTTTCACCATGAACGGCGGTTTTTGTTTTCCCTTTTTATTTCAGTTCGACAACAGTCACGCCGCTCTCTCCTTCCCCGTAGCGGCCGAGGCGGAAGGATTTGACAGCCTTGTTGCGCCGGAGCATATTCTGCACGGCCGTGCGCAGCGCGCCGGTGCCTTTTCCGTGGATGATCGTGACGGTTTTGAGCTTTGCCATGACCGCGCTGTCTATGAAGCGCTCGGCGGCGATGACCGCTTCGATGGACTCCATGCCGCGCAGGTCGATGTCCGAGGACACCGGCCCCGAGCGCAGCTGCGTGGAGGCCGAGAGCTTCGCCGCGGCCTTTTTCGTCTCGGATTCGACGCCCTCGAGCAGCAGCACCTCGTTCTCCTTGGCCGTGAGGTTCAGGATGCCCGCGCGCAGCGTCAGCACCCGATCCGCCGAGACCGAGAGCACCTCCGCGCGCAGCCCCATGGACTTGACCTGCACCACGTCGCCCGGCTGCACCGGTCGGGAGGACTCGCCCTCCGGCTGCGGCGGCAGGTCGCTGCGGCGCAGGCTCTCCTCGGAGAGATTGAGCCGACGCCTGAGCTCGCTGCGCGCCTCGTTGATGCGCTGGGCGTTTTCCTCGTCGTTTCGGTGCTGCTTCATCTCGTCGAGCTCGCGGAAGATCTCCTCCATCGTGCCGCGCGTCTCCTGGAGCATCCGCTCCGCCTCGCGGCGCGCGCGCTGATCGGCCTTTTCCAGCTTCGCCTCGAGCTCCGCCCGGAGCGCGGCGGCCTTTCTGCGCTCCTCCTCGGCCTGGCGCAGCTTCTTCGTCGCCTCGTCCCGCTCCTTTTCGAGCTGGACGCGGGTCTGCTCGAGCTTTTCGATCGTGGCCTCAAAGCTCGCGCTCTCGGTGCCGACGCGCGAGCGGGCGTCCTCGATGATCTCCTCCTCCAGGCCGAGGCGCTTGGAGATGGCGAAGGCGTTGGACTTGCCCGGGATGCCGACCAGCAGCCGGTAGGTCGGGCGCAGGGTCTCCACGTCGAACTCGCAGGAGGCGTTCTGCACGCCCGGCTCGTTCGTGGCGTAGACCTTGAGCTCGGCGTAGTGCGTCGTCGCGGCGATCATCGCCCCGCGGCGGCGCGCAGCCTCGATGATCGAGATGGCGAGCGCCGCGCCCTCGGTCGGGTCGGTGCCCGCGCCGAGCTCGTCAAAGAGCAGCAGCGAGCCCTCGCCGCACTCTTCCAGGATATGCACGATGTTGGTCATGTGCGCCGAGAAGGTGGAGAGGTTCTGTTCGATGCTCTGCTCGTCGCCGATATCGGCGAGGATATGTTCAAACACAGGCAGCTTGCTGCCGTCGGCGGCCGGGATGTGCAGGCCGCACTGGTTCATCGCCGCGAGCAGGCCGATCGTCTTGAGCGAGACCGTCTTGCCGCCGGTGTTCGGGCCGGTGATGACCAGGGTGTCGAAGCTCTCGCCGAGCTCCACGTCGATCGGCACGGCCTTGCCCGGATCGAGCAGCGGATGGCGCGCGTGGCGCAGCAGCACGCCCTTCTCCTCCAGCGCCGCGGCCTGCCCGTCGAGCTTGTAGGAGAGCTTGGCCTTGGCAAAGATCAGGTCGAGCCGCACGAGCAGCTCAAAATCGGAGTCTATGCCCTCGCGGTGCTCGGCGCAGTCCGCCGAGAGCTCGGCGAGGATGCGCTCAACCTCGAGCTTCTCGCGCGAGGCGAGCTCGCGCAGCTCGTTGTTGGCCTTGACCGCCGCCATCGGCTCGACAAAGAGCGTCGCGCCCGAGGCGGAGATATCGTGCACAAGGCCGGGGATCGCGCCCTTGTGCTCGGCCTTGACCGGCACGACGTAGCGATCCGAGCGCATGGTGATGATCGGCTCCTGCAGCGCCTTCTGATACGAGGGCGAGGAGAGGATCTTTTGCAGCGCGTCGCGCGCGCGGGCAGCCGCCGCGCGCATCTGGCGGCGGATCGTCGCAAGCTCCGGCGAGGCGGAGTCGGCGATCTCGTCCTCGCCGAGGATGGAGGTCATGATCTTCTCCTCAAGGAACTTGTTCGCGCGCAGGGCGTGGAAGAGCGCGTCGATGCAGGTGTGCCCGACGCTGTCCTCCGCGATGTAGCCGCGCACGAGCCGCGCGCACTGCAATACGCGCGCGATATCCAAAAGCTCCCGCGTGTTCAGCGCGCCGCCGAGATCGGCGCGGGCGAGCGAGGCGCGCACGTCCTTGACGCCCGAGAAGGAGGGGCTGCCGCGCACGACCATCATTGTCTTGGCCGCGCTCGTCTCGTCGAGCCGGCGCTGCACCTCGGCCGGCTCCGTCGCGGGGTACAGCGCGAGCGCGCGCTCCTTGGCCGCCTCGCCCACCGCCTGCTGCGCGAGCATCGCGAGCACGGCGGGCAGCTCCAGGGTCTGTAGGGATTTTTCAAAAAAACTCATGTCTGACTCCTGTATTCTCTATAATCGTATCGTCTTCCAGTAATCCAGCGTGGAGAAGCCGCGCTCGGCGTGCAGCAGCAGATAGCGCTCCGCCGCTGTGAAAAAGAGCCCCCGGCTTTCCCCCACGAGGGAAAAGGACAAAAACTGTCTGGCCGGGGCGGAGAGCACATAGCGCAGAGCGGCGAGAGAGCCCGCGTCGAGCGGCGCGCCCTTGCCCATCTCCGCCGTGCGGCAGCGCCGGCAGCAGACACAGCCCTCCTCGAGGCAGAAGATGGGTTCCTCCGGCTCGCTCCTCCCGCAGACCGGGCAGGCGCTCATATCCGGCGCAAAGCCCGCGACGGCCATGAGCCGCAGCTCAAAGGCCGCCTTGATCTGCGCGTTCTCCGGTCTGCCCCGGCTGAGCGCGTACAGGCAGTTGAGGCCCAATTGCAGCAGCGCTGGCTCGGGCTGCTCCTCAGCGGAGAAGGCTTCGAGGCACTCGGCAAAGTAGCTGCCCAGGGCGAAGCGCTCGACATCCGCGCGCAGTCCCGAAAAATCCTCGATCAGGCTCGCCTCGTTCACCGTCCACTTGCCGCGGTTGCCGAAGAGCGTCATCTCCGAATAGGTGAGCTGCTGGGTCGCGGCGGCGGTGCGGCTCGATTTGCGCAGCGCGCCGCGCGCCTTGGCCGTGATCTTGCCCTCCGTTGTGCTCAGCAGCGTCAGGATGCGGTCGGCCTCCTTGTAGCGCACCTCGCGCAGCACCAGCGCCTGCGTGGTCTGAAACATCTATGTACCCTCCCGGTGACAGAGGCTGTGAGGCGCGCTCACAGCCTCAGGGCTTCCGAATTCCGGCCTTCCCGCTGCGCGTTCGCCGCGCGGTATAGCAGATAATAGAGCGGGTCGCCTGTCTCGGCAAAGGCCAGCCAAATGGGATCTCGCCGCATCAGCCTCACCTCGCCTGTAGTATGAGCGCGGACGGGGCGAAGCATGTTGGAAATTACTGTTCGGTAAAGCCGAAGTTTCTTAGCTGCGCCATCGAATCGCGCCAGTTCTCCTTGACCTTGACCCAGGTCTGCAAGAAGACCTTCGCGCCGAGGAAGGCTTCGATATCCTCCCGGGCGAGCTCGCCGATCTTCTTGAGCATCGCGCCCTTTTTGCCGATGATGATGCCCTTGTGGCTGTCCTTCTCGCAGTAGATCGTGACCTCGAGCTCGATGACGCCGTCCTCCCGCTCCGTAAAGCGCGTGACCTCGACGGCCGTGCCGTGCGGGATCTCCTTGTCCAGGCATTTGAGCAGCTTTTCGCGCACGAGCTCGGCGCAGATCTGCCGCTCGGGCTGGTCGGTGATCATGTCGTCCGGGAAGAGATGCGGCCCCTCGACGGCGTACTTCTCCAGCTCCTTGAGCAGCTCGTCCAGCCCGTCGCCGGTTTTCGCGGAGAGGGGCAATATCGCGTCGAAGCTGTATGCCGCGGCGTAGAGCGCCATGACCTCGAGCAGACGGGTCTTTTCCACCGTGTCGATCTTGTTGATGACGAGCAGCGCGGGCGCCTGCGTCTGCCTCAGACGCTCGATCAGCGCCTCCTCCTGCGGGCCGACGGCGGCGACGGGCTCGACCATCAGCAGCACGCAGTCCACGTCCGCGACGCTCTCCTTCACGACGTTCACCATGTAATCGCCGAGGCGGGTGCGCGGCTTGTGGAAGCCCGGCGTGTCGAGCAGCACGAACTGCGTCTCGCCGCGCTCGACGATGGCGGTGATGCGGCTGCGGGTGGTCTGGGGCTTGTTCGAGACGATGGCGACCTTCTCGCCCACAAGGGCGTTGGTCAGCGTGGATTTGCCGACGTTCGGCCGCCCGCAGACGGTTATCATTGCGGATTTTGTCATTGCTGTTCTCCTTTAGTTTTCCATACTCTCATTTTAGGTTACGCCAGCTTCTTGGCTCTACCTTCGGACTCGCGTCGCGGCGAAAGCTGCCGGGGGGCAGGTTTCGCAGGCGCGAGAGGCGCGAAGCGTCGCCGGCACGGCGCGTCCCCCGCAAGCGCCGTGGCTGAGAGGGGGCGCAGAAACCTCAGGTTTGCCCTCTCCGTCACTTCGTGACACCTCTCCCCTACGCCTTCGGCGTGGGGCAAGGCAAGTACTGCGACAATTGAGTGCCCGCAGCAAGCTATTCGTCCTCCATGATGGCCTTTTCCCGCGCGCGCATTTGGCGCTTCTGCTCGCCCTCGTCCAGGTGGTCATAGCCGAGCAGATGCAGCACCGAATGTACCGTGAGATACTGGATCTCCCGCTCGTAGCCGTGGCCGAAGTCCTCGCCCTGTCTCTCGCAGCGCGGGACGGAGATCATCATGTCCCCGAGCATAACCGCGCCGGTCTCAGGGTCGCGTTCACACAAATCGGCGTCAAACTTGCCCGGCGTGAGCTCGTTCAGCGGGAAGGAGAGCACGTCCGTCGCGCTGTCCACGCCGCGAAACTCGCGGTTCACCGCGCGGATGCCCTCGTCGTCGGTCAGCATGACCGAGATCAGGCAGGACTCGGGGATGTTCTCGCATTCCAGCGCGCGGATGGCCGCTTTGCGGATCAGCGCGGCGGAATTGTTGTGGCCGAGGTTCTTTTTCTCCCGGCTCACATAGACCTCATGCGCCATAGCGTTTCCCCCTTCTGTCCCGCGCATGGCGCTTGACCGGGCGGGCCTCCTGCTTTTTCGCGCGCTTCGGCGGCTCTGCTGAGGGCTGTTTCTTCTCATAGTCCTCGTAGGCCTCGATGATGCGCTGCACGAGCCGGTGGCGCACGACGTCCGCGCCCGAGAGCGTGCAGATGGCGATATCGTCGATGCCCTCGAGCACCTGCATCGCGACCTTGAGGCCGCTGACCTTGTCCTCGGGCAGGTCGATCTGCGTGATGTCGCCGGTGATGACGACCTTCGAGCCGAAGCCGATGCGGGTCAGGAACATCTTCATCTGCTCGCGGGAGGTGTTCTGCGCCTCGTCGAGGATGATGAAGCTGTCGTCGAGCGTCCGGCCGCGCATATAGGCCAGCGGCGCGACCTCGATGTTGCCGCGCTCGAGATACTTCTGATAGGTCTCCGGCCCCAGCATGTCGAAGAGCGCGTCGTAGAGCGGGCGCAGATAGGGGTCGACCTTGCTCTGCAGATCGCCGGGCAAAAAGCCCAGGCGCTCGCCCGCCTCGACCGCCGGGCGCGTCAGGATAATGCGGTTGACCTGCTCGGAGCGGAAGGCTGCGACCGCCGCCGCGACCGCGAGATAGGTCTTGCCCGTGCCGGCCGGGCCGATGCCGAGGGTGACGGTGTTGTGCTCGATGGCCTCGCAGTACTGCCGCTGGCCGAGGGTCTTGGGCTTGATGGGCTTGCCCTTGGCCGTGATGCACACCACGTCGCCCGCGAGCTCCTGGATCTTGCTCTCCTTGCCCTCGCCGACGAGCTTGAGGATGTAGCGCACGTTCTGCGCGTCGATGTTCTCGCCCTTGGCCGCGAGGGTCAGCAGGCCGTTGATGGCCTTCTCCGCGAGCATGACGTCCTCCGCCTCGCCGCAGATATGGATCTTGTTGTCCCGGTCGAGCACCTTGACGCCCAGCTCGGTTTCGATGATGCGCAGGTTCTGGTCGAAGGAGCCGAACACGCTGATGACATGCTCCATGCGCTCCACTTCTATGGTTTTCTCTATCATGCGTTGTCCTTTCACGGCGGCGCCGTCTCCGCCGTCTGTGCGATGTTCTCACAGCATTGGGCGCGCAGCGTCGTCCAGGCGAAGCCCTCCGACACGCTGACATGACAGCGCGCCTGCACAAGCTCCCCCTCGATGCGCTCTGCGAGCAGGGCTTCCAGCCGCGCGGACGCGCCGGAATCCCGCGGCGCGGTCTCCGTTCTCGAGGCCAGGCGGTACTCCTCGCATATCAGCCCGACAGGCAGGCGGAACAGCCCCTCGACGCCCATGTTATATTCATGCACAATTTTATCATATCCGTCAAGCTCTTTTCTACTCCCAAAAGAAAGATTTATGCGGTTTTTTCCGAAGCGCAGCGCCCAGCGGCTTGTTTTTTTCGCGCACGCGCCCTTCACCGCGCCCACGGCGGGCTCGACGGCGTTCCATTCGTACCAGGTGTCCGCCCAGACCTCCGCCTCGGCGCGGACAGAGCGCGCGCCTCCCGTGAGGCTCTCCAGGCGACCCGTGACCAGCGTCTCCCCGGTGAGCACCGCGCCGCCGGGACTCACAAGCGGCCGCCCGTTCAGCACGCTGAGCTTCCGGACGATCCCGCTGCGCGCGGCGATCACTTCCGCCGCGTCATGCTCGGCGTAGATCTCCGGCTTCTCGACCCGCTCGGCGACGAGCACAACCGCGCGGGAGCCCGAGACGTTCACCGTCATCCAGGCGAGCTTCGGCAGACGCAGCAGCATCTCGTTTCGCAGCGTCTCGTTCGAGATCGACGGCCAGTACGTCCCCTCCGTCACGCCGCAGTCGGCGAGCGCGCGCAGCACCTCGCCCGTCGTCAGACTCTCGCAGCCGCGCAGCTCGATCTCCCAGATATACAGATTCGACCAGGCGAGCAGCGCCGCGCCGAGCAGGAGCGAAAGCAGCAGCCCCCAGCGCTTTCCGAGCCGCCGTCTCTCCGTCCTCCCGCCGATACGCGACAGGACGGACAGCTCCGCCTGCGCTGCGGCGGCTAGGCGCTCCAGCTTCGTTAGCTCGCTCTCATGCACCCGGAAGCGCAGCGTGCACCCGTCCGGTCTCTCCAGCGCCCAGAGCCCGAGCTCGTGCCGCGCGCAGAGATTCAGCAGCGCCTCGGGCAGCACGGCGTGAATCTCGACAAGCGCCACGCCGCGGATACGGTCATACAGCCTCATGCTTCACATCCATTCCACGAGTTGAAGCGAACCGCCGATCAGCAGCTCGCGCCGGTTCATGCCCAGCAGGTGCAGCCCCGTCCCCGAGAGCAGCAGCTTTTCCCTGCCCGCGCAGACGACGATGCGCTCCGCGCCATATTCCAGGATCCCCCTGTGGTTCTCGATCAACACCCGCTTTCCCGCCGTCACCGTCAGTTTGGCCGCGCCCGCGAGCGCGTCCGATGGCAGCTTCAGCGTATCCGCGAGGCTCTCCAGAAGCTCCGTGCGCTTTTTCAGCCCCGTCACCCCCTGTCAGTCTATCTGTATGCGCTCGGACATAGGCTGATAACCGGGGAGGGATGAGGATGAAAAACCGTTTCGCCGTCTTTGCCGCGCTCTGCGGCCTGTTTGTGCTGCTGTTCGCCTCGCGCGCGGCGATCGAAGCGAGCCGCTATGGGCTCAGGCTCTGCGCAGAGCTGATCGTCCCCTCGCTCTTCCCCTTCTTTGTGCTCTCCGGGCTGCTTGCGCGGCTCGGCCTGCCGGAGACTCTCGGGCGGCTGCTTGCTCCCGCCGCGAAGAGGCTCTTCCACGTCTCCGGCGCGGGCGCGACGGCGCTGCTGCTCGGACTCACCGGGGGCTATCCGATGGGCGCGGCCTGCGTCGGCGAGCTCATGCGCGAGGGAACGGTCTCGCCCGAGGAGGGGCGGCGGCTGCTCGTCTTCTGCAACAACTCCGGCCCGGCCTTTCTGGTCGGCACGATCGGCGTCGGCGTCTTCGGCTCGAGCGCGATCGGGCTCAGGCTCTACGCCGTCCACGCCCTCGCCGCCGTGTGTACGGGGCTGCTGCTGCGCGGGAAGCTTCAGCCAATCGGACAGGCGCCCCGGCAAAGAGCGCCCGCTCTCCCCTTCTCCGCTGCGCTGACCGAGTCTGTGCGACAGGCCGCGGCGGCGCTGCTGAATGTCTGCGGCTTTGTCGTGTGCTTCAGCGTGTTCACGGGACTGCTCGAGGCCAACGGCTTCTTCGACGCGCTGCTGCCGCTTCTCTCGCACCTTGTGCCGCTGGAACCCACGGCGCTGCGCGCGCTGCTCTGCGGCTTCTTTGAGCTCGGGAGCGGCGTCGGCGCGCTGCGCGGTCTTGCGCCGACGGTGCTGCATCAGGCGCTTGCAGCCGCGCTCGTCGGCTGGGGCGGACTCTCGGTGCTGTTCCAGTCCCTCGCCGTGCTCGGCGATCTGCCTATAAAAAGCGCCCCGCTCGCGGCGGGGCGCTTCATGAGCGCGGTTTTCAGTTTTGTTCTGGCGCTGCTGCTGTGCAGGTAAAACGGCCTGTGTGCGTAAGGGCGCCCTCCGCTACAGGTTTGCCGTGACAGTCAGTTCCGTCAAAATTTGAAGAGCACGCCGAGGGCGGCGCTGCCGAGGATGAACACGATGGGGTGCAGCTTCTTCGTCTTTTTCACGGCGTTGGTCAGCACAAGCAGGAGGGCCGCGAGCAATATCGCTTTGGGTCTAAGAAGATCGAGCGCCGCGCCGGTCTGCTGGAACAGCTCGACGTCGAAGAGCGAGATCTTCACCACAAGCAGCCCCGCGGCGGCGATCAGACCGACCGAGCAGGGGCGCAGACCGTAGAACGCGGCGTCCACATAGCGGTTCTGCCGGAACTGCCGCAAAATCCGGGCTATCAGAATGATCACAATCACAGAGGGCGTCACGAGCCCGAGCGTTGCGATCACCGCGCCGGGGACGCCCCCAGTCGTGAAGCCGACGTAGGTCGCCATATTGGCCCCGATCGGGCCGGGCGTGGACTCGGAGACGGCGATCAAGTCCGCGAGCTGCGCGGCGGTGAACCAGCCCGTGCGCGCGGAGATATCGTAGAGGAAGGGCAGCGTCGCCATGCCGCCGCCGACCGCGAAGAGGCCGGTCTTGAAAAACTCCCAGAAGAGGCGCAGATAGATCATTTCCCCCGCACCCCCCACTGTGTCAGCAGAATGCCCGCCGCAGCGCAGACGACGACGAATACGACCGGCGAGAGTGTCGTCAGCAGCGAACCCAGCAGCACCGCGAGGCAGATCACGAGCGCCGCCCTGTCGGGCACGGCCTTCTTCCAGAGCTTGACGACGGCGTTGAAGATCAGCACGCATACGCAGACGCGGATCGCCGCGAAGGCGCTTTTGACGGCGGCAAGCTCGGCGAAGCTCGTGAGCACGCCCGCGATGACCGTGATGATGACGAGCGAGGGGAAGACGATGCCGAGCGAGGCCGCGATCCCGCCGGGGATGCCCGCGAGCTTATAGCCCACGAAGGTCGCCGTGTTCACGGCGATGATGCCGGGGGTACACTGGCCGACGGCGTAATAGTCCATCAGCTCCTCGCTGCTGGCCCAGCCGTGCTTCTCCACGATCTCCCGCTCGAGCATCGGGAGCATGGCGTAGCCGCCGCCGAAGGTCATCACGCCGACGCGCGCGAAAGCCGCGAAGAGCTCAAGCAGCAGCTTCATTGCCGGAAGGTCTCCGCGTAGGTCTCCAGCTTCGAGACCTTGGCCTCACAGTCGGCCTCGCTCTTGCCGCGGACAAGCAGGTAGACCTTGATCTTCGGCTCGGTGCCGGAGGGTCGGATGATAAAGCTGCTGCCGTCGGCGAGCTCGAAGTAGAGCACGTTCGAGCCGAAGAAGGGCGTGCGGTCCACCTTGCCGAGCCCCGCAACGGCGATGCTGCCGTCAAGATAGTCGCGCAGGCGGATGACCTCCTCGCCCGCGATGTTCTCGGGCGGCTCGGCGCGCAGCTCATCCATCAGCGCCTTCATCTTCGCAAGCCCGTCGAGACCGGGCATGACGAGATTCAGCGTCTTTTCCATATACCAGCCGTACTTCTCATACAGCGCGCGCAGGGCGTCGAGCAGGGTCATGCCCTGCAGGTGATAGTGCGCGGCCATCTCGGCCACCAGCACGGAGGCGGTCACGGCGTCCTTGTCGCGCACATAGTCGCCCATCATGTAGCCGTAGCTCTCCTCGAAGGCGAAGATATATTCATAGCTGCCCGCGGCCTCCCAGGCGGCGACGCGCTCGGCCATGAACTTGAAGCCCGTGAAGGTGTCCTCAAAGTGGACGCCGTTTGCCTCGCAGACCGCCTGCGCCATCCTGGTGGTGACGATGCTGTCCACCGCGCCGGCGTTCGCGGGCAGGGTGCCGAGCTTCTTGCGCGCGGTGATGATATAGTCGAGCAGCAGCACGCCGAGCTGGTTGCCGGTGATGGGGACGTAGCGATCCCCGCTGCGCACCATGGTGCCGATGCGGTCGGAATCCGGGTCGGTGCCGATGATCAGGTCGCTGCCGACCTGCCGCGCGAGCTCCACGGCCAGATAGAAGCCCTCAGGATTCTCCGGGTTCGGGCTCACGACCGTCGGGAAATTGCCGTCGACCATCATCTGCTTCGGCTCGCAGTACAGATTCTTGACCCCGAGGCGGCGCAGCGCCTCCGGCACCAGCTTGTAGCCGCAGCCGTGGAAGGGGGTGTAGACGACCTTGAAACTGTCCGCCGCGGCCCTGACAGCCTCGGCGTCGATCGCCTGGGCGAGCACTTTGTTCAGGAANNGCCGTTGAAGATGTCGATCGCGTCCATCTGGCGCGCGATGGCCTCGGCCTTCTGCGGGGGAAGCTGCGCGCCGTCCGACCAGTAGACCTTATAGCCGTTGTACTCCTTGGGGTTGTGGCTCGCCGTGATGTTGAGACCGGCGGTGCAGCCGTAATAGCGCACGGCGAAGCTGAGCTCCGGCGTGGGGCGCAGCGCGTCGAAGAGGCGGACGTGGATGCCGTTGGCGGCCATGACCGCGGCGGCCTCCTCCGCGAAACTGCGGCCGTTGAGGCGGCAGTCATGCGCGATGACGATGCCCCTGCGGCTGGCCTCCTCGCCCTCGGCGGCGATGACGTTGGCGAAGGCCTGGGTCGCGTGGCGGATGACATGGACGTTCATGTGGTGCAGACCCATCTTCATCGTGCCGCGCAGACCGGCGGTGCCGAATTCCAGCGGCGCGTAGAAGCGGCTCTCGATCTCTTTATCGTCGTCCTTGATGGCGTCCAGTTCCTTCCATTCCCGCTCGCTCAAAGCGGGGCTGTCCAGCCAGAACTGGAACTCCTCCTTATAGCTCCTCTTCATGGTACTCCTCCTCACACAGCTTGATCGCGTCGTCCAGCAGACTCTTCGGCACATAGATATCGGTGCCGCAGCCGCTGATGCCGAGATACACCTTGCCGAGCATCCCGTTGCCCCGCTCGAGGCAGAGGCTGGGGATACCGTAGGCCCGGAGCATGTTCATCAGCAGCCGATCCGAGAAATCCGTGCTGCGGCGGGCGCAGAGAAAGGCCGGCTCCTCCGGCTCGTCGTCCGCCGTGCGCGGCCAGCGCTCCAGCAGCTCTCCGTCCATGAATTCTCCCCAACTGCGCTTTCTCTCCCCGTCCATCGCGCTCTCCTCCTTTATCCGTCATACGGGCAATCCGTTATCCGCGCTCCGCGCTATTTGTGGTAGCGCGAGCCCTCCTTTATTTTATACCCCCGATAGAGCTGTTCTGCAAGCATAACCCGCGCAAAATGGTGTGGGAAAGTCATTTTTGACATACTTAACCGAAAATCCGCTCTCTTCTTTATGCAATCTGCCAGGCCATAAGAGCCGCCGATCACGAAGCAGAGCTTCGGTTTGCCGGAATTCTCGCGCGCGGAGAGAAGCTCGGCCATGAACTCGCTCGGCTGCTCGCGCCCCTCGACGCAGAGCGCGACAAGATAGGCGTCCGGCGGGAGCTGCTTTTCGATCTCCCGCGCCTCGCGCTCAAGCGCGGCGTCGATCTCGGCGCGCGAGGGGCGCTCGGGCAGGCGCTGCTCGACGAGCTCGACGCACGAGAAGCGGCAATAGGCGCCGAGACGCTTTTCGTACTCGGCAAAGGCGTCGATAAAATAGCGCTCGCGCATTTTGCCGACGCAGATCAGTTTGACTGTCAGCATCGCTCAGTTCCCCACCGGCACGGTCAGAAAGCCGTCCTCCGGCGCGCAGCAGACCGTGACCGGCAGCCCCTCGAGCGCCCGGCGCGCCGCTTCCAGCGCGAGGGCGGGGCTGTTGTTCTCCCGGCTCAGGTGCCCGAGGATCAGCCGCCGCGTCCCGCTCTCGCAGAGCCTGCGGGAGAGCGCGGCGCAGTCGTCGTTCGAGAGATGCCCGCGCTCGGAGAGGATGCGCAGCTTGAGCGAGGCCGGATAGGGCCCGAGGCGCAGACGCTCGAGATCGTGGTTCGATTCGAGCAGCACGGCGTCGGCGCCGCGCAGTCCTTCCCATATCTCCTCCGTCGCGACGCCCGTGTCGGTCGCGAGGGCGAAGACGGCGCCTCCCGTCACGCGGTAGCCGACGCTCTCGTCCGTGTCGTGTACCGTGTGAAAGGCGCGCACGGTGAGAGCGCCGAGCGCAAAGTCCTCCCCCACCGGGATCACATGCAGCCAGTCCTCGATCTCCGGCAGCATCCCGCGCAGGCGGTTCGCCACCGTGCGCGGGGCGAACACCGGGATCGGCGTGCGTTTGAGCACGGTTTTGAGCCCGGATATGTGATCGGAGTGCTCATGCGTGATGAGCACTCCGGCGATATCCCGCCAGTCCAGCCCCGCGCGGGCCAGATCCGCTGTGATCCGGCGCGCGGAGATACCGGCGTCTATCAATATATGTGTGCAGCCCTCGGAGAGCAGCAGACAGTTGCCGCTCGAACCGCTGGCAAATACCGTAGCATGCATCAGCTGATGGACAGGATCTTTTCCAGCCCCGTGGACTCCGCGGGGAAATCGACGATGTCGATATCCGCGCCGAGAGCCTGCAGCTTGCCGACAAAGTCCTCATAGCCGCGCTCGATGAACTGGATATCCTCGACGATGGTCTGCCCGCTCGCGGTCATGCCGGCGATCACCATCGCCGCGCCCGCGCGCAGGTCGCAGGCCTGCACAAGCGCGCCGGAGAGCGGGCGGCCGCCCTCGATAATGGCGATCCGGCCGTCGACCTGGATCTCCGCGCCCATCTTGCGCAGCTCGTTGACGTACTTGAAGCGGTTGTCGTAAATGCCCTCGGTGATGACCGAGGTGCCGCGCGCAAGGCAGAGCAGCGCCCCCATCTGCGGCTGCATATCGGTCGGGAAGCCGGGGTAGGGCATGGTCTTGATATTGACACGACGCATGTTGCCCGCGCCCTTGACGAGCACGGAATCCTCGTACTCCTGTACGATGGTGCCGGTCTCGCGCAGCTTCGCGCTGATGCACTCGAGGTGCTTGGGGATGACGTTCTTGACGAGCACCTCGCCGCCCGTCGCGGCGGCGGCGACCATGTAGGTGCCGGCCTCGATCTGGTCGGGGATGATGGTATAGGTGCCGCCGTGGAGCTTCTCCACGCCGTTGACCTTGATGGTGTCGGTGCCCGCGCCGCGCACGTCCGCGCCCATGGAGTTGAGGAAGTTCGCCAGGTCGACGATGTGCGGCTCGCGCGCCGCGTTCTCGATGATCGTGCGCCCGGAGGCGAGCACGGCGGCGATCATGATGTTCATGGTCGCGCCGACGGAGACCTTGTCGAGATAGATGCGGGCGCCGTGCAGCCGCTCGCCGTGGGCGTCGGCGTAGACGAAGCCGCCGCGCACGTCGATGGTCGCGCCGAGGGCGGTCAGACCCTTGATGTGCTGGTCGATCGGCCGCACGCCGAAGTTGCAGCCGCCGGGCATGGTGGTCTTGGCCGCGCCGAAGCGGCCGAGCATCGAGCCGATCAGATAGTAGGACGCGCGGATCTTGCGCATCAGGTCGTAGGGCGCGTCCTGATAGCGCGCCTGCGTGCAGTCGATCTCGATGGTCGAACGGTTGATAAAGCTGACCTTCGCGCCGAGCTCGGCGAGAATGGTCAGCAGCATATCGGTATCGCTGATCTGGGGGATATTTTCAATGCGGCATACGCCCGCGACGAGCAGCGCCGCCGGAATGATCGCCACGGCCGCGTTCTTCGCACCGCTGATCTCCACGCTGCCGCGCAGGGGCTTGCCGCCCTGGATCACATACTTTTCCAACAATCGCACCTTCTTACTGCCGATGCCCTTCCGGGCAGTGCGGCATGGTATTGTAGCACGATCCGTCCAAAAAAACAAGTAAAATCTTTTTCAGGCGCGATCGGCCAGATATTTTTCCGCTTTTAATACGGCAACGACCGTCTTGGCGTCCGGGATCTCGTTGCGCATGACCATCTCGCTCAGCGTCTTGAGCGGGATCTTTTCGACGTTCAGGTATTCTCCCTCGTCCGGGTGGCTCTTGCCCGGCTTGAGACCGAGGGCGAGGTAGACGTACAGCACCTCGGTGGAGATGCCGGGCGAGGTATAGCACTCGCCGAGCTCGATCAGCTCCTCCGCCTCAAAGCCCGTCTCCTCGGACAGCTCGCGCTCCGCGCAGAGAAGCGGATCCTCCTTATTCTCGCGCTTGCCGGCCGGTATCTCCAGAAGCATCCGGCCGAAGGGATAGCGGAACTGCCGCACCATGTAGCAGTTGAACTCCTCGTCCACGGGCAGCACGCCCACGCCGCCCGGATGCTCGACGACCTCGCGCTTGACGGGTCTGCCGGTGTGCAGCTCGGCGTCGTCCAGCCGGACGCGCACGATGATACCCTTGTATTTTTCCTCGCTGGCAATCTGCTTTTCAAAGTATTCCATAGCGCAGCGCCGCCCCCTGCCGCATAATTCGTTTTACAGAAATTGCTTTACATAATATCCTCGGATAGTATACCACAGGCTCTTCGGGATTTCCAGTAATTTTCTGTCGGAAAGTCTGTTTTTTTCTTCTTTTTTTCAGTATTTCGTTTAAATTCGAGCAATTTGGTTTGAATTACCAGACATTTGAATAACAAAAAATGACAGAAGCCACAGGTTTTGTAACTTCTGTCATTTAGAACAGCGCCGGGACGAATCCCGGCGCTGCAACGGTATTGCTTTTTGTTCTGCGCCTTACATGTTCTGCGCGGCGTGCTCGCCGGCGATGAAGCCGAAGGTGACGGCGTGGCCGAGAGACAGGCCGGGATGGAAGAAGGGATAGTCGGGCGCGCCGTAGAACTGGCCGCCGAGGTTGCCGACGGCGTACAGGCCCTTGATGACCTCGCCCTCCTCGGTGGTGACGCGGCCGAACTCGTCGGACAGGACGCCCGCGGTGATGGAGGAGCAGCGGATGTGACGGCGGATGCCCCAGAAGGGAGCGGTCTTGAAGGCGTGCAGATACTTGGCGGGCTTGCCGAAGTCCAGGTCCTCGCCCTTCTCGCACAGCTCGTTGTAGCGGTTGAAGGTCTCGACGGTCTTCTCGACGGGCAGGCCGAGCTTCTCCGCCAGCTCCTCGATGGTGTCGGCGCGGAAGGTGTCGATCAGCTCGGGGAAGACGCTGACGTGCTTCTTGGGATCCTCTTCCTTGAGGTAGCGGGCCATGACGAACTCGGGCACGGGGCCGTTGGCATAGCTCATGTAGTCGTTGTCGTAGATCTGGCAGTACCAGCCGAGAGAGCCGGTCTCCTGATGCTCGGGATCCATGTTCTCGCCCTTGTAGCCGGGCTGCCAGCGCAGGACGTTGGAGATGTAGGCCATATCGACTTCCTCGTCGACAAAGCGCTCGCCGTTCATGTTGACGATCAGGTAGGGCGGCTCGTCCCACATGAGGCCCGCGTCAAAGTCGTGCATGACGCGGCTGTGGGCCACGGGCTCCATGCAGCCGCCGGCCTCGATGGCGAGGATGTTGCCGTCGCCGGTGCGGTGGACGACCTTCTTGTCGAACTTCTCAATGTCCGGGCAGAAGCGGCGGACCATGGTGGCGTTGTTCTCATAGGCGCCGGTGGCGAGGATGACGGACTTGGCGTTGAACTTGATGTAGTTGCCGTCGATATCCTTGCCGACGCAGCCGACGATGGCGCCGTCGGCGTCCTTGACGAGCTGGACGATCGGGGTGCTGAAGAAGACCTGCAGCTTGTCGCCGTACTCCTCCTGCGCGTCCTTGAGGATGCCGGAGACGAGGGAGCCGTAGTTGCCGGGCTTGGGGCCGAACCAGGGCGCGAAGACCTCGACCTTCTCGTCGCCGAAGTCATAGGACTGGGTGCCGTCGTGCCACACGCCGGTGTAGACCGCGGAGGTGTCCTGATACTTGGTCACGCCGTACTGGTTCTTCCACTCGGTCGCCTCGGTGATGCCGCTCTTCTCGCAGACGAAGTTCAGCGCTTCCTCGGAACGGTCAATGTACGCCTCGAGCAGCTTGCGGTTGTTGCGCCAGCAGTTGACGGCGGTGGCGAAGGTCAGCCACTTCTTCAGGCCGCCCTCGGTGGAGCCGCTCTTGATGATGGCGGAGGAGCAGTTGCCCTGGGAGACGGCGACCGCTTCCTTCTGCAGCAGGGCGACGGTCGCGCCCATGTCGGCGGCCTTGACCGCGGCGATGACGCCGGAGGCGCCCGCACCGGCCACGACCACGTCGACGTCGACGACCTGGGCAAAGTCGGTGATGGGATCCAGCTCCACGACGGAGGCGTTCACGTCGTCGGCGGTGATATCCTTGAGAATGAAAGCGCCGGTGGACTCGACCATGGGCTTGACGCTGCCGGAATCGACAGCCTCGCCCTTGGCCTGCGCGATGCAGTTCTTGAGCGCCTGTCTCACGGCGGTGCTGGTGAGGGTCGCGCCGCTGACGCCGTCGATCTCAGCGCTCTGGGCGGCCATGATCTGCTCAATGAGCTCGTCCTTCGCGGCCTGGCCGATGGTCGGGGTCTCGCCGGAGACATCCAGATCCACGCTCAGGATGGAGCTCTCGTCAAAGGTCGCGGTGACGGTGACGGTGCTGAAAGCGCCCTGCGCCGTGGCGGAGTAGGTGCCGGGGGTGTAGATGCCGTCGGCGGCGGCGCTGCCGGCGAGCTTGCTCAGACCGAGACCGGCCAGCGTCAGGGACGCGGCGGAGGCGACGGAGCCCTTCAGAAACTCTCTTCTGGAAATGTCAGCCATTTTTTCTTCTCCTTTGTCTTGTAAGTTGTGTGGGGTTTCGCTATAATGATAGTAAACCCTGTCCTTGGGACAGGGTCAAGAGAGAATCGCGTATTCTGTGTATATTTTCACAAGCCGATTTACTGTGAAAGCTCCGCTTCACAGTAAGTATAATTGATTCAAGCGCCCGTTCCTCGCCCCT
>LXOW01387182.1_pt1 | contig 23168 bp, 19 predicted proteins | sample 1368591 | NCBI WGS metagenome assembly LXOW01 (sample SAMN04884650, study PRJNA319009) | bovine gut metagenome | isolation source: Cow rumen | host: Bos taurus | place: Italy: Legnaro (PD) | collected 2014-07-09
ATGGCTAATGGAAAATAGTTTAGTGTTTAGAGTTTAGAGTTTAGAGGTATGCTTCGCTATAGTTCCTTCGTAAACCCGCATAATGCGCCGCACGAGTCCACGACGCGTACGGTCTTTGAGTATATCGCCATCATCATCGGTATCGCTCCCATGGCCCTGATGGTTAACTGGGTATTGCTGCCTCACGCCTTCGTCGGCGGTGGCCTGACGGGTATCTGTTCCGCGATCTACTATGTCACGGACGGACTCTTCCCCTTGCTGTTCCCGGAATACCACGGCGCTATCCCGGTATGGCTCACGACCTTCGTGATTAACGTCATCCTGCTCATCATCGCCGGTTTTACGGTCGGTTGGCGGTTTTGTATCCGTACGATGGTCGGTGTGGCAGCCATCACGTTCTGGTATCGCGTCATTCCTATCCTGCCGCAACCCATCATCGATGACCCCTGGCTCGGCGCCATCATCGGCGGTTTTGTCTTTGGCCTCAGTCTGGGTGTCGTGCTGGCGGCTAACGGCTCGTCCGGAGGTACGGATATCGTAGCGATGATAGTGAACCACTATCATAATATCTCGTTGGGTAACATCATGTTGCTCTGCGACATCATCATCATTGCCTCGGCCTTCTTCCTGCCGCTGCCGGAGAACATGCTGGCGGAGGGCGGCAACCCCGTCTATCTGCAGATCAAGCGTGTCCTCTATGGTGTATGTATGACCATCTCCTATACCGTCGCCGTAGACTGGATTATCGCGCGCCTGCATCGCTCCGTGCATTTCCTTATCTATTCGTCCAAATACGATGAGATAGCGACTGAGATCAACAAGACCGTCAACCGCGGCGTGACCGTCCTCGACGGAACAGGCTGGTACTCGCAGCAACCCGTCAAAGTGATCTCCGTGCTGGTACGCAAACCCGAGAGTTCGTTGGTATTGAGCATTGTGAAGAATCTCGACCCGAACGCCCTTGTTTCCATCGCCGATGTAGGCGGAGTCTTCGGCTCAGGATTCGATAAAATTAAGGCAAAGTGAGTTTTTTTACGAATTTATTTGCACAATTCAAAAAAAAGCAGTACCTTTGCACGCTCTTTCGTTCGAAAGGGTAGTGGAAATGGAAAAGTCGCGTCTTAACTTTCTTGTTAGGCGCGCATTCCGGAGAGTTGACTGAGTGGTCGAAAGTGCCGCACTCGAAATGCGGTGTACGCATTACGTCGTACCGGGGGTTCGAATCCCTCACTCTCCGCAAAAGGGGCCTTCTCACCCCTCGGTCGGTGGGTTCTTAGCTCGGCTTCTCAGCCTCGCACGATTATTGCTTTGCAATCTTCGAATCCCTCGCTTTGGCATGGTATTTGTTACCTCCAAGGCGTGCGTGTCAGAACCGTCATATTTGTTCTCTCTCTTCTTTCCGTGTTGCCGGCGATGGCGCGGAAGCATAAACCGGTTGTACCTGATTCGTTGCAGCGCTTGGAAATAGACGTTAACGGTATCGGTCTTACGATGCAACGCATCGAAGGCGGTTCGTTTATGATGGGTGCTACGCTGGACCAGACGGACAGAGACTTATACAGCGATAAACCGGCGCATCTTGTTTTTCTTTCTCCTTATTATATCGCAACCACGGAAGTGACCGTGCAGTTATGGCGCGCGGTGATGCCGGAGCGCGAAGTAATCGTGCCGAACGGTTATCCAACGGTGCCTGTCTCATATGTCTCATGGTACGACTGCCAGGAGTTCGTGCGGCGCTTGGACAGCATCACGGGCCTGCCCTTCCGTTTGCCTACCGAGGCCCAATGGGAATATGCGGCGCGAGGCGGCGCGAAGAGCAAAGCCTATCGTTTTGCAGGCGGGAATGAACCGGATAGCGTAGGGTGGACTTACTCTTGTTCCGGCAACTGGAAACACGCGGTAGGAAGTAAGCACGCGAACGAAATAGGATTGTACGATATGACGGGCAATGTGTCGGAGTGGTGCCAGGATATCTATGGTCCTTATACGCTCAGCACGCAGCCGAATCCGTGCGGCGCCGATACCGGCAGTTTCCGCATTGTACGCGGCGGTAGTTACGACGAGTGCGTGGCAAACAGTCATCTATCCGTGCGCCGTTGGTACATGCCGGAGACTGCTACGGAGTATATCGGTTTTCGGGTGGCCCTAACTCTTCCAGATGATCCGATGCTGCAAGTGGTCCAAGAAGAACCGCCGCTTACTCGTTCGGTTCGAATCCATGGTAAGAAACTGCGGTTTGTCTATGTGCCGGCCGAGCAGCCGTATTATATCTCGGAAGAAGTCGAATGTGCGCTGTGGCGGAAGATGATGCAGAAAGACCCGCCGGAGCGGTCCAAGAGTGTGGCACTCGGCATGAGTATGTCCGATCGTACCCGTTTTGCCGAATATTGCAGCCGGGCAGCCAACGAGGCTTTGATGGTCGCCTCTGCCGAACAGATCGTCTTGGCGGAGCAGCAACATATCATTGAGGCGTTCCAGCCGAATGTGAACCATAAACGTAAAAACGAGACGACACGCGCTATTCAACGCAAACGGAAAGCAGTGGATACCTTCTCTCCTTGGGCGGAGTTGGTAGGTGTGCGCCTGCCGAAACCCGATGACCCCATACTTCTGCAATTCAAAAAGGCTGATGACGAGTCTCGTCCGCTTCGATTAGTCCTATTTTTATAAAAAATGTAAATTTTCGTCAAAATATTTGCGCATGTGAAAAAAATGTTGTAACTTTGCTGCGCAAAATGTTTTGAAACTATGGCAAGCACCAGACAACAAATTATCGAGGAGCTCCAAAACCTCTTGAGCAAAGACGTAATGGAGATTAAAGAACAAGTGGATCAACTCAAGAATCGCTTCTATAAAGAGGCCGAAGAAGTTGAAGAAGAAGCGAAAGAGGCACAGGATGCCTTGGAGCAGCAATTCAAAGAATTGTTGACGGAGTATAAAACGCGCAAGGCGGAGATCACCGCCAAAGCAACGCAAGAGTTACAGGCAAACCTGGAGCGCAAGAATGCCATCCTCGAGCAGATGAAGGCAATCGTTGAGTCTGGTGAGGCCGGCCTCGAGAACGAGGAGTGGAAGGCTGCTACGGAGCGCATGAAAGCGTTGCTGGCGGAATGGAAGGCTATCGGTGCAGTGCCGGCTACCGAGGCGCAGAACATCCGCAAGGCTTATCAGCGTTGCCAGGAGCAGTTCTATGACCTGGTGAAGATCAATATCGAATTGCGTGACCTTGATTTCAAGAAGAACCTCGAGTTGAAGACCAAACTCTGCGAGGCTGCTGAGAAATTGCAAAGCAATGACAATATCGTGGAGGCTTCCCGTGCGTTGCAGCAACTTCATGACGAGTGGGCAGAGATAGGACCGGTAGCACGCGAGCTTCGCGAAGATATATGGAATCGCTTCAAGACGGCATCTTCTATCATCAATAAGAAACATCAGGCTTATTTCGATGATATCCATGCTAAAGAGAAGGAGAACTTAGAGCGTAAGCAAGCCCTTGTCGCACAACTCGAAGAAATTATAGCTAATGTAGCTGAGCTGGCGAAGAATGAAGGCGCTAAAGTGTGGGAAGAGACCACCAAACAAGTGCAGGAGATTCAGACCGAATGGCGTAAGATTGGTTTTGCACCGAAGAAATTCAATCAATCCATCTACGATCAGTATCGCGAGATATGCGACCAGTTCTTCCAAGCGAAGAATGCCTATTTTAAGACTCGCCGCGAGGAATGGAAAGCTCGCGTAGAGCAACGTAAAGCGCGTGAGGAGCAACGCAAGGCACGTGAAGAGCAACGCAAAGCCCGTGCAGAACAACGCGCGGAACAGCGCGTTGCAAGGACCGAAGACCAACTCCTGCGCATGCGCGAGCGCCTACGCCAAGAGATAAAGGTCGCAGAGAACAACATCCTCTTCTTTACCGCCAAATCAAAGACGGCAAACAAATTAGTGGATGGTCTGCAGTCGAAGATTAATGACCTCAAGAAGCAACTCGACGATATCAACAAGCGTCTGGAGGAAGAATAATGGCAGAACTGATCACCTATACCAACGTGGAGATTCGTCAGGCGGAGCAAGTCGTGCTGCGTAATGTCAACCTCCACGTACAACACGGCGAGATGATTTACCTGCTCGGTAAAGTGGGTAGCGGTAAGTCATCGCTGATGAAGACCATCTACGGAGCTCTTCCTATTGCGGCCGGAGAGGCGCATGTGCTTGACTATGATATTGTACATATCCGTCGTAGTAAACTGCCGTACCTTCGTCGCCGTTTAGGTATCATTTTCCAGGACTACAAATTGTTGACAGATCGCTCTGTAGAAGAAAACCTCCTCTTTGTGCTGCGTGCAACGGGATGGAAGAACAAGCAATTGATGCACGATCATGTGTTTGAAGTGCTGAAACAGGTGGGCATGGAGAACAAGGCCTATAAGAAACCGCACGAGTTATCCGGAGGAGAGCAGCAGCGTGTCGTCATCGCCCGTGCATTGCTTAACACGCCGGAGATTATCCTTGCCGATGAACCGACGGGAAACTTAGACGGAGAGACGGGACGCGAGATCATGGACTTGCTCTATTCAATCAGTCAGGCTGGTATAACGGTGCTTATGTCCACGCATAATATTAACTGGCCGGAGTTGTATCCGGGCAAAAAATGGATCTTTGAGAATGGCGAAATCCATCAATGAGATACAAGATGAGGTCATTGAGGAGTTTGAACTCTTTGAAACCTGGATGGAGCGCTATCAACTCCTTGTCGATTATGCCAGAGAATTAAAGAAAAATCCGCTCCCGGAGGCAGACAAGAACGATCGCAACAAGATCGACGGGTGTCAGTCTGTTGTGTGGTTTACGTGCGAACTCAAAGACGGAAAACTTCAGTTAAAAGGGGATGCGGATGCGATTTTGGTCCAAGGTATCGTAGCCCTTTTGCTGCACGTACTGAACGACCATACGCCGGAGGAGATTATCAAGGCTGATCTCTATTTTATCGAACGGATAGGCTTGCGTGAGCACCTCAGTCCCACGCGCAGTAACGGCATTGCTGCGATGCTCAAGCAGATAAAACTATACGCGCTCGCGTATCAATCGAAATAAATCCTCTGCGATCCGTTCATCGGATTCTTCATCGCAGATTGTTACATCAAGAATATGATGAGCCTGGCTATAGAAAGGCTCGCGTGCTTCCAGTTGCGGCGCGATGAACGCCAGCAACTCTTCTTCCGTGCGTCCTTGTAATACCGGGCGCTCACTCAGATCCGTCAGACTCAGGCGCTTGGCCAAGTGCTCCGGTTTCCAACGGATATAGATACTCGTGCCTAACTCGCGCAGACACTCCATATTATCTTCCCAACACGGATAGCCGCCGCCCGTAGCATAAATAATATGCTCGAATGGTATCTGATCCGCGAGGTCTTCGACTACATATTTTTCTTTCTTACGGAATTCTTCCAACCCGAATCGACGGATATACTCCGCAGTACTGTAACCGTGAATCTGTTCGAAGGCATCGTCCAAATCCACAAAACGCCAGCCGAGTTTATCGGCTAGCAAACGACCGGCAGTAGTCTTGCCGGCGCCCATATAACCTACTAAATAGATCGGAAGTTCCATCAGTATTCCCAGTTATCATTGTCTTTCCATACAATGCGACCGTTCTCGATGGTCGCCAGCGGAAAGATAGTCGGGGTAGGGGACTGCGGCGTAGCAATCAGTTTCCACTCCTTATTATATATGCGCGCGCACGAAGAACATTGCGGTGCGCAGGCTGTAAGAACGACCAGAATAGAATCTGCGCCCTTGTATACCTCTAATTGCGTACTGTCCGTCAGCGCAATCCGCTCATATGGCCCGTCTTGGTATATTACGTGCGGATTCCCGCCTACTTGAAACAAGTCGGCAATTAGCGAAAGTCCTATTGCGAGGAAAAGACTTTTCATTGAATCAATGCAACGGCGTACGCTGCAATACCTTCTTCGCGACCGACAAATCCCAAGTGCTCGGTAGTCGTCGCTTTGAGACTTACTTGGTTAGGTTTTACCCCCATTACTTCTGCCAGACAAGCCTGCATGGCGTCGATATAGGGATTCAGTTTCGGGGCCTGCGCACAGATCGTGATATCGCAGTTTCCCAACTCATAGCCCGCTTCGCGGAGCATAGCCATCACGCGGCGAAGAAGAATCTTCGAGTCGATTCCCTCGTATTCGTTTCCCTTGGTATCCGGGAAATGATAGCCTATATCCCGCATTGCCGCGGCGCCGAGGAGCGCATCGCAGAGCGCGTGAATGACCACATCGGCATCGGAATGACCGAGCAAACCGCGCTCGCACGGCACCTCAATTCCCCCTAACCACAATTTGCGGTCAGGGGAAAATTGATGGACGTCATATCCGAAACCGATACGCATGGATATTATTTTTTCTTTCTGTTATCCACAAGATCCTTGATGCCTGCAAGGTCGAAGCCCAGCGTGAAACGCATCGTCTGATCCAGCGGGTTGGTAGAAGCCAGACCTACGCAGTAGGATACATCGAGTGTAACGATCGAGAGGTGGAAACCGGCACCGAAGGTGAGGTAGTTACGGTTACCTTTGTAGTAGTTCTCGTAGCTGTAACCGGCACGTGCAAAGAACTGCTTGTTGTAGCTATACTCGATACCGGCGCCCCAACGAACCTCGTTGAACTCTTCTTTGGCACCGCGCGGAGCGTCCGCGAAGGATAGAAACCAACCGCGTGCCGAAGAGATATTCGAGTAAGCACCTTCGCTCATCTTCCAAGTCTCCGCATTCGACGGATCAATCGGATTACCTGCTTCATCCCAAAGTTCCGGATTTGCAGCCGTTGCTTTGGTAGTGAAGCGAGAGTAACGACTCGGGACCATCAGTTTGTTGGTCTCAACGGTGAAGGTCAGGAAGTTATACTTGTCGCATGGCAACTCATAGCTGACACCTAAGTTCATGCTGGCCGGGATGAAGTTACTGCGGTCGTCTGCGTAAGACATCTTACCGCCTAAGTTCTTCAGACTGAAACCTAAGCTGAAATGGCTCGTTCCCATCGGCAACTCAATCGGCTGACGGTAGTACAGCGCGATGTCTGCAGCAGCCGTTACTGCGGGGTGCAGGTCAATAGAACTGCTCTGTGCATTCACGCCGTTGTTGAGGTCCGAGTAGAGTACGCGGATAGCCACAGACATCGATACGTACTCATGCAACTTACGGAAATAACTCAGGTCCAGCGCCCACTCGTTCGGACGTACATTCTGGATCACTTCTCCGCTGGGATCCGTCAAGGCTACATCACCCATCGAGAAATACGTGAAGCTGGCACCGATACCGCCTCCAAGGTCACCGAAGTTATAGAAACCGGCAAGATAAGCGAGGTCGATGTCACCTACCAATTTACGCAACCACGGCGTGTAGTTAGCGGTGATACCACCCTTTGAGTACATGTACGCATACTTGGAGGGATTCCAGTACTGCGCGTTAAAATCAGCCTCCGTCGCCACACCGACATCTCCTTGTCCTGCGGAACGGGCGTCCGGCGCGATAGACAGAGACGGCATCGCTGTGATCAACGGGTTCATCGTGTCATCTGCAGTCTGGGCACTCATCGTCATGGCGCATACCAAGGCTGCGATTGAAAGAATTGTTTTTTTCATTTGTGTTATTTTGTTGTTTGTTTGTATTCTATGTAGTCCTAGGTCGACCTAGGTAATCCTATATTAATTTTCAGCGATTTGCTTCATAGGCTATTCGTTCCCTCCTTAATTCTTTAATTCGTTCATTCTTTATCTCGTTACAATAATTTTTCCGGAGGAGGTGCTGTATCCGCTGCTTGCGGATTTGATACGCACGCTATATACATACACACCTGCCGTCAGGCCTAAGTCGGCCAGATTGATCAGCACGCGGTCCGGGTTTTGCTGGGTATGACTCCATAACATCTGTCCGCTCGTGTTATATAGATAAACCTCCGTCTGCAGTAACTCGTCCGGTTGGTCGTAGTTCACTACGAGGTTGATCACTCCTGCTGCCTGTACCGGGTTGGGGTAGGTTGTGATCGAGTAGATAGACGGATCCAAACCGGCTTCTACGATGAAGTTCAATACCTGTGTCGTACTGTTGTTCAAGAGGTCCCATGCGCGGAACATCAGACTGTGCGGACCATTCGGCAAACTCTCCATGAGGTAACTAACCTGTCCGGCCTGATAGCTGTTGTTTGCCGCTGTGAAGTACTCATTGAGCGAGTAGGTTTTCTTTGCATCGTCGTCAATAATCAGCATCAAGTCATGACCGATACCGGCTCCCGCAGTGTTAATACCGTTCTCGTCATACAGATCGGCAAAGAACCGCGGCGTCTCATAGGTCTTATCGCCATCCTTGAAGACAGGTGTATTCAGATAAATATGCATCTCCGGTCCAACGGTATCTTGTATCAGATACGATCCTGTTCCGCCGATGGTGAAGTCCTCATAATGACCTACCGCCTCGACGGTCTCATCCTCTTCCGCTGTACGCGCATAATAGACAATGCGCCCGTTGCCGTAGTTGTATCGGATATCCTTGGGCACCATGAAAGTGTACTCAAATCGGCCGTCTTTTACTGCGGTAGAACCGGAGAAGAGCATATTCGGATAGTCTTTATAGCTCACTACTTTCTGATCTCCACCGCTCTGGTCGTTGTCGCGCGTCGGGATATCCTGGATCTTGTCATATACGGCGATATCCACCTCGCCGTTGAAATCTTCTACTACCAACTGGTCCTCATCCACGATACTTCCTTTTACCTGCTGTACGCTGAGCGCATGGAGCGTGTCGATCTTCGTCTCGGTCTTTACCTGGTAATCCGTCGGGTAGTTCAGACGAATAGCCGGGTCGCCTAATAGCACATACGGCAAGCGGTTCATTTCGCTCGAAGCCGCTCTGACGTTCTTTCCGGCAGCAATCGCTTCACCAAGCGTTGCATCGTAATGGAACGGCGTCTCGTGCCTGAAAATCTCTGCACATACTGCTCGGTTCAGATTATTGTTCTGCGTCGCATAGACGGTACGTGTAGCGGCTAATATGCCCACTGCACCGCCGTTAGGGTTCAGTACAGCCGCTTCGGCTGCACAGCGACGGCCCGAGTCAAACTGCGCGAAGTTACAGGTTGCGAATAACCAGAAACCGAGATTCGTATTACGCATGTTCTCGATATCCTTCAGGTTCAGAATCGACTCATTGGTGATAGCGTTATATCCGCCGTGACCGGAGTAGTCGAAGAAGAGCACGCCGCTCTTCAGCAGGTTCTCTACGCGGTTCTTGGCCAGCGGATAACTCTCGCCGTTGGCATTCACCTCCTGCGGGTAGGCGTCCAGGAAAATCTTCTGTACCACGAAGTCCGGGTTAGCCAGACGAATCATCTCGGCGCTTATCTCCGATGTCTCCGTGTGTGTGCCGCCTTCTCCGTCATCCGCCAGATACACCAATTGGTTCTTCCATTTACCCGCCTGTTCATTGTTCATGTAGCGAATCAACTTATCCACTACTTCGCGGGCTTCCGTAGTGTTGTTTACCGGCAGACGGCCTACACCGATCTCCATGGTACCGGTGTTGTCATTCTCGCCTTCATTATCCTCGAGAAAACCGAAATAGTCATCGGTCGCATACGCGTTCACTTCATTCACGGAGTTCTTCGCCTGATACGTCAGCAGGATGGCTGAACCCGAGTTAGGCAATAATTTTCTGTTGTCGAATGTACCGTGGCCCATTAACAATAACCACCGAGGCTTGGCGATACCGTTGCCGTCAGCACGGTCGTACAGCATCTTCATCAACCAACGGTAAGCGGTTGCATCCGGGGTACCCGAGGAGAACTCATTATATACCTGTTGGTCGGTCACGACTGCCCAGGTGATACCTTGTTTCTGCTCGTGCGCTTTCGCTAAGTCTGCCGATATCGCTTCGTAGCCCTCCGGGCAAATAATGACATAGTCGATATTCTTCAGCGCGTGCAGGTTCTGGTTCGGAACCTCTCCCATTACTTGTGCACTCACCCATGAATTGCCTTGCGGGTTCACCGCCACATACTCGCGCACAGCATTGCTCTGTGAACCAACCCAAAGCATTGTGTCGTCTGTCATCTCTGTCGGCATGCGTTGGATATGAGCCAGATCCGTGATATCCCATACTTGCATCGAAGCATTTGCGTCGCTTAGATGGAAACGTACAGGTATGGAAGAGCGGTAGTTGCTGGTTGTGCGCACCGGCAACCAACTGCCGTGCATCTGCAACTTCGTAGGCGTCGTCAACTCGATATAGTTTAACCAACCCAGCGCACCGGCGGTGCTATTGACAAAGGTCAGTTGTACCTGTTGCTTCTCTGCAACCGTGGCGGCAAGAATATTCATCGTACCTACGCAAGCCATCGTATAGAAATCCGAATAAGGCTTAATGGATACATTTCCGGTACTGCTATTGAATACCCCGCGGAAAGTGGAATTGATCTTCGAATAACCGGCTACATCGATGTACGCACGACTTTGTTCTCCTTCGATGGCGTTCGGCGTTGAGAAAGAGAAAGAACGTTTCTGATTGGCGTTGAACTGCTCGCCGTAGAAATCACGTCCACCGCCGGATATGCCTGTGCGGTCGATGAGGTTCAAGGAGTCTTTTTCGTGCACCTGATAAGCCGGATAGTGGTAAATATCTGTGGCTTCACCGGCTATCGGTTCAGCCATCGTGGGTGCCAACAACTCACCTACATTATCACTCAGCAGATAGTATCCGTAGTCGGAGTAGGTATTGCGGGTATGCGTGAAGCGCGAGCCGTTGTAGGACCAGCGAATCGGACCTTGTACCCAGAAGAGCACATAGTCCTCCCCTACATATACCGGCACTTGAGGCAGATCATCTATCTTCGCTTTCGTGAAGTCTTGCACCAGCATTGTACCTCCGTAGCCGTACACACGTAACTGCGTAGGCTCGATACCTGCGCTGCGTAATTGACTGAACGTCATGCGACATACACCGCTCTCGCTCACGCGTATCTTAACCCAATGTCCGTTAGCCAAAACAGACTCTTCGGTATACGAGTGAATACCCGCCATCAGCGGGAGGCACATCGCCGCAAATAGCACTATAGATAGAATCTTTCTCATTTGATTTTACAGTATAATTTTTCTTCTCCGTTTACCTCCACGCGAAGAATGTCTTCTTTGTGAACCGGTTGTGGCGCTTGCATAGCTTGAATATAAATGAGGTCTCCTTGGCGAATTGTCATTACTTTACTGGCCTGTTCTATCGCTTGGTTGGGGGATAACAACCATATGCCGTCCATACGATCCCCATTTACCGTTAGGCCCTCGTCTTTATCCATCCATTCTCCGATGGCCAGCGAGTAGTCGAATGCCAGGGCTTCTGTCCAGGGTCTTCCAGCCGCTTGCGCTTCGCGTGCAAGGTCCAGTGCAATGAAATCCTCTCCCGGAGCAATCGCATCGTAATAGCGGTCAGCGAACTTAAGAGCGATCTCTTTTCCCAACCGACTCACACGTAGAATCAAGCACGGCGTAACACCTATCTCTTGACTCCCTTCGGGCATGAAAAAGGGCTTGCGACCGTTCAATAGACACGAGTCTCCCTTGAGCACCATCTCGCTCTTTCCGTCTCGATATATAAAGCCGATTATCTTCATAACACCATAAAAAGCGCGCAAAGATACAACTTTTTTTTGATATATGCAAATATTTTAGGAAAAAGTAAACTTTTTCTTAAAAATCTGATTGCTGACAACTGAATACTGACGGCTATTTAGCCCGTATAAATAGCTGCACCGGTGTACCCTCGAAGTCCCACCACTCGCGTAATTTGTTCTCCAAGAAGCGGCGATACGGCTCTTTGACGTACTGCGGCAGGTTCGCGAAGAACACAAACGTCGGTATCTGCGTGTTCGGCAACTGCGTGCAGTACTTGATCTTGATGTATTTGCCCTTCCAAGCGGGTGGGGGATAGTTCTCGATCAGCGGCAGGAACTTATCGTTCAGTTGTGCTGTCGGAATCTTCTTGTTCTTGTTCTCATACACATGCAGCGCCGTCTCCACAACCTTGAAAATACGCTGTTTGGTGACCGCACTCGTGAAGATAATCGGGAAGTCTGTAAACGGTGCTAAACGCTCGCGAATAGCACTTTCAAACGCTTTTATATCCTGATTCGTCTTGCTTTCTACCAAATCCCACTTGTTCACGCAGACCACCAAACCCTTCTTGTTTTTCTGAATCAGCGAGTAGATATTGAGGTCCTGCGCCTCGATGCCGCGCGTCGCGTCAATCATCAGAATGCACACGTCGCTGTTCTCAATCGCGCGGATAGAACGTACGACCGAGTAGTACTCCAGGTCTTCCGTCACTTTCGCTTTCTTGCGGATACCGGCGGTGTCCACGAGGTAAAAATCCTTGCCGAACTTGTTGTACCGCGTGTAGATGCTGTCGCGTGTCGTACCGGGGATATCCGTCACGATGGTGCGCTCCTCGCCGATAAACGCGTTCAGGATACTCGACTTGCCGGCATTCGGACGACCGACAATCGCAAAACGCGGTAACTCTTCGAGGTCCTCGTCGCTGTTGTCTTCCTTGCGGAAACGACCCACCACTTCGTCCAACAGGTCACCGGTTCCCAAACCGTTCTCCGCCGATACAATGAAAGGCTCGCCCAACCCAAGCTTGTAGAACTCCGCCGCGCCGTATTGGTTCTCGAACGTGTCCACTTTGTTGACAGCCAGGATGGTCGGTTTCTTGGCCTGACGAAGCAGATGCGCCACTTCGGTGTCGAATTGCGTCACACCTTCGTTCACATCGACTACCAGCAGCACTACATCCGCTTCGCGGATAGCCAGGTCCACCTGACGGTTGATCTCGCTCTCGAAGGTGTCGTCGCTGTTGACGACCCATCCTCCGGTGTCGATCACCGAGAACTCACGTCCGCACCATTCGGCTTTGCCGTACTGACGGTCACGCGTCGTACCTGCCGTATTATTCACTATCGCCCGACGTGTACCCGTCAAGCGGTTAAACAGGGTCGATTTCCCAACATTGGGACGACCCACTATCGCTACAATATTTGCCATAGTTTTATATTTATAAATTGTTTTTTTATACGAGTATGTACTCAATCAAAAACGTTGTGGAGCGTGTTGGGGACGCGGAACACGAGTACGGGGCAGTACGTTTTTTGATGAGTAGCATACGAGTTAATTACATTTCCCGCATTCTTTGCCGCAGTCCTCGCAGGAGTCCTGGCCGCAGTGTCCGTGGCAGCCGCCGCATCCATGCGGGTTACGTATTGCCTTGAGCTCGCCTTCCGTCACGTCGCGGATGTCGAGGATCTTGCCTGTGAAATGCAGGTCTTCTCCGGCGTACGGATGGTTCAGGTCGATGGTCACGGTCCTGTCCGTCACCTCGCAAACCTGCGCCTTGACGATCTGTCCGTCCACGGTGTTCATCGGCACGATAGCACCTACATACACGCGCTCCTCGTCGAACTCGCCGTCGCCGTTGAAGAACATCTTCTTCGGCAACTCCTGCAAGCCTTCTTGGAAATACTCGCCGTAGGCGTCTGCCGCTGCCAGCACGAAGTCGAAGTTGTCGCCGACCTCTTTGCCTGCCATCTGCGCCTCAAAGGCCGGAAGCATCATTCCTTCACCCTGGCACCATACTAACGGAGCCTCTTCCGTTGCTTGCTCCATCAATTCTTCTTTCCCACCTTCGCCCTGAATGTACAAAGCGTACGTGGCTTTCACTACTTTTAAATTTTCTACCACCATTCTACTCGTCCATTTGTTGATTGATTACTATTTTTGTCATATTTGAGATCGCTCAATATCGACGCGTTCACACCGATGTGGAAAGTGTAACTCTTGTACGGCCCGATCGGGTTGATGCTGGCCGTCATGTTCCAGCAATGCAGGTCGCGGCTGATATTGATGATACAACTCGACACACGCATGTGATCGAAGTCATAACTCATCGACGCACTCACTTTCCATCCTTTACCCAGACCCAGCGTTCCGCTCAGACTCAGGTTGTTCGTGAACACCATCTTGTAGTACATCTTCTCGTAGTCAAACGTACTTCCAGAGGTGTATGCCAGCGAGTAGTTGAGCGTCAGGCTCCAGGGGATATCTGTCCATACGTAGCCGTCGTCCACTTTCTCGTCTTTCTTGCTGTTAGTCTTGGCGTTCTTATCCGTTCCGTCTCCGTTGCGCTCAATGGCCGATAGATCCGCATCTCCGCCGGAACTATCAGAACTGCTGTTCTCGGAACGCTTGCCTTGCCGTTTCTCGATAGCCTCTTTCCATTTCTTGATGGTTTGGTTACTGATGGTGTAGTTAAAACTCCACCTTAAACCGCTCCAGTGCGGGAAGCGGCCGTTATGCCAGTATTGCTTGTTCGTTCGTACCGGCACACCCGCAGCGTTCAGTTGGTACATATACGGATCCAGCGCCGTAGAGAGGTTCAGACTATAGTTGTTCAGCTTCGGGAACTTCAGACGCAGGTTGACCTGGAATAGGCTCCAGTTCATGGAATCCGCGGCGAAGTTATAACCTCCGTCGATGCTGAAATTATCGATCAGACTCACCACTTTGAATGGGTTGGTACCCGTTGTGTCCTCGCGGTTGACGACTTTCATCTCCACGTTGTTCGATACACCGAAACTCATCGTCGCGGACGTCCCTTTCGGTGCATTGCCGTAAATGCCGTTCGAGAATCGCGAATAGACTTGTTCGATATAGGTTGTGTCGCCGCCGGAAACCACCGGTTGCTGGTACCGCCCGTAGTACCCCCATCCGGGCGTACTGAAGTCCGGGTGGTAGGACATACTCACGCGCGGTGTGATGATATGACGGAATTTCTCCACCCTGCTATGCGGGAACAACTTCTTTAATGGCGTGTAGAATCCGTAGATCTTCGTGCTCAGCGAGACACCCACGTTGAAGTCGAACACGTTGTAGAAGCCGGTGGTCGTATCCATCTGCAGCTTGTTCTCCGCCTCGTTCCATGTGCGGTCGATACGCTGGAAGTACATACGGTCGGTCATGTTGATGTTCGGCGTGATACTCAGGTATTTGAAGAGCATGAAGCTCGCGTTGATCGGTAAGGTATGCCGCATACCCATCTGCCAATCCTTGAGGAAGTTCGACCGCAAGATATAACTCTCCTTCATGTCGTTGGCGGATATACGGGCGTCCATCGAGTAACTCATCTTGATCTTCTCGTACCATTTCTCTTTGCCGGCTCCCACAAGTCCTTTGCGCTTGAGTGTCGCCTGTCGCCATTCCTTGAACGGATAGACGCTGCTCATGTTCACGTTCAACTGCGGCGCTGTAAGTGATATCGTCGAGTCTCGTGTGCGTTGCGTCAAGCTGGCTGTCATGCTCAGACTCCAAGGACTATCCGGGAAACGCTGTGTATAACTGATACTACTGCTTTTGGTGTTCTCCGCCATCAACTCGGGGTTGTAATAACTGTTGATGTTACTGCGGCTGTAACCGCTCGTCGAGAAGTTGACGCTTGCCGAGAAAGTGGAGTAGGGATTGAACTTCGAATCCTGCGTGTGCGTCCATTGAATCTGGAAGTTGCGATTCGCCTGATAGTCCGGCAATCCCGCCTCACTCGTCACGTCGTTGCGGTAACTGATATTCAGGTTACCCGAGAAATGATACCGCCAGGTATATTTCATGTTTCCGCGAACGGCCCATGTACCGCGCGTGTAGATATCGCCCGTCAACTCGAGGTCCAGATAGTCGCATATCGCGAAGTAGTATCCGAGGCCGTTGACGTATAATCCGCGGCGGTAGTCGTCACCGAAATTCGGCATGATCAGTCCGCTGGAGTAGGTGTTCGTGAAGGGGAAGAATCCGAACGGGATTGCCAGCGGCAGCGGCACGTCGCCCACCACCATATATGCCGGTCCTGTCGCGATATAATGACCGGGCTTCACTTTCGCTTTGGTCATCTTCAGGTAGAAATGCGGGTGCTCGTGGTCGTCGCAGGTCGTGTATTGACCGCCGGCCATCATCATCTCGTTATTACTCAGTTTCTTCGTCTTGTCGGCGATGATATATCCCTCGCCCTGCGCTGTCACGGCATGACGGATATAACCCTTCTGGGTCTTGATGTTATAGGTGATCTCGTTCGTCTCGTATTTGTCTTTTCCGTCGTTGAAGACCGGTTTCCCCGTCCATTCATAGTTCAGACTGTCGTACACACCTCGCGCATAGATCTGACTGCTGTCAATATTCATACGGATATAATCGGACGTCAAGTCCATCGACTGATAGCGTAACTCACCCTTGCCGTGCAGGAATGCGTTTCCGCCTTGCGTCATAACCATCGAGTCATTGGCCTGATACCTAACGGGTGCCTCAAAATCTTTCTTCGTGCGTACTTGTGACCATCGTATACTGTCTTGTACGCGTTCGGCACTATCTCGCGGCGTATACGTCGTCTCATCTTCATGATCATGCCCGTGATCGTGTGACTCGGAACTGCTCGACATGCCGGACATCAACCCGCCTAAGCCACCTCCCGCAGTGTTCTGCGTAGGCCGCAACTTCTGTCCCCACACCGCCATCGAGCAGAGCAGAAGAAGCAAGGTAATATATCCGAATCTCAGTCTCATTACGTTATACTCGCGTGCACATATGCACACAATACGCCAAAATAAAATCGGCCGCAAAGGTACAACAAAAAAATGACATACGCAAGCGCGCACGTATTTTCTTTACATTTTACCCCAAAATCCCTTCAAAAATTTGTGTATATCAAAAAATCTTCGTACCTTTGCCGCAAATTATCGTAGAGCAATCCGATATGCCCTTAGAAGAAAATATTAGTTCGTCTTCTGCTTCGCGTGACAGCGCGAAGGTGCCTTGCCTCGCGCCTATCAAACATAATAAGCAGCGCCGAAAGAAAGATCATGACTATACCGCGATTTCCCTCTATCTCATAACCGTAACAACCACGAATAGACAGCGGCTGTTAGGCACATTGCTAGGAAATAGTGCTGAGGCTGCAACTATAGAGGCAACGGACATCGGCAAGATGGTAATCTCGTGTTTTAAACGCATCCCGGAAATCACAAAACAGAAGACAGGCTGCCGTGTACAAGTTGTACAATATCAGTTAATGCCGGATCATTTCCATGGAATATTATATGTACAAGACGAATTGCCAAAAGAATGGCCTTTAGGTCAGATTATATCTGGTTGGAAAGGCGCCTGTACTCGAGCATATAACGCTCTAATTAGTTCGTTTCCTGCTCGGCGTAATAGCGCCGAGAATAGTAGTTCGTTGCCTGCTTCGCGTGACAGCGCGAAGAACACTCCTCTCTTTAATCCCGGCTATAACGACCGTATCCTTAATCAATATGGTCAATTAGAAGGCTGGATTCAATATCTGCGTGATAATCCCCGTAGATTATGGCTGAAAATTCATTTCCCGGATCGTTTGCGTAAAATATATGAATTCACTGCCGGCAAGCAAGGCCATCGATACACCGCGGTTGGTGATACTTTTCTTGTGAAATATCCCGAGCGCATCCAGGTGCGATGCCATAGGAATTTATCTAAAGAAGAAATACAGAAGGAAGTGGATTTTTACTTAAGTTTAGCCCGTAATGGTGTAGTATTGGTATCTCCCTTCATCTCGCCAGCCGAAAGAGCTGTGTATGAGGCATGTTACCGAGAGAAGTTGAAGATGATTCGGATTGTAAATAGAGGCATGGATAACCAATTCGTATATCCTTCCGGACGAGATTTGCAGGGATGTTCGGATGGCTTTATGTTGATATTGGCTCCTTATGTTGAAAACAGCAACGAAACGCGAGCTGCTCGTATCTCGCGAGCAACATGTCTGGATATGAATGGCTACGCAGCTGACCTATCAACCTTCACGCTGTCACGTGAAGCAGAAAACGAACTAAAGAAGGAATCTGCCCCGAGTGACATATGAGTTGTTTACAAGTTGTAAGCTACTAAAAAAACAAAAAATGGCATACAAATTTGCGTATGTCATTTTTTTGTTGTAATTTTGCACCGCAAAATGATACCGCTGGCCTTGACAGCGTAAAAAAGCAAGGACATAATAACAAGCAATTACTATTATTTCGCGCTAATCTAAAGCCCAGCAAACTTTACGGATATAAGTGCACAGAAGTAATATGTGGCAGCGTACCTTTTGGTATGCCTTGTCATTCCATAATAGATGCTCTCATTTAGTGTGAGTTTCTTAGGAATGACTAAGGCTTCCGTGCTGGGCTGCCTTGATTAGCGCAATAAGAACACTCACACTTTTTTTATTGCGCTGCGAATTGATAGTAAGTACAATTGAATTATTACTATCAATGAGCGCAAACAAACTATATTTACCGGGATTAAACGGTATTCGTGCTGTAGCGGCACTAACAGTATTATTCGGTCACATGTGGACGCCGTTTGGCAGTTGGGGAGTTTCTCCTTCGTGGCATATACCCTGGCCAACAGGGCCTGTAACGACATTCTTCGTCATTAGCGGCTTCCTTATCACCTATCTTTTGATGAACGAAATCGGCAAAACTAACGATGTCAGTATTCCGAAGTTCTACATGCGTCGAATTTTACGTATCTGGCCGCTATATTACGTTTATTTAGCTCTGGCTCTATCAGCTGTTTTGCTTTTCCATGACGAGATTAACAATGCCGCGTGGTTTTATACGTTCTTCTCCGGTAATATATCTCACGCTATAGGTCTTGGTATTATTCCGCTATTCCATTTCTGGAGTTTAGGTGTAGAAGAGCAGTATTATATATGGTATCCTTGGATGGTCAAGTACAATAAGCAACGTGTACTTACCTTTGTATCTGTGTTGTTCGTCTGCTGGTTCGTTGCAAAATTAGCCGCATATATTTTCCTCGGTAAAGGTCTGACATATCGCGTTTTAAGTGTTACGCAATTTGATTGTATGATGTTGGGTGCGATGGGAGCAATTATGTACTATCGCAAAACGCAGTGGTTCATTAAGCTATGCTCCAATAGATTCATCGCTATTATGGCTTGGATCCTATTCTTCACGTCTGGTATTTATACGAAATACATCCCATCTCCGATATGTAATGAGTATATTGCGTTAATCTCGTTATTTGTAATCATGGCAGGTCTATTGCGTAAGCCCCTATTAGAGAACCGAGTAATGAACTACTTAGGACAAATCTCCTACGGCATTTATGTGATTCATCCTTTGTTGTTGTACATCCTTACACGCCTAATTCAACCGGCTGCATATATGCAGAATGATATAGCGGTTGGAGTGATCTTTATCGCAATTACAGCGCTAACTATTGGCATAGCCACACTATCCTATAAATATTTCGAAAAGCCATTCTTGCGTATGAAAGGCAAGTTCAGTGTAGTACAAAGCACCAACGCACAGGAAAGACAATAACCCAGAATTGCGAGCCTGTATCTCGCCGCTACCCCAGCGAGCATAGTTCGTTTCCTGCTTCGCGTGACAGCGCGAAGTTTTTCTTCTGTTGCTTGGCAATTCATCTTTTTGCAGCAGTTTTTCCTCAGAGGATCGACTGTGAGCCGACGGTGAGCCGACAGTCAACCGACAGTCAAAGCTAAGGTAAGACTCCTTTCATTCCCCTTTCCTTCTGCATCTATTTAGCTATCCCGAAGCAGATCTCGCCGTAGGATAGCAATAGGATACCCGTAGGATAGCCGTAGGATACCGCCAAAAGCCCGTAAAAAATGTTCGCTTATACTATATATACATAGTATATATACTTTTTGTTGTGCATTTTTCATTTGCATATATCAAAAAAAAGCAGTACCTTTGCAGCCGCAAAGGTTTATGGCAACGATTTGTGCGATATCAACGGCCTACGGCGCGGGCGGAATAGCCGTCATCCGCGTCTCCGGCGAACAAGCTGTCTCTATAGTAGATAGCCTTTTTGTCGGTCGTGTAGCATTGCGCGAAGCCGCGGCGAACACCATCCATTTTGGCCGTATTCAACGGCAGAAAAAAGGATTAGAAGGTGAGGGGATTAGTGGATTAGAGGTACTTGACGAGGTGCTTTGTTCCGTATTTCGTGCGCCGCATTCCTTCACGGGCGAAGACACGGTAGAGATTGCGTGTCACGGCAGTCTTTATATTCAGCAGGAATTGCTCCGCTGGCTCATTGACGCGGGTTGCAAGGCTGCCGAACCCGGAGAGTTCACCCGCCGTGCGTTCCTGAACGGGAAGATGGACCTCACGCAGGCCGAAGCAGTCGCCGACCTCATCGCCGCGCAATCCAAAGCAGAGAAAGACCTGGCGCTGAGTCAGTTACGCGGCTCTGTCTCCAACGAACTGGCTTCGCTTCGCGAACGACTGCTGCATTTCACTTCCCTCATCGAGTTGGAACTCGATTTCGCGGACCATGAAGAACTGGAGTTTGCCGACCGCTCGGAATTGACGCAATTAGCCGATGAAATCGAGCAAAAACTCGCGGCTCTCATGGCTTCTTTCCGCACAGGCAATGCCATCCGAAACGGAATACCGGTCGCTATCATCGGTGCGCCGAACGTAGGCAAATCGACGCTGCTCAATGCGCTCCTCGGCGAACAACGCGCGATCGTAAGCGATATACAAGGAACGACGCGCGACACGATAGAAGACACGCTCGTGATCGACGGCATCCTCTTCCGCCTCATTGACACCGCCGGCCTGCGCGAGACTAACGACATGCTCGAGAATATGGGCATTGAGCGCAGCCGCAAAGCTATCGAACGCGCACAGATTATCGTGCACGTTCGTGACAATGATGAAATGAGCGAAGCTTCGCTTCTCAATGATGAAATGGTGAATGGCACAGTTATTCGTGTTCTCAATAAATCCGACCTAGGTGTGAAAGGCGAAGGAATAGCCATTTCCGCGAAGAACGGCGATATTGAGCCGTTGAAAAGGGAGTTGGTGCGCATCGCCAAAGAGTCCCTGCAAACTTCGGCCGTGATGCTCTCCAATGCCCGCCATTACGATGCAATCACTCGTGCACACGAAGCCATACTTCGCGTGCAGAATGGCTTGAAACAAGGACTATCCGGAGAACTGCTCTCGATGGACCTGCAGGACTGCCTCTCCGCCCTCGGAGAAGTGACCGGCCAGATCACCAATGCCGAAGTGCTATCGAATATATTCAGCAAATTCTGTATAGGCAAATGATACTATCTATGACCGGCTACGGAAAGGCCGAGACAACTTTCCGAACACACAAATTGATCTGCGAGATCCGTTCCCTCAACTCCAAGACCATGGACATCTCTGTTCGTCTGACACCTGCTTTGCGGGCACACGAGCTCGACATCCGCACGATCGTCAACCAGCGTCTGGAGCGAGGAAAAGTAGATCTCTTCATAAATGAAGAGTCTGCCGTCAGTAATCAGCCATCCGTACTCAGTCCTGTCAACTGGTCGGCCGCCAAAGAGTACGCGCGGCAATACACCGAGCAGTTCGGCGCACCCGTTCCTGCGGAAGTGATGGCGTCTATTCTCCGCTTCCCCGATGTGCTCAAACAGCAGGAAGACACATCTGACCTCACCGACGAAGAATGGCGCGATATCCAAGCGACGCTCAACAAAGCCCTTGATGCGTTCGTGGCTTTCCGCACGCAAGAAGGCGCAGCACTTCAGGCGATGTTCACGGAAAAACTCGATGGAATCGCAGATCTGTTGGCGCAAGTGGAACCCTTCGAGAAAGGGCGTGTAGCGAAGATCAAAGAGCGCCTGGAGCAAAACCTCGCACAACTCTCCGCCGAGACACAAGCGCAGATAGACCGCAACCGCCTCGAGCAAGAGATGATCTATTACCTCGAGAAACTCGATATCACCGAGGAAAAAGTGCGCCTGACGAACCATATCAAGTACTTTAGAGAGGTTATGGGTGAGGGGTTACCGGTTACGGGAGTAGGTAAAAAACTCGGATTCATTGCCCAAGAGATGGGCCGCGAGATCAACACCCTCGGTTCCAAATCCAACCAATCGGAGATGCAGATCATCGTTGTCAAGATGAAAGATATACTCGAGCAGATTAAGGAGCAAGTACTGAATGTACTATAATGTACCATTTGTTCATTTACCATGTACCATTTATGTACCATTTGGCTATTTCGCTAAATACCCCTAAATGATTCAATGAACAAATAAATGACCAAATCGTAAATGACCCAATCGTAAATAATCATGATATACATCTTTTGCGCTCCAAGCGGTAGCGGCAAATCGACCATGGTGAAGCATCTGCTCACCAAGCACCCGGATCTGTTTGAACTCTCCGTATCTTGTACCACGCGTCCTCCGCGCGGACAGGAAGTGCATGGCAAAGAGTATTACTTCATCTCGGTGGAGGAGTTCCAGAAACGTATCGAAAACGACGATTTCATCGAGTTTGAGCAGGTGTATGAAGGCCTGTACTACGGTACGCTCAAAGAGGAAATCGACCGTATCGAGTCCGCTGGCAGGCAGGTACTCTTTGACGTCGATGTGAAAGGCGGCCTGAACCTCAAGCGCATCCTCGGCGACAAAGCCGTGTCTATCTTCATCTGCCCGCCGTCCATAGAGGAGTTACGTCGTCGTCTGGAAGGCCGCGGAGACACGAGTCCCGAGATGATCGAGAAACGGCTCGCGAAAGCAGAAGAAGAACTGTCCTACAAGCCGTATTTCGACCGCATCGTCGTAAACGACGACCTGAATCATGCCTTTGAACAATTAGACGCTATCATCGACGAGAACTGATGACCTATCAAGCTGCTATAGACTATCTGTATAACGCTCGCCCACCGTTTCATATGGTGGGCGCGTCCGCTTATAAACCGGGCTTGGAGAACACGCTCCGGCTCATGGCGCATGTGGGCAATCCGCACGAGCAACTTCGTGCCATCCACGTAGCAGGCACGAACGGCAAGGGTTCAACCTCCCATCTTATCGCCGCCGCTTTGCAGGCCTCTGGTCTGAAAGTAGGTCTGTTCACCAGCCCCCATTTAGTCAGCCTTACGGAGCGGATACGTATCAACGGCAGACCTATCGAAGAACAGGAAGTTGCTGATTTCATCGAACAAAACAAAGAGTTCTTGGATGAATCGCAGCCTTCATTCTTCGAGACGATGACGACTCTCGCTTTTGCGTATTTCGT
>LXOW01462833.1_pt1 | contig 23163 bp, 19 predicted proteins | sample 1368591 | NCBI WGS metagenome assembly LXOW01 (sample SAMN04884650, study PRJNA319009) | bovine gut metagenome | isolation source: Cow rumen | host: Bos taurus | place: Italy: Legnaro (PD) | collected 2014-07-09
ACCTGCTTTTCCAAAGCATTGCATATCTCTGATAACTCGATATGTTTCATTTGTTAAATCTTAAATCTTAAATTTTGAAATCTTCAACCCTCTCTCCCCTTTGAGAGGGGAGCCGGAGGGGTGTCGTGTTTCATTCTCCTAACATTCTTTTCAGTTTGATTATGTCCTTGGCATTCAGTACGCTGTTGGGTTTGACCTTCCTCATCCGCATGCCGATGATGTTGCAGTACTGGCGCAGGATGGTCCGTTGGCTGTCCTGCATGAAGTCCGCCAGAGGCGCACCGGTCACNNCGCAGGTACGGCACTTTGCGTACGGCGAAGTAACCGTCCTTGCCGCCTTTCTTCTTGCGCTCTATCGCGTACCCGTGTTCACGGTTAAGCATGCCTGTGATGCTTGAACCGTCGTCATAAAATAGTATTTCCATAATTACAAAATTTTTAGTCTTCGCAGCAATCAAAACCGTTAAAAACGGAGGGTGCTCCCGATGATGCTCCGATAATGTCCCGATAATGCTCCGATTTTCGTCTGCTGAAGAAGTTGTCACATGTGTTGCTCCGTGCCGTTCTTGATATCCCACATCCGGCAGCGGATNNTGGGCGAACAGGGGTTTGATTTCTTCAAAGGTCATGGGATGAATGGTCTTAAAATGTTCATACCGAATAGTTCCGCCTCTCTGCGTGTGTACAGCCCGGCACGGTCGTTGTACTTGGCTATCACAAGAGACTCGTTAGGCAGCAGTCGTGCGCCGTTGTAGTCCTTCGGCTCGGGCTCGGGAAAGTCGCGCAGGAAGAAAAGCGGGTTGTCTTTCCAGTGCTCGGGCTGCTTCTTGGTCATGGTAGCCAAGTTCAGTTCGTCGAGTATGGCCTGCTGCTTGGGCTCGCTCATCATGCGCCATTCGCTATAACAAGCATTCTCTCTCTGACGGAACTCGCCGGGCTCACACCCGAGATTGAGCATGGTGCGTTTGAACGCACTAAAACCTTTGACTAAACTTTCTACGCTGCATTGCTGCTGCAGCGGGGTCCCCGCAAGCATCGCGCAGTGGGGTGCTTTGCCATCGCGCGTACGCATGTCTGCGCGTGGCTGCTCTTTTATTTCTTCATTCATTTTTTTATTATTTATAGGGGGGTTATTAGGGGGGAGTTCATTTTGAAACGATTGTGTTTCATTTTGAAACGGTTTCGTTTCATTTTGAAACGCTGTGTAGTAACTTTCGCCCACCTTTTTAATCAACCCCTTGGTTAATAATTTCGTCACCGCTCTGGAGAGCGTTGGCTTACTTGTTACGAACGGCAAAACCTCGACGAGCGAATGCAATGAGCCGAACCAGCCTTTAGCATTCTCGCTTTTGCTGCACTTCTCTATGGCTGCATACACGCACGCTTCGCTTGCATTCAAGCCCAGCGCCTTGCCGTCTATATTGCCTAACGTGATACGCATATTAGTACAAACGCTCGCCCGTTTCAAGGTATCTCGGCTCACCTACAGGCTTTACCGGTACGGCTTTATGCAGGTTGCGCACATCAAACGAACGCCAGTTTTGTTTGGTCAGGTCGTAGTAGCTCATCACGTTCCATACAGGCTCTACCAGCCCTTGCTCTATCTCGGCATCCTGTATGCCTTTCGGCATCTTGGAGCCGGGTATGTAGTCCGCGCACAGCGTACCGGCGCGTGCTACATATTCGCCGTCTTTCTTGACAAAGTGCAGCCGTACCACGCCGCTCTGCATCGCCTCGCGCACACGCTGGATAGCCCATGCTTCTTGCATCGATACGCTCCAGTCGGGAAGCACGTTACTGATGCAGGATATTTCTTTTGCGTACTCGTACAGCAGGTGTGCCATGTGCATCACCCGTTGTTGTTTCTTGATCGTTGCCATAATCTTGAAATTTTGAAATTTGAAATAATCGTGCCCTTTAGGGCTAAGAAATTTTAAATCTTGAAATTACTCGTATAGGTCTCCGTAGCAGCAGTCGCACAGATACTCGCCGCTGCTCAGTCGGTGCTCTTCCGTGTCCCTTATCATGGCGCACTCGCAGCGTGAGCAGTAAATTGTCATGTCGTGCGTCTCGTCCAGCGTCTTTGCCACGTCCACGTTGATTGCTTCGACGCTTAATGCAGCGGTGTCACCTGCAAACACCTCCGGCAGTCTGTCCATAAAATACTCCAGCGGTGCTTCCTCCAAGCGGTATATACCCTTCAAGTTACGTGTGTACACTATCTTCGGGTCTATACCCAACTTGCGCAACTTGCGCATGATCTGTGCGCGTCTGTAGTTTTCCTTGGTTGTCACCCATTGCAGGTTGTCGGCTGTCCAGTCCTCTTTGTTGCCGTTCAGATGGTCGCACTCCATACCTGCCGGTCGAGGACCTAACCATGCGTGCGCCATAAGGATGTGGCAGGATTTAGAACCAAAGTTTTGCATTATAGGATAACAGGAACCGCCATGGGTTGTGCCGGTGGTAGCACATATGCCTGCCCTGTTGGATGGCGTGAAATGTGTCTCCTGCTTACTCCATCCGTCCTTCTTGCGCACGAAGAACCGTCCGTCAAGTGAGCAGTACAGCACCTTGCGCAGCACGCCCTGCTCGTCATAGCCGTGCAGGCAGTTGCGCACCTGAATGCACTCCTGTGCATCCTCTTTCCCCTTCTGAGAAGGGGACAAAGGGGTTGTCATGATTTCTTCTTGTCGTGGGAACTCCCACCGTAGTTTTGTTCTTGCCATAGTTGTTAAATTGTTAAGCCGTTAAATTGTTAAAGTGTTATGGCTTGCGCAAGCCGTCGCGTTCGTCAAAAGTTGCTCAACAGATGCCGCTCTGCGACATAGCGCGCAACTTTGCCTCCGCTCTCCGAAAAACAACCCTGCCGGTTCTTTTTCGGGAAAGCAACGCGGGTTAATATTCAGCGCTTGGCGTCCCAAACGCAGTGCAAAATTAGGCATAAAAAAAGACATCCGCTAAAAACGGATGCCTAAATCAAATGGAAATCAAATGGGAATCGAATTTTTCGATTTTTCACTCAAATGAAAATCCAATTTTTTGATAAAAAATCAAATGCTAAAAAGCANNTCTGAGGGAAATGCTTGCGAAAGTTATCGAAAATCTGTCTTTTAGTGTGCCCGAGGAAGTCTAAGTTACCCTGTTGCTTGTACCTGTTCAGGAACTTAGCGAATTGCGGAGCCGGCTCTTTGGCTGCGTTAGCCAGCATCTTTTCGAACTCGTCAAGGCTGTATAATCCTTGCTCTCTCAATCTCTCGCGACAGATGTATTCGCAGTATTTATTTACATCCTCTTGGGATTGTATCGGTTCTATATCTTCGCAAACGGGTTGTTTTTTCTTTGCGGTTTCGGAGCTTGCAATGTTGTTGATGTTGATTGTACCGCCGGACATATGTCCGATAACTACATTGGGGCTGTTAAGAATGACACTCATGGCTTATTATTATAAAAAAGCGCGGGGTGCTGTCTCCCTATCTCAAATGCTGCCTAGGAAGCGACACAAACAGAAAGAACAGACGCCCCACGCCGTAGTTGTACTACGAGGGGACATCCTCCTTGTCTTGTGTCTTTTAGTTTCCTAGGCTAATTTGAAGGAAGGGGATGCTTAACTGCTATACAGTATATGTTATATATTGTTACTTATCGTTTATTTCACCGATATTTATTGTGCCTTCCGTTTGAAGGCTGATATTTTGCGCTTGTATGTGGTAGTGAACGTCACCTTGTTTGGCTTGAAGCTGTTGTTCAAGTGCTGCGTTTTTCCGTTCAGCCTCCAGCAGCTTGGCTGCAAGTTCCTCTTGTGTGTATTGCACCTCGCCTTTCAAGAAGCCGTACAGATACACTTTCTTTTCTATCTGCTTGGCAAGGACTTTTTGATAGGTGCGCAAGTCGCGGAGCAGTTCATTATAATGCTCATCGTCGCTCTTATTACGCATTTTGCCGTTCTCAAATCCTTGGAAATGGGCACGGATGTCATAGAAAGATGCGTTCACGTTTACCGGCTCGGCGTACAGAACTTTATCGTTCTTGTGCAGATAGTACTCCCACAATTTACGACCTGCTTCCATGACTGCCTGTGCAGCCGGTGTGAACTTCATCGGCTCGGTCGGAATCAGGCTTTCTTCTTCGCCAAAGAGGGTGTCGGCGCTTTGCGGTTTCAGTTTGCCGGCAATGAAGTCCGACATAAAATGCGAAGCAAAATTATCCGGCGCATTGACTTGCTGCTCGGAAAATGGAATCCAATGGTTTATGCCTTGCTCGGAAGTAATGCGGTTTTGTCCGTGAAATAATGTATATGCCAAACAATCACTTTGGAAGTCTTTGTCATATTTCCAATTTTCAATTGGCGAGAAAAACTGATCGCGGTCGTTAAGCCAATTAGCATCAATAACAAGGCGTACAGATAAATTCACGCACGCAGGGATAATATTTCCGCTGTATAATGGCAAAAAGATTGCGTGACTTTCAGAAGAGTGATTTACCAAACAAGTAAATTTATTATTTTGAAAATCAGAACCTTGTATTCTCTCGTACCCAATTATCTTATCGCTCTTATTACTTGGCCTAAATGAAGTTATCCATTTAGTTATAAGGGGATAATTATTGTCTGCCGTAACAATTGCTTTTGTTCCCTCTAATTCTTCTTTAGAATTATAAACATCGACTATTACTCTCTCCGGCAAGCGTTCTTCAATAGTATTACCCCAAATAAAGAAACCTATCGGGAACTGTCCTGTAACATTATCGAACGTATTTGCAGGAACAATAAATGCCTTTTCAAGTTTTACCTTAAAAATGCGCCTGAAATCCGCGAAATTCGCCGCTTGCAGAATTTTNNGGATTTCTTGGTGTACTCGTATAAAAAATTGGGCAAATAATTCCACTATAGATTTACCAATAATATCCTTATATTTATTGTAAGTACTATTAGTAGTCGCAGCACCGGACTGATTGCTTCCTGTGTTAGTTACAGTCCTTGCGTTTGTGGCCTCTTTGTAAGGCGGATTGATATAAATGACAAGGCGTTTGCGCTTTTCTTCGTCGTTGATAATATCTTGCAAGCCTTTCGGAAGCTCGGCAAAATCGCCGTTAAGGAAGTCGAATTGGAAAACGTGCGATTTGAGCAAGTTAGAGCCATCGCCCATTTCCTCAATACGTTGGTGCATTACATCTACATCCGCTTTATCAAGCGTAGAAGCCCAGATATTATATTTATTAGTAAGACCGGCAAGCAAGTTACCCGTGCCTGCGCAGCAGTCCCAAATATAATAGTTATCTTGCCAATCTTCACCGAGCACGTTAGCGAGGTATTCTTGGCTTTTCTCTACCCAAATACGCGGTGTAAAATAGGAACCCTTACGCTCACGTATATCTTGAGGTACAAGCAAATCGCGGCGCTCTACAATCTTATCCCAGTACTCCTTTTTCGGCGGGCGAGTGTATTTCGACCAGAAGCGGGAGTGCGCCGCCATGTTATCATTGAACGGCACCGACTTGGATGAAAACAAGCCGTCTGTATCTATTTTGCGGTCGAGTTCGTAATGGTTGGACTTGAGCAGCACATGTAAATTCTCTAACAGCGTCTCGTTGTCGCCGGACATAATATCAGCCAGATAAAAGTCCGCATCAAGCAGTCCGTTCTTCTTGGCATTATCCCAATTAACGGCAATGGAAGGCATCACCTCTTTGCGCCATTTTTCATATATGTGCGTAAAGTTATTATAGGTAATACGCATGCGTTGTACGCTGTCGCGACCGCTCACAAAGTTCTTTTTGATGAAACGCTGCAGATCCTTTTTGTCGTTGAAGAAATGAAAGAAATAGACGTTCTCGTTCTCCTTGCCGGTTTCCGTTAGCTGCTTCTTTACCATTTCCTTGAGTTGCTTGAACTCTTTGGACTCATGGTCAGAGGGCGCAACCGTCCAGTCGAAGTCATTTTGCGAGAAAACTTCCATCACCGCGCTAAAGGGGATAAAGGCGATTTTCTCCGCGTCAAAAGCGCCGAGGAACTTAGGCGGCAAGTTCTTATCGAACGTGCGCTCGCGACCTATCGTGAATATCAGTTGTATAAACGCATCATGGAAAGCCGAAGGCGTAAGTGCCCCTTTCTTGGCTTCTGCCCACAAGAGGTATTCGATTTCAGGGAATAATTCTTTACCTGTCTGAGGTATTGCTACACTGAAATCAATGTTACCTATCAATTTCCGGCAATCATAATCCTTAAAGAAATCTTCACGAACATTGTTGATGATTGTTCCTTCTTTGTCTTTTAGCGAATAGTAAGCCATATATCTCTATTTTTTATTCCGTTTCACTCATAATCACTGCACTCACCACTTTTCCCTCTTTCAGGTCGCAAATGATTGTGTCCGGCTGCTCTGAGCTTATCGACCAACCGCAGATATACGCCTTGCTCTCACCGCAGAACTGCACCTGCTCCGGCAGAAAACTCCCGTCCCCATGGTCAGCCACAGCAGCTGCCAACCCCCAAGGCGTACAACCGTCAACAGGCACACCGCACACGCGGTCGGTACGCTTCGCGCCTCCGCACGCACATACTAACGCGCATACAATACTAAGAATAATACACTTGCCTGCCATGGTCCAAAAAAGGGGACGATTCTTTTGCTCCACATTCGGATGCAAAGATACGACTTTNNCCTGACAGCAACTCGAATCTTATGCCCGAAAAAGGGGACTATTGTCTTGCGCAGACAATTTCAAGATTTCAAGATTTCAGGATTTCAAGATTTTTTCGACGAAACGCTTGCATTTGTCAAAAAAAAGTCGTATCTTTGCATCCGAATGTGGAGCAAAAGAACCGTCCCCTTTTTCGGGCATAAGATTCGAGTTGCTGTCAGGGGTGGCAGTTATGGTGGCGGTGCGTGAGTTCAGGCGCACCGGCAGGTTTCCCGGGAAATGTTAAAATGATTTTGTTCAACATACTACGAGCGGCTCAAACGAATCGCCCGCAAAGCATGTGTGTATGGAAAAAATACAGCGAATAGCAACTTTCTGCACCAAAAATTTGCATATATCAAAAAAAAGTGTTACCTTTGCAGCGGATTTGAGGTGTGCAAGCCTCTGTTCATTGCTTTGATGATCTTTGCACAAGGTCACATCGTAAGGACACCGATTCAATTCGGAAAAGTAAGCCACCAAGGTGTGTTTGCTTATTGAGAGGGTTTTCCCTCTCATTTTTTATTCCACATTCTTCGAAATCTCTTCTCGAACTTTGAAGAGAATACAAATTGTCTTGATATAGTAATAGGTTCGCTCCCCCTATATATCCATAATTCACGCATCCCACGACATTCACTAAACGCCCTCTTAATTTGCGCAATAGCGCTACTTGCGTTTAGATTATACGCAACGTCAATAATGACCCTTTTGGGGGGGCAGAAAAAATCCTCCGCAGGCATACACCACATGCACAAAAAAAAAGCACTGCTCAAATGAGCAATGCCTTTTCGCGTTCGGTAACTCGCTTGCGTCATATTAAAATAGCCATTAATATGCAACTTGCATGCAAGTACGTCCGATTTCGTGTATACCGCCTACGATTTTCTCACGTTGTGCAGGTTTCGGATGACGAGTGCCACAAGCATATTGTGATAACATCGCTTTACTAACACCTGTTATTTGAGCCAGATATGCGAATGAAATATACGCCTTGCACTCCTGCAAGACAGCTGACATGTCCTTGACAAAAGTAAACGAGGCTTCAACATCCTTGCCTGTACGCTCTTTGTAATTTGCGCGCATTCCATTGAATACAGCCAGAAAATCCTTCTCAGCCTCTTCTACAGTTGCGCCTTCTCCGAATACGCCAAACGGAAAATCCTCATTGCAATATACGCTATACCAGCCTGCGCCATTGCTTTCAACATGTGCTTCGTAAGTCTTGTTCATATTCTTCGGTTTATGCGATACCAGCATCGCGAATTATGTTTTTCAATGTACCTGGGGCAACTTCTTTGCTGCCATGGTTGCTCGTCGGAAAATACTTGCCAGTAATGGGACTATACCACTCCGGATGTCCTGCTATAGACTTTCCCGTAGGATAGCAGCCTGCCTTTTTGAGCCTTTTATGGAGTTCGTTGTATTTCATTTGCTATATTGCTTGCAAAGATAATGCTTTTTTTTTGAATAACAAAAACTGCGCTATTAGAAATGTAATTTTTATGAAAACTAACCTATCTTTGACAAGATGACATTACAATTTTGCCCACAAAAGGCTCAACGTAAGTGACATTCTCCCATTGGTCAAAGTCAACTGGAAGCAGTGCTTCGAGTTCTTATCTCGCTATGCTCGAACGATTATTTGGTCAATGAGTTGCGTCTTTCCGCCCACCCACTTGACAAATGGTTTCGCTTTCATTGTTGTAAAATTAGAACATTTCGGATGAATTATCCTTATTCGACTGCAAAGGTACGAAAAAAAATCTTATATACGCAAATAAATTGCAGAAAAATTTGCAAATGTCAAAAAAGTCGTATCTTTGCACCCGAATGTGGAGCAAGACAATTCTCCCCTTTTTTTGTCCATATTTCACGCCGCAGGCATAAGCCACAGACATAAACAAAGAGAGCAACCTTTCGGTTGCTCTCTTTCGTATCTCCTTATACCTGTTTATGCATCTTTGGGCGGCGTGCGGCTACCCTGTACGTTGCACTCCTTCATCTTCAGATCCGCACAAGTTCTCCACCCTACAGTCTCCTGCGCAGCACGCCGGTTGGCCTCTGAATCGTCCACGAAGAGTATCCTGTCCGGGGAGGAGCAAATCTTCCCGTTGACAATCCTGTAGAACATCCCATCGGGTTTCATCATGTGGTATTCAAACGAAAGGAACACATCATCAAAGCACTCGTCTATCCGCTGGCCGTACAACTCCAGCGTGTGCTGCCAGTGGATGGCATCGGTGTTGGATAACAGATAGATTCGGAAACCCTCGTCCTTCAGCCGTCTGACACTCTCCCAGGTGCTGTCGTCAATACCGGCATGCATCTTGTTCCAAGCGTCAATGACCTGTTGTCCGCTTGTACCACGCACACAGTATTTCTGTACGCACCTCACGAACTCTTCCGCGCTCAGTTCTCCCGTCTCCAGCCGCACACGCAATGTGCCCGGCAGATCATTACCCAGCCCCAGCACGGCGGATATATCCTCATCGGACATCAACCGCCTGAACGCCCGCAGACACCCCTCTCTGTCGTGCTTCATCAGCACTCCGCCAAAATCCAAGATGATGGTGGCAGCAGACTTATCCAACACATCCCAGAAGCATTGCGGAAGATACACGTTGGGCAGTGATGCGGCCTCCATAAAATACGGTGCAACATCTTCCGGCGTGTAGCCTGCAATCCCGCAACCTACGGCTGTCACCAGATAATTATGGTCAGGGTCAGCCAATGCGTGCCGTGTAAAGCGCTCAACGGCTTCGGCAAGTGATTGTTCTCCCTCCATGGTCGGCAGCGCATAACATTTGCCGGTTATACCCTCGCCTACCCCCCACTCCGCACCGAAATACCGGTGCGCAAAAGCCGCAGCACCGCCACCGTGATAACCTTGTTTGTTGCTGCCAAACACAAACACCTGGTTCGGCAGCAGACAATCAATGCGCTCCGGCGACACTCTGTGCTTCTCGCCGTACTGACCCGCATACTGCGGATGATGTTTTTGTTCTTCAGACATTTTCGTAACGGATATTTATGGGTCAATGCAGATTACAAAAAAGTGGTCATACCGACCACTTTGATGCATCATACCGTATCGCTCAGCAGGAGATGGAGGCTCGGCTGTTGAAGCCGTCGATGAACATGGTGAGCGGTTCACTCAGGCGCACATGGCGGACGAGGTCGGTCTCGTTGACGGCCGGCAGAGCGTTGAGCACGGCTTCGTCGTAATGGTCGTCGGCCGGGCGCGCCCACTCATCGACATTGATATAGCCGACATTGAACGAGGTGAGGTTCTGGAAGAAGTGGCTGCCCTGGCTGGGCTCGATGCGGAAGTTCTCCAGACTGCACTCGGCGATAGCCTTCGCCTCGCTGATGTCGCTCCACTGCACCGGCACGCCCAGCGACGGGATCTGCGACCCCCAACGGCCGTAACCGATGAGCAGGTACGAGCGTCCCTGCTCGCGCATGAGGTTGTTCCACTGGCGGACGGTAGCCGCCATCTCGCGCGTACGCAGCACATCGAACGCATCACGGCGCAGGTAGATGATATCCTGCACATCGTCAATCTTCCCCACTCCCAGCGCATTCGCCGAGCGAAGGAACGCATGCGAGTCGTCCACGGCATCCCAATCGACCTGAGCGGTCAGACTGTCAGACGAGATAGGACGAATCTGCAGCACGTGGAAGATCTGCGGTTCGCGCTCCAGGTTGACGGCAAACTCTATCTCCACCGGACACTTGATCTCCTGCGCGGCTATATCCAGCAGCGTGCGTATGATCTCCGCCAGCGGGAAGGTGTTGAACTTGAGTTGCGGCGCAAAGGTGACGATACGCGGTCCGTCGGGATAGCAGGAGTCCACTATGCGCATATTCTCGCGGTCGAAGGTCGAGGCGATGAGTTTGAGCGACTCGAACTGTCCGCAGTCGTTGATAGCGATGCGCTCGAGGTTGACGGCATCGTCGATAGAGGTCTTGAAGCGTTCGGGACTGAGCGAGAGCGCCAGCATGGACTGCTGGGTCTCACGCATGGCCAGATCGACCGTGGAGGTCTGCATCACATGCTTGGGGTACTTCGGCGAGAAGCGCAGCACCTGTTCGCCGTCCACCACCGCCTTGCCCAGACCGTATGCTATCTTCACGATACCGTCCTCGGGTTTCTCCTTGCCCACCGGGTAGAAATTGATGCTGCGTGCCACACCGGAGATGACGGGGAAGAAATAGTTGCCCTCCTGCTCGCCGCACACCTCCTGCAGCACGATGGCCATCTTCTCCTCGCTGAGCACGTTGCCCGTGGAGGCGATATATCCGCGCGAGGCGGCGAAATACACCGAGGCATAGACGGACTTGACCGCCTTGCTCAGCAGACGCAACTGCTGGTCTTCGTTCTCGGTATGCGGTATCATGTAGGTGCTATAGACACCGGCAAAAGGCTGATAGTAGGAGTCCTCGAGCTTGCTGGACGAGCGTATGGCCAGAGGCTTGTGGGTGACGCGTATGAAGTGCACCAGCGCACTGCGCAGGTCTAACGGCAGCATGGCGGAGACGAACTCGGAGAGTATCTCCTCGTCACTGAGGTCGGCGTTGATGACGTACTGCAGGCCGTTGTCATGGATAAACCGGTCGAAATACTCGGTGGTGATGACCATGGTTCGCGGCACAAACACGCGCACATCCGGCCATCGGTCGTACAGGTCGTGCTTCTGCAGCATATGGTTGAGGAACGCCAGTCCCCTGCCCTTGCCGCCCATGGCACCGTCACCGCAGCGGGCGAACCAGATGGTGTCGTTATAAGTGTCGTCGGCATAACGCGCCACGACACCCAGCGCCTGGTTGATGCGGTAGTCGTGGATAAGGCGTATGTTGGTCTGGCGGATGTTCTCGATATCCGTCTCGTCCTGGATCTTGAGCTGCTGCACATGCCTGCCTATAGCGAACAGTCCGCGCGCAAAGAGCCACTTGCTCAGGTAGTTGTTGTCACTCAGGCGCCGGAAAGCCGCCGGCGAGATGGTGGAGATGATACGCTCAAAGCCCTCCAGGTCACTCGCGCGGTCTATCTCTCTGCCGGTACGCGGGTCGCGGGCGATGAAGTCGCCGAAGCCGAACTCCCGCTCGATATACTCGCTCACCTCCTGCGTCAGCGTCTTGGATTGCTTGATCACAAAGCCCACCTTGAGTTTGTTCGCCGTCTGGCGCATGGACTCCTGCGACGATTGCATGAGGAAGGGCATAGTGGGGTTGTCCTTGCGGATAAGGCGGCAGAGCTCGATGCCGGCATCAAGTTTCTCGGAGGACGAGGGGTCACCCTTGTGCAGCACGAAGCCTATGTCCGAGATGACGCCAATGATGTTGCTGCCGTAGCGGTTATACAGTTCCACCGCCTCGTCGTAACAGGTGGCCATGAGCACCTTGGGGCGCGAACGCTTGCGCAAGAGCTGCTGCTTCTCGTTGAGCGCATCGCGGATGGCTATACTGTTCTGACGGAGCACCAGGTTATACAGCAGCGGCAGGTAGGTCGAGTAGTAACGCACGCTGTCCTCTACCAGCAGGATGGCGCGCACACCCTCGCTCAGGATGTCATGCTCGGCGTTCAGTCTGTCCTCCACGAGCTTGATGATGGCGATAATCAGGTCGGTGGAGTTGTTCCAGTTGAACAGATAGTCGATATTGCGCTTGTCCTGCTGCTCAATGCGCCGGTAGAACTCCTTGTTGAACGACGAGAGCAGCACGATCGGACAGTTGGGCTGCAGGCGTTTGGCCTCCGCCGCAAAATCCCACACCTCGTTGCCTCCGGCGCTATATACCAGCACTATCAGGTCGTACCGCTCGCCCAGATGGACATTGGCCAGCGCCTCCTGGGTGGTCTCCGCACGGTCGATAGCCGGCGGGTTGCTCAGGTTGAGTTCGGCGTACTCCTGCGCTATCTGCACGTCGATACGTCCGTCCTCCTCCAGCGCAAAGCTGTCGTAGTTGTTGCAGACGAGTAGTATGCGCCTTACGCGGCGCTCCATGAGTGAGGTATAGCTGTTGGTCTCCATGGCGGCTGGGCAAATGGTTGACGGAAAGGAAGCGGCCTAATAGACCGTACCCTCAAGCATGGCGCGGAACTGCGGCATCGGGCAGTGGGTGTCGCGCTCGACAATCAGTGTCTTCAGGCCGGCATAGATCTTCACCTGCTTCATGACATCGTCCATCGTAGCCTCGGGTCCGAACAGTTCGCGCGAACTGTCGGGCGCAAAGAAATACTCCTCGGCAAACGCGTCCCAGAACCGTGCGGCGGTGGCGTTGGACATATGGTACTGCTCCAGCGTCCAGCTCTCGTCGTTCAGGCAGCAGCACAGGTACACCATGCCGACATCGAACATCGGATAGCCGTAGCAGAAGTCGCCCAGGTCGATGAAGTACGGCGTACGTACACCGTTGTTCTCAACAAAGATGCCGTTGCTGAACTGCAGGTCGCCGTGGATGGCGGTGTCCGCCTCGGGCGCTGCAGCGATGAACTCACGGATCTTACGCTTCTGTTCGGGCGTGAAGTCCGGGTTCTTCTCCAGCATGGCATACAGGCGGTCCTTGACGGACTCGAACCGGGTGGTGTCCACATGGATGGTGTGGAGTTTCTTGCACAACTTGGCGAACTCGCGTGCATACTCCTCGGCGCGTTCAGGCTCGTCGCCGCAGGCACGCGAATACGAACGCTTGCCGTCCAGACGGCGGAAACGGATGCCTATGCGCTCACCGTCGGTAACCAGGTCACCGGGTTCGGGCGTAGGGATACCCATGGCATAGACCTTTTGCGCCAGTTCAAGCTCCTTCTCCGCAGCCTCGAAGTTGCGGAAGTACATCTTGAGCATGATGCTCGGGTCCGTCTTGTGGTTATAACTGGCACCGTTGGCTCCTTCGCCGGTGCGTACGTAATCGTTGATGTCTATTAGTATTGGTTTCATATACGTTTTATTTCTTTAATTTTGTCCTTGTTCTTTCAGCGGAGAGGTCCTACTTCATGAACGGCAGGTTCTGCGCAATGGCGAATGTGGTTTCTGCAAGAATTTCGTTCTGCGGATTGTCGCCGTTGATGGCGTTGAACAGACGTGTCAGACCAATCTTTCCGCCACCCTGGCGGAGGATATAGACGATGCAGATGTTCTGCACGCCCACCGCCGATGAGATGATATCTATATCCGTATTGCCGAGCTGGTAGCGTGCCAGCGAGTATGCATCCTCCTCGTACTTGAGGAAGAGCCTGTGCACATCGCCCAGTGTACGGCAGTCGAACGCCTTGAACACGCGCAGATAGGCATCCAGCGGCACATCCTGTATCTCCGCCTGGTTGAGCGCGGCTATACGTTTGTTCAGAGCGTCAAACGGTTCAGTCTGCAGGTAGTTGCCGAACGTGTCGCCGTCCAGCTGCACGTCATCCAGACGTCCGCTGCTGACCAGTTGCTGCACACGCCTGCGATAGGCGGTGAGCTCGGTACGGATACGGCTGAACTCGTCATCCGCCAGCTCAAGCAGACTGGCCAGACGGCTCATCTGCCGCAAGTATTCACGCGGAATCTCGACACCGGACTTGTAGCCCGTGTCGTGGTTGATGGCCGCCCATGCGTGCTGCAGGGTTGTACGCAGCTGCAACTCGAAGGGGATAGTGTTCAGCTGCGGGTAGTCGGGATCGGAGTACAGGGATTTGGGAATGCGGCAGATGTAGTGCAGCGAGTTGTAGCCGAAGCTGTCGAGCTGGTGCAGCCGGCGCTTGTCCACGGAGTTCTCCCAGTCGATGTCGAACAGTTTCTCCGCCATGGCGGCGATGCGGTCCACATCGTCGGTGTAGAACGTGATGATACGTGCTCCGAGCAGGTCGGTTATATCATCAATCGACCCGTACTTGCCCCCCTTGAGGGCGAGTTTGCCGGCAAGGCTGCCGCGCGTCTTGACACGTGACTTGACTGAGGTCACCTCGATGTCGTTCTGCCGCAGCGTCCTGCCGAGCAGTTCTTCGACCAGCGCACTCATATGCTCCAGCGTAGGCCGCAGTTCGTCGTACTGCTCAAGAAGAAATTCGGTATGAAGGTCCATTGTCCTGGCTGTAGGTGTTAATCCGGTCAGATGATTTCAAACAGGCTGATGAATCCGGTCATCATGAACACCTGGCGGATATCGTCATTGATACCCCTTACCTGCAGCTTGCCTCCCTTGGCAGCCGAGTCCTTTCGCAGGGAAAGGAACAGGCGCAAGCCCGATGAAGAGATGTACGCGAGTTCGGAACAGTCGATGATGATGTGTCCGGCGGCCTTCTCAGCCAATGCCTGGATATCCGGAGTAATCTCAGCCGCAGCCGCGGTGTCCAGTCGTCCGACCAGACGGGCAACGATGATGTTGCCTTCGTTTTCAATTGTTATGTTCATACATTATAGATTTTTGGTCAATGTGAGAATATTCTTGTCATCCTTGCGTTCGTAGCGGATGTCGTCCATGATCTGTCGTACGAGGAATATACCCAGTCCGCCTATCGGACGGTCCTCGAAGCCTTGGGTTATATCCGGCTCCTTCTGCTGCGTGGGGTCGAACGCTATACCGCTGTCAGAGATAGTGAAGACCACCTTCCCCGGCGAGGTCTCCGCCTCCACGAGCACGCGTCCGCTCTTACCCGGATAAGCGTAAAGCATAACGTTCGTGACGGTTTCCTCCAGCGCAAGATTGATAGGCATGTTCAATTCCTTCGGCAGTCCGAGAGAGTCAATCCACTCGGCAAGCGTCGGGATCTGCTGGATATCGTTGCGCATGACCAGCAGGTAGTGGTTGCTCGGTGTTTCGGCTTTCGGGTTCCGGACTTCGGACTTGCTGAGCATACGGATGGCGAACAGCGTCAGGTCGTCGCTCTGCTCGGCATTGCCCACATACTTGTCCACCGCCGCACGCAGTGACTCCACCTGCTTCTCCGCCGTCATATCCGCGCTCCACAGGCCTATGGTCTGCTGTACGCGCTTCATGCCGAACTGCTCGTGCAGGCTGTTCTCCGCCTCGTTCAGTCCGTCGGTGTACAGGAAGAGCGTGTCACCGTCCTCCAACTGCTCCGACTGCTCGATATATTCGAACGAGGCCAGCACACCCATAGGCAGGTTAGGCACACACGGCAGGCTTACCGCCTTCGGCTGTGCACCGTTCTGCACCTTGAGAGGCGCGTCATGCCCGGCGTTGCAGTAACTGAGTTTGCCTGTTGACATGTCGAGTATGCCGAGCAGGAGCGTGACGAACATATTCTGCTCGTTACCCTCGCCGCTGAGTGAATCGTTCATCTGGGTGACGATCTGCGCCGGACTGTCCAGATACGAGGTGAAGCTGCGGAACAACGAGCGCGTCACTGCCATAACCAGCGCCGCCGGCACACCTTTGCCACTCACGTCGCCGATACAGAAGAAGAGCCGGTTATCGCGGATATAGAAGTCAAACAGGTCACCGCCCACCTCCCTGGCAGGGATAACCACGCCGTACGCATTGATATTAGGATAATCAGGAAACGGCGGAAAGCGTGTGGGCAACATAGCCATCTGGATCTTACGGGCGATGTTCAGTTCGTTCTCCATACTCCGGTTGCGGGCCATCGATTCAATCAGACGCTTGTTACTGCGTCCCGCGTACCACACAATCACGATGAGCAAGCCCAAGCCCAGTATCATCAGCAGACCGACAATACGGCCTATATGATTGAGATCCCTAAAGAGTTCATCATCAGGAATGATAATCTCGATATGCCATCCGGTAGCGTCAATCTCTTCGTGGAACCTGTTGTACCTGTGGCCTGCCAGCGTGTCCGGCGCCGGTACGATATCCATGCCCGTGCTCGAGCGGATGGAGTAAAAACTGTTGGGATAGACCTGCAAGTAATCCGACAGGTTCTTCAGTTCACTGAGCGACATATCGATACATACGACCGCCACCACCCTGCCTGCCCTGTCATACACCGGGCATGAGCAGCTGACCACATAGGCCCTCGACCCGGAGTCATCCAGGTAGGGTTCGCACCACCAGCAACTGTCGTGCACAAACCCGTTCTGATACCACTCCAGCAGCGTATAGTCGTGGTCGGCACTGCCTATCTGGCGCGTATATATGCTGTCCTCCGATATACGGCTGCTGCAGGCTTCGAAATACCGTCCGTACTTGGGGAAATAGTCCGGCACAAACGCCACCGCCATACTCGTGTTGGCACGCAACGTACTGACAGCCAGGCGTGTGGCGGCGAAGATGGAATCCGGACGGTCCACACACTTCTCCACCATCAGTGCCAGCGCTTTGGCAGCCGTCTCCATCTCGATAGCATGCACGTCAATCTCCAGTTCGGCACGCTGCAGTTCCGTCCTGGCACGCCGTTCAGCTTCCTGGCGGATAGCATGGCGGCTGGTGAAATACATAATACACGTAATGGTCTCCAGCGCAATGGCAGCCACAAGAATAATCCACAGACTTGAATGAATACGTTTTGTTCGCTGTTTCATAACTAACGGCCTATTGAATTAAATCTCCTCCCGAATCAGGTAGTCATTCCTGCTCTGCGAGTTACGGATGACCAGTTCACCCAGGAAACCGGCAAGGAAAAGCATACATCCTAGAATCATCATCAGTATGCTGATGTGGAAATACGGATTGACACCCAGCAGCATGGACGTGCCGACCGTACAGAGAGCATGGATCTTCATGCCTATGACCACACAGATGGCTATCGCGCCAATCAGGAACATCAGGCTGCCCACCAGACCGAAGAAGTGCATCGGCTGCTTGCCGAACTTGTTGAGGAACCAGATGGTCATCAGGTCCAGATAGCCGTTCACAAAACGGTTCATGCCGAACTTCGACACGCCGAACTCACGCTTGCGGTGCTGGACGACCTTCTCGCCTATCTTGGTAAACCCGGCGTTCTTAGCCAGATACGGTATATACCTGTGCATCTCGCTGAACACCTCGATGTTCTTCACTACATCCTTGCGATAGGCTTTCAGGCCGCAGTTCATATCATGGAGCTGAATACCCGTCACACGGCGTGCCGTAGCGTTGAAGAGCTTGGAGGGCAGGTTCTTGGTCAGCGCGTTGTCGTAGCGCTTCTGCTTCCAGCCGCTGACCAGATCGTAGCCGTCCTCCGTGATCATCCGGTAGAGCTCGGGAATCTCGTCGGGCGAGTCCTGCAAGTCGGCATCCATGGTGATGACCACATCGCCCTGTGCCGCCTTGAAACCGCAATACAGCGCCGCACTCTTGCCGTAGTTACGGCGGAAACAGATGCCGCGGACGATGCCGTCAGTACCGGCAGCCTGCGATTTGATATCCGAAATGACCTGCCATGAGTTGTCAGTCGAACCGTCGTTGACGAAAATTATCTCGTAGGAGAACTTATGCTCCTTCATCACCCGGCTTATCCACTCATGGAGCGAAGGCAGGGACTCCGCTTCGTTGTACAGGGGAACTATGATAGAAATATCCATTAGCCTTGTTTGCTTATATTGATTAACTCTTTCTCGTTGATGACATAAATGTCCTTGCCCTCCAGACTCAACAAGCCCTCTTGTGCGAACTGCGAGAGCGTACGAATGGCGTTTGCCGTTGTCATGTTGCTCATGTTCGCCAGGTCCTCGCGGCTCACATGGGCAGCCAGCGTATGGCCGTCATCAGCATAGCCGTAATGGCTGATGAGCGAGTGAACAGCCTCGGCCAGACGTCCGCGCAGGTGCTTCTGCGTGAGGTTGACCTGCCGCATGTCACTCATCGCCAGGTCATGCGCCATGTCTTCCAGCAATCGGTAGCAGAAGTTGTTGTTGCGCAGCATCAGGTCGTGGAACGCCTCGGTGTCCACACTATAGAAAACACACTCCTCCAGCGCACTGGCGCAGGTGGTGTGTGTATCATGTGCAATGGTGGAACGATAGCCGAAGAAGTCGCCGGGCTTGTGCAGACGAATGATTTGCGGACGGGTGCCCAACGCCTCGATATAGATGCGCACCTTGCCGCTCACCAGCAGCAACACGCCGTCAGGAGTGTCACCCTCGCGGTAGATAATCTCATTCTTACGATACATGACCAGACTAAGATGCGACTCAACATACAGTCTCTGCTCAAAGGTCAGTGTTGCCCAAATAGGGTTGATCTCCCAAATCGGAGGGATGTCTAATGCTACCTTGCGTTTAATCATAATTCGGAACAGGTATTCTATGTTGCTATGTTGCCATAGTATTTCAGCGTACAAAGTTACTACTTTTTTTTCAATTATGCAAATAAATTGATAATTATTTTGCTTTTTTTACACATTTATCCGATTTTCGAACAAGCGTTCTATTTTTTTTTTGTATCTTTGCATCGCTTTNNATTACAACCAAAACATTATCTGGCGTATCTTCAGGGCACCATGCGCCGCCGCTGGGACAACCTCGCCTTGGCGGACTTTGACGGCGTGAACCGCTACAACTATTCAGACCTGGCACGCGAGATTGAACGACTGCATCTGACATTCGAACTGACGGGCATCAAGCCGGGTGACAAAATTGCCCTTTGCGGACGCAACTGCGCCAACTGGGGAGCCACGTTTCTGGCCATCGTGTCGTACAAGGCTGTCGTTGTCAGCATACTGCCGGACTTTACCGGCGAAGGCATTGAAGGTCTGGTCAATCACTCCGAAGCGTCTCTGCTGTATGCCTGCTCAAGCATACGCAAAAAAGTGAAGACCGCCAATATGCCGGGTTTGAAGGCTATTGTAGATCTGGACAGTTTCTCACTTGAATTCGCTGCTGACGACAAGCTGAAGAAAGCATACGAGTCTGTGGACAAGAAGATGGCTGAGAAATTCCCGAACGGCGTGAACGTGGATGTAGTGGACGCCTACCCCACTGACAACCTGGACGACCTGGCAATCATCAACTACACCTCAGGCACGACATCAGCCCCAAAAGGCGTAATGATTACCAACCTCAACCTGTCGGGTAATGTGGATTTTGCTGTACACCGCATTCCGCACGGTCCGCGTGACGCTGAGTTGTCGATGCTGCCTATAGCGCACATGTTCGGACTGATGTTCGAGTTCCTCTACCAGTGCTGCGACGGTGCAGAGACCTATTTCCTGACCGGCGCACCTACCCCGTCGGCACTGATGAAGGCGTTTGCCGAAGTACATCCGTTCATGATCCTGACCGTGCCTCTGGTTATCGAGAAGATTATCAAGAAGAAAGTCTTGCCGGTCATCAACAAACCGCTGATGAAGGTGCTGTGGCACACACCGGGTATCCGCCTGATTATCCGCAAGAAAGTCAAAGACTCGCTCATGCAGGCATTCGGCGGCAAACTGCGTTACCTGATTATAGGTGGTGCTGCACTCAACGGCGAAGTGGAGCAGGTGCTCAAGGATATCAAGTTCTGCTATTGCGTCGGTTATGGAATGACCGAGTGCGCTCCGCTCATCTCCTACGAAGACTGGTGGAAGTACAAGTTCCACTCATGCGGCAAGGGCTTGGAGCAGTGCCGCGTACGTATCGACAGCGAAGATCCGCTGCATATCGACGGCGAGATTCAGGTCAAGGGCGTGAACGTCATGAAGGGCTACTACAAGAACGAGGAAGCCACCAAAGCCGTGTTCACCGAGGACGGCTGGATGCGAACAGGTGACCTCGGTATATTGGACAAGGAAGGCAACATCTTCATCAAAGGCCGCAGCAAGAACATGATACTCGGTCCTTCCGGACAGAACATTTACCCCGAGGAGATAGAGGACAAACTCAACTCACTGCCCTGCGTGGTGGAAAGCGTAGTTGTGGCACGTGATCGCAAACTGGTGGCACTGGTATATCCCGACACAACACCTGACGGCAAGAAGCTGCTCGCCGAAGGACAGACACTCGAGCAACTCATGAATGCCAACCTTGAGGCACTCAACGCAGTAATGCCGGCATACAGCAAGGTTTCCGCTATCGAGTTGGTGGACAAGGAGTTTGAGAAAACACCGAAGCGCAGTATCAAACGCTTTATGTATAAGTAAGCTACTCACCCATACAACAAAGAAACGCACACTCACATGTGCGTTTCTTTTTGTTGATATCTAATGCCTATAGCAGCTCAGGCAGATAATCGAGCAGCGCTTTCATATCAGGCAGGAAGACATCAGGCTTCCAAGGCGCAAAATCCTCATATACCAGCGGTCCGGTGTTAAGGATAACCGTAAACAGGTCAGCCGCCCTTGCTGCCTGCAGGCCGAGCGGTGCGTTCTCGATGACACAACACTCCTCCTTGGGGAGACCGCTGCTTTCCCACGCCTTGAGATAGGGTTCAGGGCGCGGTTTGCCATGCGGGCACTCAAACGCCGTAATCATCCGTTCGCGGACAAAGATGCCGGGGAACGCTTTGTTGAGCTGGTCGAGCAGTGTCAGCTGCGCACTACCTGTGACCAGCCATATCTGCCTGCCGGCATCCTGAATGGTCCGGAGCACCTCATAGGCGCCGGGCATAGGTTTGGCACCACCGAGTTCGACGAACATCTGCCCTTTCTCCTTGTAGAACGCATCCACCTCTTCGAGGCTGACCTGACGGTCGGGCTGCTGCGCCTTGTACGTATTGAGAATAACGTCGCGGCTGGTGCAACCTTCCGCCATATAGCAGTCGCGCTGGGTGAAGTGCAGGCCATGGCGTGCCATAACAATCTCCCATGCCCGTGCATGATTAGGCATGGAGTTGAACAGCACACCGTCCATATCGAAGAAAAAGCCTTTTTTCATTGAGCGTTATGGGTTAGCGGTTACGGGTTATGGGTTACAGATTACTGGTGCTGCTCACGGAGCAGGTCGTTAACGGTCTTAACCGGGTTGAACGTGGAAACAGGCACCTCAACAAAGATGGTGTTCCACTTGGACATAGCACCGTTCCAGAGACCCGGGAGTTCCAGTGCCTGCAGGTCGCGTCCGTCCTTGGACTTCTGCGAGATGAAACCGGTCTTCGGGTCAACGAACTTCAGCAGGTCAAACGGCTTGCCCTCATAGTCCTTGATAGCGCAAACGAGGTCAACCGGATTGAAGTACTTCGACTTAGCCATCAGTTCCTTGTCAGGAATCTGAACGGACTCCAGAATCTGGTTGCTGATTGAGCCGTCTTCCTCACGTACGCGGAACGGTCCGCCGCCGGGTTCGCCGGTGTTACGTACCACGCCGCAGACGCGGATAGGACGGTTGAGGCGCGCACGCTCCTCATCGCTCAAGCCGGGCTGACGGAGCGCATCGAACACGCGTTTCTGCTCGGTAACCAGCACACCGGCAAGCAGTTGCTTGAACTCAACAGTTGAGCCCTTCAGACGGTCAGGAACAACGTTGTCGATATTCTTGATGAACACGATATCGGCATCCTGCTCGTTGAGGTTCTCGATGAGTGCACCGTGGCCACCCGGACGGAACAGGAGTTTGCCGTCAGCTGTGCGGAACGGTGTGCCGTCAGGATTAGCGGCAAGAGTGTCCGTCGAAGGCTTCTGCTCGGAGAAGGAGATATTGAACTTCACGCCGTACTTGGCCTCGAGCTTCTGCAGATTGTCGGCAATATGCTTGCGGAACAAAGGCAGGTGGTCATGCGAGACGGTGAAATGGATGTTCACCTCGCCGTTGGATGCAGCGTACATCGCACCTTCAACCATGTGCTCCAAAGCCGGCGTACGTGCTCCGTCACGATAAGAGTGGAACAGGAGCAGACCTTTCGGCAGATTGCCGTAGTTCATATCCTTCAAGAGGAAACGAACAGCGTCCTGACCGTTCTTGCCCGCCAGTTCCTTGCCAAAGGCGAACTTGGATATATTGTCCAAGAATTCACGGATGAACGGCGTCTCTTCGCCATTGTCGAGGTACTCGAACAGATTTTTGAACATGCGCGAGGCTGCACCCGAAGCGGGAACGAACTTCAGCACTTTGTGTCCTTCGGCAAGATACTGCTGCCAGGCAGCAATAAACTCCTTGCGCTCAGCTACAGAAGGACTGATAACGCCCTTATGCAAGGCAGCCGGCTCAACGATATCCAACACAGGAAAGCCTGTCTGGAAACACTTCAATTGCTCTTCCGCCTTCTGAACGGAGATGCCGCGAGCATTAAGTTGCTCGATGTCTTGTTGGGTAAAGTTCATGGGTATATGATTTAAAATTAAAAATTACGAATTACGAATGACTGTAAATTACGAATTAAAAATTACGAATTACGAATTGTTAAATGGCAGATAAGATGGACGTTACGGCAATTTTGTCGGCGTCCTTCATGCTGCCGCGAAGAGTGACAACGGGTTCAACGATTTCGATATTCGACATCTGCTCCAGCATACCGCGCATAACCTTGGCGGCAGCAGGCGCCCAGGAGCCGTTCTCAACGAGTGCAACACGGCGGTTGCGATAGCCCTTGAGCTGGAGCTTGTGCAGGAACGTATGCATCGGCGGGAACAGGTCACCGTCGTACGTGCAGGCGCAAAGGATCATCTTGCCGTAGCGGAATGCATCC
>LXOW01408141.1_pt1 | contig 23162 bp, 10 predicted proteins | sample 1368591 | NCBI WGS metagenome assembly LXOW01 (sample SAMN04884650, study PRJNA319009) | bovine gut metagenome | isolation source: Cow rumen | host: Bos taurus | place: Italy: Legnaro (PD) | collected 2014-07-09
GACAACTACGACAAGATTGAGCAGGTGGCTACCGTCTCTGCCAACAACGACAAGGAGATTGGCGAACTGCTGGCTGAGGCTATGCGCAAGGTGTCGAAGGACGGTGTCATCACCATCGAGGAGTCGAAGAGCCGCGACACCCACATCGGTGTGGTCGAGGGTATGCAGTTCGACCGTGGCTATCTGTCTGCCTACTTCATGACCGACAGCGAGAAGATGGAGTGCGTGATGGAGAATCCTTACATCCTCATCTACGATAAGAAGATCTCTAACATCAAGGACTTCCTGCCTATCCTGCAGCCTGCTGCCGAGAGCGGACGCCCCTTGCTGGTGATTGCCGAGGATGTTGATTCTGAGGCCCTTACCACACTGGTTGTCAACCGTCTGCGTGGTGGTCTGAAGATCTGCGCTGTGAAGGCTCCTGGCTTCGGCGACCGTCGTAAGGCCATGCTCGAGGATATCGCTACGCTGACTGGTGGCGTGGTGATCAGCGAGGAGAAGGGTCTGAAGCTGGAGCAGGCTACGCTCGAGATGCTCGGTACCTGTGACAAGGTGACTGTTTCGAAGGACAACACGACCATCGTGAACGGTGCTGGCGACAAGCAGGCCATCCAGGATCGTATTGCCCAGATCAAGAAGGAGATTGAGATAACAACCTCTTCTTACGATAAGGAGAAGTTGCAGGAGCGTCTGGCCAAGTTGGCTGGCGGTGTGGCTGTGCTCTATGTGGGTGCCAACTCTGAGGTGGAGATGAAGGAGAAGAAGGATCGTGTTGACGATGCCCTCTGTGCTACCCGTGCTGCCATCGAGGAAGGTGTGGTTGCCGGTGGTGGTACCACCTACATCCGTGCTCAGGAGGCTCTGGCCGGTCTGAAGGGTGACAATGCCGACGAGCAGACAGGTATCAACATCATCTGCCGCGCCATTGAGGAGCCGCTGCGTCAGATTGCCGTTAATGGCGGTGCTGAGGGCGCTGTGGTTGTGCAGAAGGTTCGCGAGGGCAAGGGCGACTACGGTTTCAATGCCCGTACCGATGTCTATGAGGATCTGCGCGAGGCCGGTGTCATCGATCCTGCCAAGGTGGCTCGTGTGGCTCTGGAGAATGCCGCTTCTATTGCCGGTATGTTCCTGACAACTGAGTGCCTGATCGTTGACAAACCTGAGAAGGAGCCTGCTATGCCGATGGGCGGTGCCCCAGGCATGGGCGGCATGATGTAATCATCTGAGTATCTGTCAGGCTTAGCAGAATAATATAATTTTGCTAACTTAGCATAACAAATTAGGGGATGGATAGTGTTGTCCATCCCCTTTTTATGCTATTTTTGTGCGGACACAACTATTTTATTTGAGAATATCTTGCATATTCCTGCATTTTGCCGTACCTTTGCAGTGTGAGAATGGTGTCATATCATTTGCTCGCAAGAAAGTGTTAGACACTCTGAAGTGAAAGATATTTTTTTGATTTGTTTTAGTAGATTAGNNCCAAACGACAACTTTAACAACGATTACAACTTTTATTTCATATTTTATTCGTACCTTTGCAGCGTATGAAAAGAATATGGCTGTTGTTCACCCTGCTGGTTGGCCTGTCTGCTTCGGCCCAGCAGCAGAAAATCGGCGATTTTATCGAGTCTACTTCGTATAACCTCGACAAGATCGGTGTAAGTCGCAGTCAGCAGTATCAGCCCCGTCATGGCAGTTTTGTCTGTGAGAACGGCGAGAACCGCTATACCCGTGCGCTTTATGGCTCGTATACAGACTGGCGGCTGGAGACCTCTGACCGTCCGGTCTTTGCGGTGGTCAAGAAAGACCATCACCGGAATATCCGTTTTGTTCTGGAGATAGATGGCGTCGCCTATCCGTTGGATCAGACGGATTATTGTCGGGCGTCGTATCGGGATGGCCGAAGGGAGTATCAGTTGAAAGACAAGCGATGGGGTGAGGGTGTCGTGCGGATCGAGGTGTTGGCGATGCCGGATCGAGAGGCGGCCGTATGGCGGATTGCCTCCCCGCAATTTGAAGCCCGTCTGCGCGTCATCGCCTGTCAGATTGCTCAGCCGAAGCTCCATCGTAATGGTGACATCGGAGCCGACAAGCCCGGTTGTCTGGAAGCGGCAGGTGATCCGCTGCAGACAGTGGAGCTGGCTTTTGGCAAGAGTTATACTGCCTATTTGGAAGTGGATTTAGACCAGCTGCGTCAGATGGAGCCAGAGGCGGGTAGGACTGCCTTCCAACAGGCCCGTAGCCATTATCGGCAGTTGGCTTCGCGCATTCGGTTTCAGACGCCCGATCCTTATATCAACACCCTTGGCGGTGCTCTGGTGCTGGCGGCGGATGGCGACTGGGACGGACAGACCTGGCTGCATGGCTGTGTGGGTTGGCGTATGCCGTTGGCAGGCTGGCGGGCTGGCTATTTGGGCGATGTGTTGGGTTGGAACGAACGGGCTGTGTCGCATTTCGATGCCTATGCCAAAAGTCAGGTGACAAATGTCGAGCCGGTGATTCCCCATCCCTCGCAGGATCCGAAGATGAATCTGGCGCGGGCCGAGAAGAAATGGGGTACGCAGATGTATTCGAACGGCTATATCTGCCGTAATCCGGAACGCAACGACCAGATGCATCACTACGACATGAACCTGAATTATATGGATGAGTTGCTCTGGCATTTCCAATACGATGCCGATACGGCCTATATGCGTAAGATGTGGCCGGTGATTACCTCGCATCTGGCTTGGGAAAAACGCAACTATGATCCGGATGGCGACCATCTGTATGACGCCTATTGTTGCATCTGGGCCAGCGATGCGCTCTATTATAACGGGGGGGCTGTGACCCATTCATCGGCCTATAATTATCGGGGCAACAAACTCGCTGCCCGTATCGCGGAGATGATCGGTGAGGATCCGCAGCCTTATCGCGACGAGGCTGAGGCGATCCTGAAAGCGATGAACGAACGGCTTTGGCTGTCTGCGAAAGGTGTCTGGGCTGAGTATCAGGATGCGATGGGGTTGAAACGTACGCACGACCATCCTGCCGTCTGGAGCATCTATACGCCTATCGACTGCGGGGCTTGTACGCCCGAACAGGCTTATCAGGCCACCCGCTATGTGGATGCGCATATACCCCATATCGATGTAGAAGATACGGGCTTGCAGACGATTGCCACCAGCGACTGGCTGCCTTATTCCTGGAGCATCAACAATGTAGCGGCTGCTGAGGTGATGCATACGGCGTTGGCTTATTTCGAGGCAGGACGTGCCGAGGAGGCTTATCGACTGATGAAGGCAAACATCCTCGATCAGATGTATTACGGTGCCTCGCCAGGCAATTTCGGACAGGTCAGTTATTACGACGCTGCCCGAGGGGAGTGCTATCGTGACTTTGGTGACTGCATCGGCATTTCATCACGCACCTTGTTGCAAGGACTCTTTGGGATTATTCCCCAGGCATTGGATGGTAAGTGCATTATCAGGCCTGGTTTCCCAGAAGAGTGGGATAGTGCCAGTGTGAAGACGCCCTATTTAGAATATAGGTTTACGCGTAAGGATGGGGTGGATCGTTATGAGATTACTCAGAATTTCCGTCGGTCGTTGAAGATTGTGTTGCGGCAGAATCTGGGCGGTGGTCAATATCGTGATATCGAGGGATCAGCAGAGGCGTGTCAGGTGATTGAGGCCGCGACGAATCACGGCGACAGTCCCCGTGTAGTCCGCTACGCTGCCCACACAGGGGACAGTCCCCATGATTCGTGTTCCCTCCAAGGTGATCAAAAATTCCGCCCCGTGCGCATCGGGCGCTATTTCAACGCTGAGGTGGATGATATCTTTAAGAATGAATACCTGAGTCCGAGGCCGCAGACGACCACCTTGCAGATTCCCACACAGGGCATCGGTGAGTGGTGCCATCCGCAGTTGACAGCCGAGATAAACGACTCGGTGTTCCGTACATTGATTAAGGATGGTCAGTTCGTGGTGGCGGGCGTGCCTTTCCGGACACCCGCAGTGGGGAACAATATTGTCTATACCAGTCTGTGGGATAATTATCCTGATGCCGTGACGATTCCTGTCGACGGCAAGGCAGAGACGGCCTGGCTGCTGATGGCTGGCAGTACGAACCACATGCAGAGTAGAATCGATAATGGACTCGTCATTGCCACGTATAGGGATGGCTCCCAAGATACACTTGCCCTTAGGAATCCAGACAACTGGTGTCCTATTGAGCAGGACTATTATGTGGATGGCAAGGCTTTCCAAACCTTGGAGCCAAGACCTTGCCGCGTGTGTCTTGGTACGGGTGATGTCAGTCGTGACCTGGGTAAGACCTTGGGCATTCAAGGTGTCTATGGTCGTGAGATTCCCGGTGGTGCCGCACAGATGCTCCCGATGCCGCTCAATCCGCGCAAGCGCCTGAGATCGCTCACCGTCCGTACGCTCTCCAATGATGTCGTCATCGGCCTGATGGCCGTTACACTACAGTGAATAGTGATTAGTGAATAGTGAATAGTTATGCAGAAACTCATAGAATTATACAAACAGTGGAAGGGTGATGAGCCAGCAAATGTTCATCAGATTCCTGGTGGCGGTAGTAACCGTACTTATTTTCGTATGACTGACCATGAGGGACAGTCGGTGATCGGTGTGATAGGGACCAGTCGTGACGAAGATCATGCCTTTATCTATCTGACGGAGCACTTTAATCATCGAAAACTGCCGGTTCCGAAGATTCTGGCAGCCAGCGACGACCAGTTGCGTTATCTCCAGACCGACCTGGGCAGTCTGTCGCTTTTCGACGCCATCCGTGGTGGTCGGGAGGCTGGTGGCCGATATACCCTGAAAGAGCAGGAACTCTTGAAACGTACCATCCGTGAACTGCCGAATATCCAGATTCGTGGTGCTATCGGACTGGACTTCTCCAATTGTTATCCTCAGGCGGAATTCGATGTCGACAGTGTGCTCTTCGATCTCAACTACTTTAAGTATTGTTTCCTGAAAGCGACGGAAATCGATTTCCACGAACTGAAGCTTGAAGCCGACTTCCGACTGCTTGCCAAAGATCTGACAGCGGATACGTTCGACACTTTCCTGTATCGTGATTTCCAGGCGCGTAATGTGATGCTGGATCACGATGGCAATCCTTTCTTTATCGATTATCAGGGTGGTCGGAAGGGCCCTTATTATTACGATCTGGCCTCTTTCCTGTGGCAGGCCTCGGCACGCTATCCGCATAAGCTCCGTCGTGAACTGGTCTATGAGTATTACAACTCACTGAAGCAGTATACCGAGGTGCCGCCCGTGCGACATTTTGTCAACCGTCTGTCGCTTTTTGTCCTCTTCCGCACGCTGCAGGTGTTGGGCGCATACGGTTTCCGTGGCTATTTCGAGCAGAAGAAGCATTTTATTGAGAGCATCCCACCTGCGATTCAGAACCTCCGTGAGTTGATAGGACTCGGCATCTTCCATTATCCTTATCTGATGGACATCCTGCGCCAGCTGACGGAACTGCCGCAGTATCAGCAGATCGAGGCGACCGCCAGCAGAGCCGACGGTTACAAGATTACAGACTTGAATCCCTATAAAGCCCATCCGCAGGATGGACCTGCCACCTTCTCAAAGTATGATGCACAGGGACCGCTGGTGGTGAAGGTATTCAGCTTCTCTTACCGAAAGGGTATTCCTGAAGATGAGTCGGGTAATGGGGGAGGGTATGTGTTCGACTGCCGCAGTACGCATAACCCCGGACGTTATGAGCCTTATAAGCAGCTGACGGGACTGGATGAACCGGTAATCCGCTTCCTGGAGGATGACGGTGAGATACTCACCTTCCTCGATAGTGTCTATAAACTGGCGGATGCCCATGTGCGCCGTTATATCCAACGTGGCTTTACGTCGCTGATGTTCTCGTTCGGCTGTACGGGCGGTCAGCACCGAAGTGTCTATTCTGCCCAGCATCTGGCAGAGCATATTCACGAGAAATTCGGCATAGAGGTGCGCATCTGCCATCGCGAGCAGGGAATCACGCAAGTTCTATTAAACGAATAATGGGGGCGGAAGCCCCCATTATTCGTTTATAAAGAGAAAGAGATCTTAGAATCCGATCTGACCATTCCATTTCAGATACCAGTTCTTCCTGTCCATCAGACGGCTCTTCAATCCTTCGTCGATATTGTTCTTGCCACGACGGGCAGCCACCTTCTCGGCGAGGAACTGCTCCGGATTAGGCTGACGGAAGGCAAAGCGCATGATGTCGTAGAAACGGGTGCCTTCGAAGGCCAGTTCCAGACCGTTCTCGTTCAGCAACAGACTGTCGACGACTTCCTTCTGCCTTTGAATCAACTCTGGCGTGTCTTTCTGAAGGAGGAACATACCATCAATGGGTTCGCCATTCTCATCTAACACAGGGATGGGTTCAGCCTCGGGCAAACGATAGTACTCGTTGTACGGCGTCCAACCGGAACCATGACTGTGAATACCTATGGTGTTGTAAACACCAGACGAGCCACTAGATGTTGATGTAATATACTGGGCTGTTACAATACCATAACGTGACTCGGGGAAGTCGAGCTGGCTGATCCACAGAGAATCGCTCTGAGAGTAATAGGGATAGACATCCTCGCGATAAATCTCGTTGTTAAGACCCGTTGACAGGATGCTGAAGGCTGCACGGGGGTAACCGGCTCCATTGAGGGCTTCTGCCAAGCGCAGATAGAGCATCGAACGACGATAGATATGGATGTTCTGGAAGTTCTGCTTATCGATGTAGGAAACGTCGAAACGCTCGCCGGTCAGCGTGTTGGTGCCATAGCCATAACTATAATAATACGAGAGGCGTAGGTCGCCTGCCATGTGTTCGGTCAGGTCTTGCGGTGCATACGAGAAGCTGGTTCCATTGGTCTCCAGACAGCAGTTAACCTGACTTTCTGACAGTTCGAACATGGCGTTTGAAGGCACAATGCTCACGTGGTAGTCGTTATCATAACGCGAATAGAACAGATTGCGCAGTTCGCTGTAGTTACCTTCTGAGCGGATAGAGTCACCGGCGATGATGGTAATGATCTCAGAGTCTGATCCATAGTAATCGTCATCAGAATACCAGGGTGCAACGTTTGTACCAGTTCTGGAGATGCCTGGCGTTCTTCCGGGCGTCCACATTAAATAAGACATACCGACAGGGTAGGCCGAGTTGTCACCATTGCGTTGCGAGATGTATTTGTAATAGCGCATGGCAGCCTCACGGTAGGTGTTCTGGCTACCGGTGACGGTGGCGAGCCAAAGGTTCAGGTCGCCAAGAACCACGTTGATCGGGAAGAAGAGCAGGCGGGAAGCACCGTCGCGGAGGCTTCTGATGTTACCGTAACCGGGGTATTCATCGGCCCAGCGGTCGGTCAGCGGCATCAGGTCGTTGATGAAATACTCGCAGACAGCCTGAAGGTCATATCGCGGATAAGCCTTTTCAGCATCCAATTTGGTGATAATAGGCTCCGTCACGAAAGGTACAGAACCGTAGTTCAGCACCAGCTGGAGGTAGGTCCAGGCACGGATGGCTTTTACGGCGGCAAACTCCTTCATGAAGATATAGTCATTGCGGTTGTTCTTCAGAGCCGTGTCAGCCTTGGCGATGAAATAGTTACAGTTGTTGATGACGGCATAGTAATCGATGGGCTTATTGTAGCGGTTGTCATCACCCATGTCAAAGAGGTACATGTCGCGCAGGTCGCTGTTGGCGTCAGTCGTGAGGTCGACCAGGTCGCCGCGCACCTCTCCGAGGAGGATGGTGCGGTCGCCAATAGCCTGCAGCTTGTTGAGAATGCCAATGACACTATAGATGGAGTCGGTGGCATTGTTCAGGTGGTCTTGGTCTGTGAAGACGACGTGCTCAGACTCCTGATTGAAGAAATCAGAGCAGGATGTCATACCACCAATCGCAAGTACTGCGAAAATGAATTTATATATCTTAGTCATCATAATTTTCAATTATCTATTATTAATTTTCAATTACAACTTAATCTTGATGCCGGCTACGATCGAACGGCTCTGGCTGAGCTGTCCAACATCGATACCTTGTCCGATGACATTCGAAGTCATGGTGAACTCAGGATCGCTGCCCAGATACTTGGTCAGTGTGAACACGTTGTTGGCCTGGATCCAGAACTGGAATCCCTGGATGTACTCGTTGTTCATCGGCAGGTCGTAGCTCAGGGTGACGGTCTTCAGGCGCAGGTAGCTGCCATCCTCAATCCAGCGGTTGCTGAAACGTGAGTTGCCCATCGGATCCTGGAAGGAAAGCTGTGGGATATCGGTCTGCTGACCTTCTACCTGCCAACGGCGCAGGAGGGCTGTTGTCTGGTTCATGAAACGTGAACCGCTCTCCAACTGTGAACGCTGATAGTTGTAGACATCATTGCCATACGAGTAATTAAAGCGCAGATCCAGTTTCAGGTGCTTATACGACAGGGTTGTGAAGATGTTGCCGTAGATGTCGGGGTTAGGATTGCCGATAATCTCGCGGTCGGCCTCGGTAATCTGGTGGTCTCCGTTCAGGTCGGCGAAGTGAATGTCGCCAGCCTTGAAGTAGTTCTTGTCGATACCGTTCTCACCGAGGACATAGAGACCGGCGGCCTCTGCCTCAGCTGTGGTAGAGAAGACACCGAGCGAACGGTAGCCATAGAACTGGTTGGCTGCCTGTCCTACCTGTGTACGGATGGTGGCACCGTAGATGTCTGTGTCAACATAGCTGCGGCCTTCTGCCAGACGCGTAATCTCGTTCTTGTAGTGACCAAGGCTGGCACCAACCTCCCATTGGAAGTCTTTCAGGGCAATGGCCTTAACGGCGGCACTAACGTCGAAACCATTGTTCTTCAGTTCGCCGTCGTTGGTCCAGTTCTCATTCAGACCGCTGAGGAAACCTAATGACTGGCGGGTCAGCAGGTTGTCGGTCTTTGAGGTGAAGTAGTTCAGACTCAGATTCAGACGGTTGTTGAACAGGTTGGTCTCCAGGCCGACGTTGATACGACGGGTGGTCTCCCACTGGATCTTCGTATTGCCGATGCTGGCGAAACTCAATCCTGCAATCGTCTCCAGGAACTGTGCTGAGCTGAAGTAACTGCGAGCGGCATAGTAGTCGATGTCGTCGTTACCGCTGACATCATAGCCAGCTGTCAGACGCAGGTAGTTGATGGGCTTGATCTTAGCCATCCAAGGCTCGTTGCTGATCACCCATGAAGCCTGTACACCGGGGAACACACCCCAGGCAGCATCGAAGGCGCGGAGGTCACCACCGTCGCTTCCGAAACGTGAGGAACCTTCTACCGTCAGGTTGGCCTGCAGGAAGTAACGGCCCAGATAGTTGTATTCAGCCTGTGCATACCATGCCAGCGAATTCCAGTTGTCGCTGGAACCGTAGTCATTGGTGTTGGACAATTCTTTCTTCAGGAATGGCTGCTTATCGTTACCGGTGTTATAACCAAGCAGGGAGTTCATAGAGTAGCTTTCCCAATTGATACGGGCACCACCGAAGAGATGGATGAAGTGAGCGTTGTAGCGGTTGTTCCAGTCCAGACGGGTGTCGCTCATGACGGAATTCTGCTTTGAAGCCAGCGAGCGAACCTCGTTGTCACGATAGTCGCCGATACTGCTTACATAATAGCTGGGCGTTCCGTTCACAGGAATATAGAATACCTCGTTAGTGTTCACCAGGTTATAGCTGAAGTGCTCTGACAAGGTGAGGTTACGGGTGAAACGGAACTTCGGTGTTACTGTCAGGTTGAGCATCGAGTTCTCCATACGGTTCTTGCGCTCGCCCTCGCCATATTCGTTGATGGCGGCAGGGTTACCTAACTGCCAGTTGTAGTTCTTATAGTTGGCCAAAGCCTCAGTCAGGTAGTTCTCCTCATCGATGTCGTAGTGCGAGTCGGAGAGACGCCCCATACCGTAGCTGTAAGGACTCATGAACGGGCTCTTGGCGTAGGCCAGGAAGCCGGGGGCAGTCGGTGTTCCCTCGTCATAGCTGGCAGGGGCTCCGTCGTTACGGATGTCACGGGTAATGTTTCCAAACGATGCATCGAAACGGATAGAGAAACGCTCATTGAACGAGATATCCGTATTGAAGCGGATGTTCAGACGGTCCATGTCATTGTACTTCAGCGAGCTCTGCTGGTTGATGTAGCCTACCGAAAGGTTGTAGTTGGCCACAGCGTCACCGCCTTCTACGTTGATACCATAGTTCTGGGTCATGGCCGTGTGGTACACAAGGTCCTTCCAGTCGGTATTCTGGTGGTACTGGGTGTAATAATAGTAGTCAGGATCCTCTTTCAGGAACTTGAACGTACGGTTGCGGGTGTTGGTCGTCTTCAGCAACTCAGAGGTGTAGCTGCGGTACTGCTCAGCGTCCATCACAGAGAGGAACTTCGGTTCGAGAACAACGCCGGCGGAAGCTCTGGCCGTAATACGGGTGGCCATCGACTTGCTGCGGTGTGTCTGGATGATGATCACACCATTGGCACCTTTGGCACCGTAAAGGGCTGTTCCGTTACGCATGACGGTCACCTTCTCAATATCGGCCGGATTAATCGTCGTCATGATGTCGTTGAAGAATCCATCGTGCAGCATGGTACGACCATATTGCTGGTCGATGATGACATCGTCGACAACCACCAGCGGCTGGGCGTTCACATTGAGTGAGTTGAGGCCTTGTACGAACATCACGTTGCCGATACCGGGGGTACCGTTGCGGGAAATGCTGTAGACCTGGGCACCAAGGTACTTCTGTACTTCGTCCTTGATGTTCGCCGAATTGGTGTAGGCGAAGTCGTCAGTCGAATAGTCACTGCGCACATTGATGGTCCGTTCATACTCCTTTGAGAAAGTCTGGGGGTAGAGCTTGACCTCCTGTTGCTGTTCGGTGGCCTGCAGACCCAGGCGTACGGGATTAAACTCAGGCATATTAACATACACCGAGGTGGTGAATGTCGGTACTTTCAACTTAAAGGTACCGTCTTCTTCAGTCAGGGTGCTGTAGCCTTCCACATCGTCAGCGCTGACGATGGTACCGGCAATGGGCTGTCCCGTGGTAGCGTTCACAACGCGACCGCTAATCACTCGGGTGGGGTATTGCTTCTGCTTTGGCGTCAGTTTGCGGGCAATGGTCTCGATGAGGTCTTCCTCGGTATCATCGTCCTGGGCCACAACACTTAAAGGAAAGGCCATCAGCAGAGTAAGTCCAAATAAAATATATTTCTTCATAACCTTACAGTTCTTAATTCATTACTAATATTAGTACTTTCGCCATTGGAAGATGTCACCATCACCATGGGGTGCAATCTCGAATCGCTCCTCATCGACATTCGAAATGCCGTGCGGTACCAGCATGATACAGTCGATACGCATGGTACGGTCAAATTTCTTGGTACGCAACTCGGAACTTGATACCTTGGTCTTCAGCTCAAGGGTGATCTGAGGCTCTGCCTCGGTCAGACCCCATGTGGCTGTCGGGAATGTAAAGCCGGCTTCGGGATCTGACAGCAGGATGTAATCCACGATGTCGGGGCTGTTAGAGAAACTTGACTTCAGAGAAGTTTTCTGTGTCTCACCATTCTGGTCGTGGTAATAGATGGCACATTCCATTTTGCATGGGATGCGCTCAGCTTCGGTCGCATTGCTGTCATTAGCAAGGGCCGGAGCGGTCACCAGATAGATGTCATAAGGAATGTTGGAAAGCACGTTGCGGATGTTGAATGTCACGGTATGATTGACCGTGGTCTTCTGCTGTTGGAATTCCACGTAAGCATTGCTCCACACTTTTCCGTTGAAACGGTTGTCACTCATCACTCTGCGGACAAAACCCTTGATGGTGGGCTCCAGATCGTGGGTCGTGCTGTTCTCCTGCTTGCTGACTTCCTTGATAGAACTGTTATCCTCGGCCTCGACGATAATCCACTGGTGGAAGGTGTTCAGCTTGTTGATCTTCCAGTCGTTGGTCTTCTTAACCAATCCATTGGAACAAACCACGTCTTCCGTATCCGAGAAAATACCGGTGGCAGAGAAGGGCTTCTGGGTATTGGTAGCCGGCTTACTGCCAAATTGGTAGTAATGCAGGTTATTATGGCCCCAGTAGGATTCGCGGTAGGTGTATCTTTCTGCGGCACTGGTCGACAAGGCTGAATCCGTCAGATGGGTATCGGGGTTCAGCGTACGGCTGAAGGTCGTTCCATTGACAATAGCCAGACGCGGCAGCGTGTAAGCCATTGAGTCGCGGAAGGGTACATTGTTGTCATAGTTGAAGTAGGGCTCGTACTCCTCAATCAATTGCTTCCATACCTGATTGGTGGGAACGACCATCCAATAGGTACTATCCTCCTCGTTCGTATAGGCCCAGAGGTAGTCCCAGAGGTCGTTCTGCTGAACGAATACGGAGTCGAGGTAGACCGTCTTACCATTCTCCAGTCCACCGGCCACGCTTCGCTCGGGTACAAATTCCTTGCGATAGAAGTGGGTGTTGTAGAAGAAACTGGCGATACTGTCGAGGTCAGCGTCTTTGCGCAGGTATTCGAACACCGTTGGGAAATATTTGGCTTTTCCCTGAATCGTGAACAGTACACCATTGTTGTAGTGCTGGTTGTTTGTCAGAATCTGATTGTTGCCGAATGAATTGGCTGTAAGAAGCGTCTTCTTACCGTTCATGAGCACCAACGAATCATTGCTTGTAGGTGCCACAGAGTGGGTGTACATCGCAATGTGGTTCTGAATAAACTCCTTAATAACCGTATTGTCGTCTTCTGTCACCTTGCCTTTCTCTGCATTATAGCCGGCTATGAGCTCATCGGCTTCCTGGGTAGAGAACTGGTCGTTGGTAGGAGCGAAGACAGTAAATACCTGGCTGCTGTTTAAGGCTTTGTCGTAGCCGCAGGCCTGGACAACCTTCGCAAAGTTGCTCAGGTTGCCGTTCTGTGAAATGGCCTGCCAAAGCGTTGCATCGTTTGTGCCTTCACCCTTTTTGTCATAGTGTTCATCCCAGGTGTCGGAACAGGCCATGAAGGTGAGGGCTACGAGTGCGAGCCCTATCACCTTATTATATATTTTAAAAGTATTCATAACTTTAAACTTTTCACTTTTCACTAATCACTTTTCACTTCTTAGAGGTCGTCTTCTATTTCGTCACCGTCGGTGCCATAAACACTCTTTGGTACCAACTCCAGGAAATCGAGTGCGAACTCGTTGTCTTTACCCTGCTTACCGTCGGAGGCTACACGGATTCTCATGTAATGATCCTTGGTCGAATCAAGGTAAGACTGGCTAATGATTTTACGCATACAAATCTTGGACGTGCAATCCCAGCCTTTGTTTCCACTATTACCATCGTTACGGAAAATNNCATGGCATCGTAATCATCGATGGAACTGATATAATCATCGCCGATGTAAAATTCCGTCGCCAAATCCTTGGTCATATCCAGAGGAATACCTTGTGGTACGCCATCGACGTAGATCTGGGCAACGCCACGGGTGTCTTGGGCTGTGAAGCCCAGACGGATCTGCCATTCACCATCGAACGGTACGGGCGGTAGGCGGAACTTGAAGTCATAGTTTCCATAGAGATCAAATTCATCCCACATGTAGATATCTGCTAATGCACGAGGTCTTACCCATCTGAACTTACAGTTGGTGAATGTCACACCGTCGAGATAACCCTCCGGGAACTGCCAGTTGCGGCCGTCTTTTTCATCACCGCTATCCCACGCCAATGGATTTCCCAAGATGCGCAGGCCGTTCGTAATAAACTCGGGGAATACGGTGTTGAAGTCCATACGGATTCGCTGATTGTGAATCTTATCCTGGACATCCTTAGTGAAGGCTACGATGTCATCGACATAGAAGTAATGGCCGTTGATACCATCGTGCTTATATTCATCATCATTTGGTTCAATGCGCTGACCAAGGAATTGGAATTTGTCATCGTAACGACGGTTGATATAACGCTGGTTCCTCTTGCATCCGCCAAAGTATTTGCTGACAGTAAGCTTATCCACCTTGATCATCTTGTGAGGCAGGAGGGTGTAATGCCAATCATATGGGTTGATACGTGTCTCGTCAATGCTGGCGGCACCTTCGAAGTTTGACATGCCTTGCATGTTGGTAATCTCTTGTGGTGTGAGGTCATCGGCACCGGCAGCAATCTTGTTCAGGATATGATACTGTACGAAGCGGCGCAGGGGATTGACACTGTCCGTGAGGTTTTCAAAGCTGTGGCCGGGTGCATTCACATCCTGAGGGTAGACCTGGTCATAAATCTCGCAAGCTTTGTCGTAGAGTCCCTTGATATCCTTAATTCCGTATTTCGACTCTAACAGCTCATCGGGCTCAATGAAGAACGTGTAGCCGTATTTCTTGGTTTCAGGTGCATCATACCTTTTAGGGTTCTGTTCAGAAGCGCCTGTGGTTCCATATTCCGGCTCGTAATCTCTGTAATTATAGTTCTCGTCTTCTACCAGCAATACGTCATTGATAACACCCGTTGCCATGAGGGCGTTGTAGAAGATGCTAATCTTCGGGTTCTCACGCATCAGGTCGGTGACGTAGCTGTTCGACTTCTCAATGACGGCGTCGATGGGCTGTACGATACCGTTCTCTACCGAGTCATCCTTCTGGTCGAACTTAATCTTGGCCAGACTCTCAAGCACGATGACGGCATTGCTGTCGTTGTCGAAGCCTGGTTCTGTGGCCAGATAGCGGTTCAGCATATTTACGGTCGGCAGTTTGTGGCCGATCATGTCATAGGTCGTGTACATATAGGAAATCAGATGGGTGCGGGCGATGGTGTCGCAGTCGGCGTCGGTCAACTGTGAGACACTGCTAAAGCCACGATTTTTCAAGAATGCGTCAACGGCATCGTTTGACGGTGCGAAGCAAGTATAGTGGCCGTAGGTAGCCAGCAGATCCATCATGTTGGCTCTCTCCACAATCTCCGTAAATTCACTGTATTCCGGACGATTCTTCAGCCAGTCGCTCATCATCTCACCCGTGAAGGTGTAGAAGTACTCGCTGTCAGGCTCATCCGAGCAACTGCTCAGCATCAGTATATTGAGAGGGGTCAGCATGGCTATCAGCAGCCCTCCCAGAATTCCTTTGAATATATTATTTCGTCTCATAACTTTTCTCTTTTCAGTTATCACTTCTTAGTTGTCTTTTGGTAGCTGTCGTCTTCACCACTGCCGAAGGCCGGATTCTGTACAAGATTCAGGTTGACCTTCATCTCATCCAGATTATAAGGCCAATAGATGGCATCCATCTTGGCCAGATGGTTGCTAATCAGACCGGCACCTGTCGCGGCTTTCTGCAAGGCTGCTGCAGCCAAGATCTGCGTGTTGCCGGTGCGCTGTGAGAGACGGACGAGGTCAAACCATCGCTTGCCCTCGAACATCAGTTCGCGCTGACGTTCCTGAAGAACCAAGGTCTCCATATCACCCTTCGTGTTATAGTTGGTTCTGATAAGTGTATCCGATAACAATGTCTCGCAGATGGAACGCTTGTTGATAGCATTGACCAGGGTAAAGGCCCTGTCAACGAGCGACTTGTTGTATTCGCTGGCAGTTTCATCTGAGCCGTCACGCATCATCTGTGTCAGGGCTTCGGCCTTGAGCAGCATGATGTCGGGCAAACGGTAGATAATCCAGTTGGAGCCATTCTGATTCTGTGCGTATTTCGAACCATAGCTGGCTTCAGGTGTGGCACCTGCTGCGAAGATGTCAATCGTACTCGTTGTGTATTTGTTGATTGACTTGTTGCTGTTGCCACTGCCACTGCCTGTGTAGCGACAGTTCGTATAGATGCGGGCGTCGTACATCTTGTTCTTGTCGGCGAATACCTTTCGGTCTGTTCCGCTTGCTTCAATCTGGGCGTAGATGTAGTCGGAGGGGGCTACCAGACCAGTAGAAGCTTGTGAATTGCCATAGAAATCATTGACGGCACCGTTCTGTGACATACCTGATCCCTGTGGGTCATCGTCGAAGACCAACTGGAAGATGATTTCCTGATTGACCTCGTCGATATTGGTCCGGTCGCTGCCGAACAGGGTGGTATAGGCATCACCGTAATAGTTGGTCGAGGTGGAGTTGGTAGCCAAGGGGAAACCATTGAAACGCTCTTCCACTTCGTTGGACGTCTGGAGTGTGGATGAAGAAGTGCGCTTCTTGCGGTTCTCCTCATAGATGGCCTTCTTGGATTCGATGACCAGGTCGGCATAGCGGACACAGTTCTCATAATCCTTCTTCCAGAGATAGAGCTCGCAGAGCAGGGCGTGGATGGCATCCTGCGTGATACGGCCTGTCTGATACAGCTCCTTGGTCACGGGATAACGCTTCACGGCATTGTTCTTGACGCTTTCCAAGTCGAAGATCAGTGAGTCGAGCACGGCATCGAACTTCGTGGCGGGCAGGTCCAGCTTCTGGTCATCATCGATGTAGGCCTCTCTTGTGAAAGGTACATCGCGGAAGGCGCGGATCAGATAGAAGTAGCAGAGGCTGCGGAGGCCCACTACCTCTGCGATATTGGCCTGGAGCTCACTCTCCGTGTAGGCGGGGTCGATGGCGGCCACGCCGGGGGCATACTTGATGAGTGTGTTACAGCGGTTGATGACGGTATAGAAGGCCTGCCAGTCGGTGTAACTGTTCTTTGCATCAATGTTCTCCTTGAGGATCTTCTCAAGATTACCATCTTGCTGTGTGTTACTGCCAGGGCCGATGTTGTCGCTGCGGAACTCACCCCAGACCATCATACGTTTGATGACGTTTCCTTCCTGCATACCTGAGTAGCATCCTGCAAGAATGGTATTCACGTCGGCCTTCTCATTCCAGAACTTCTCGAGGATGATCTCGTTCTGAGGCTCAATCTCCAGGAAGTCGGAGCAGGAAGAGAGACCGCAAACAGCGCTGATAGCGCATACTATATAATAATGTATTCTTTTCATATTCGTATCGTTTTAGAACTCAACAGTGATACCTAAAGTGTAAGAACGGGAACGCGGTGTCTGGTTGCCGTCGATAGCGGGTGCGTAACCGCCGCTCGAGATATCCGGGTCAACACCAGAGTACTTTGTCCAGACAAAGGGGTTGTTAGCACTGACATACAGGCTGATGCGGTTCACGCCAAGGGCCTGTACGTACTTCCTACGGATGTTGTAGTTCAGCTGTGCATAACCCATACGCAGATAGGAACCGTCTTCAACAAAGCGGTCGCTGATCAGCGTGTTGTAGTTCGAGTTGTTACCGTACATGGCACGTGGAATCGTGGTTACATCACCTTCCTTACGCCAGCGGTAGTTCACAGCCTGGCTCTGGTTGTCGTTACCAATCATGGCTTCGGCGTTCAGACGGGCCTGGTTGATGATCTTATTACCGAAACGGTAGGTGAACTGGGTGCTCAGACGCCAGTCGCCATAGGTGAAGTTGAATCCGAAACCACCGGTCAGCTTCGGCAGTGAAGAACCGAGGTAAACAATATCGAGGGCATTGATCTGACCGTCGTTGTTGATATCCTCGTAGATGGCATCACCACCGTTGAAGCGATAGTTACGACCCGTTGCATCGTTGGTGTAGTTGAACATCATACGGACGGGATCGCCCTTGCCGTCAAGGATGACCTCGCCGTTGGCATTCATGGCTACAGGGGCTGTCTTGCCCTCAGCCAGGAACTGCGCACGCTGCTCAGGTGTCATGTTCTTGAAGGTAGAATAATTATGTGTGTAAACACCCTTGTAGCGGAAACCGTAGATGGCACCCAGCGGGTTGTGCAACTGGACACGCTGCAAGGTCTTGTTGTTCTCGAACGTATAAGTGGTGTTCAGATTATCCAACAGGTTCTCGTCGAGTTCCAGCAGTTCATTGCGGTTGTTACCGAAGTTGGCGTTCATATCCACCCAGAACTTCTTGCCGACGGTAATGATACGGTTGGTGTTGATATGGAACTCCCAACCGGTGTTACGCATCTTACCGTTGTTGCTGTAGGGGAGGTTTGCGAAACCGGCGTTCGACGGGATGCGGAAGTTAGACATCAGCATGTCCGTCGTGGTCTGGGAGTAACCCTCGATGGTCAAGGTCAGACGGTCGTTGAAGAAGCCTAAGTCGATACCACCGTTCCAACTCTCGTGGATTTCCCACTTCATGTCGGTCAGACGGATGTTGTTCGGCTTCATGGCCTGCATGTCGAGATAGCGGCCTGTAGAGCCATATTTCGAAGTGTACAGGTAGTCCTGACCAGGCTGCTGACCGGTACGGCCCCAGCTGGGACGGATAGCAAACATCGACAACCATTTCTTGGTGGGCTCCATCCAAGGCTCATCGCTGATAATCCACTTCAGAGAGAGGGAGGGGAAGAAGCCCCAGCGGTTGTTCGGACCAAACTTCGTGGTACCGTCGGCACGCAGCGAACCGTCGATGATGTAACGGCCCTTGTAAGCATAGTGGGCTGACAAGGTGTAGTACATGGAGCGGTTCTGACTGTAGTTAGAACTCAGGCCTGTGATACGGCCACCGCCCTGTGTCGTTTCGATACCCGTCGGGGCACCCGACTTGTCTTCCGACTGGCTGGTGGAAGATCCGCTGTTCAATTCGAAGCGGGCCAGCGCCATAAAGGAGTGATCCTTGTTCTTGAAGGCAGGAATCAGCGTCAGCGTATGCATAGTCTTAAACGATACGCTCTTTGAAGAATTGTCATTGGTGGTGTTGACACCCTGATCCCATGACACTGTCTTCAGCTCCTGCGGATAGTATTTGTTCGTATAGCGGTTGGCAATGTTCATATAAACGGTACCACGCCAGTTCAACTGCCAGGAGTCTGCGTCCATACCGAGCAACTGGTACTGGATGATCAACTCAGGCGTCATGTCATAACTGGTCGTCTTGTTCTTGGCCAGGTGGGCACTTGCCACGGGGTTCACCATGTCCTTCTGGTTCCGGTTGAACTCTTGGCTGGCACTCTGCAGCATCGTATAATACTTGTCTGTATCCTCACCGGTTATAGGATCCTGCTCGTAGATACTCATATTCGGCATCTTACGACGGGCAATGTCCAGCAAACCGTCGGAGTTCTGGTCGTTCTTCGTGTAGGTCAGCGCGAAGTTGGTGCTGACACGGATACGCTCAGACACATTGTAGTCGAGAGCTACACGGGTAGAGAAACGCTGCAGCTTCTGCTCAATCATCGTACCTGTCTCATGGTCGTAACCGGCACCGATACGGAAGAGGGCTTTCTCACCACCACCGCTTACGGTGACGTAGTGGTTTTGGCGGAGACCCCACTGGGTGACAGCGTCACGCCAGTCGGTATTGTTGTTGTACTGCTCGTATTCAGAGAACGACGGGTCGTAGTTCAATTCCGGGATGTTAGCGGCGGCGTCGCTCTGTTCCGGATTGAAGTAACTCTCCTTCAGCAGCATGGTGTAGTCGTCACCCGTCAGCAGGTCGTAACCCTTTGGCTGGTAGGTACCTGTCAGCTTCAGTGAGTACTGGAGTCTGGGTTTACCACGGGCACCACGCTTGGTGGTGAGCTCGATGACACCGTTACCACCCTGTGAACCGTAGATGGCCGTAGCGGCAGCATCTTTCAGCACGCGGATGTCGGAGATGTCCTCAGGGTTGATATTCAACAGCTCGGCGAATCGCTCGTTGTTGGCTGTGTTCATATCGAAAGAAGAGAGGTCTACTGAGCGCACGTTGCCGTCGACCACGATCAGCGGGTTGGAATCGGTCAGGGTTGAGAGGGTTGAGGCACCGCGCAGACGCATGGTAGAACCAGAACCCAGGTCGCCTGAATTACTGATGATGTCCAAACCGGCGATACGGCCCTGCAGAGCCTCGTCAACGGTGGTGAAGGCCATACCTTCCACCTCTTTCATCGAGAAGGTCTGGGTAGCGTTGGCCACCTCACGCTGCGGGATAGGCAGACCGTTACCGGTGACACGCTTCTGTGACTTAATGGTCACCTCCTTCAGCTGGGTAGCACTCTGCATCATAATCTTAAAGGTCGTCTTGTTGATGGCCTGTGTGATGGTCTTCATACCCACATAACTGAAGCGGATGCGATCCTTGGGATTTCTCACCCTCATGGTAAAGTTACCGTTCAGGTCAGTAATCGTTGATTCAATAATACGTCCGTTGCCGTCAATCTCACAGACGGTGGCACCCATCAGGGGACCCATGTCATCGCTGACACTTCCGTGAACTGACGTAATAGGAGCCTGAGCGCCTGCGGTCATTGTGGCCATCAGCGCTAATATCATCATGATGGATTTGAGTATTCTCATACCTTATTTCCTCCTTACATTTTTATTAAGTAATTCTTTCCAGGGTTTCATCTCTTCGGCGAGAAGCACACCGTCAATCTGATGCACGACGGCATCCGATGCCATGTAACACTGACCTGTGGACTTGAACCAGTATTCACGGCAGATGCGGTTGAATAGGCCGTCGGCCTTCACGATATTGCGCTTGTTACCAAGCACATCCTGTACCCACATCTGATCACCTTGATTGTTCACAGTGACAGGATAGAACTTTCCTGTATCAAGATTTCGTCTCATGGTTTCGAAGGTGTTCTCATACTTGTCGTTCTCAGGCGCCATGCCGATCAGAATGGCGTGGTCTTGGACGTGATAGCGCAGGAAGTTAACGATGATGTCCTTAATAATGGTCTGGGCTTGTGCAGCAGCTTCCTCAGAACCCCAGATAGAGTCGGTCTGTGCCTCATAGTCCTCCCAAGTAGGCAGCAGACCTTTGTCGATCAGCTCTTGTATAGAGTTGTTCGTGGGCGCGTAAATCGTATAATTATAGTTGTCTAACAACTTCAGGTTCTTGCTTGACTTCTTCGCCATACCGGCCGTGTAATTGTTCTTGGTCACTGTGGTTGCAAACAAGTTGGCACCATCGTTATCCAGCAGTTCCAGGAACAGCGAGAATTCCTCGCGTCCATCCAATGTCAGATAGACAGACTGATCTGTTGTCAGAGGCATCTGACCATTGAGGACATAGGATTTACCATTATCCTTGATATAGATGTCCTCTGGATTCACAGGCAGTGCTTTGTTATTGTGGTCGATCTGCCAACCGCCTGAGAAATAAATGCGACCGCTACCATCTCTAAATACGCGGACAGGCGTTCCACCTTTTGACTTATAGAACTCATGGCCGTCCTCAATGTCACCAACGATGATCAACTGATCCATTAAACGTTTCAGACAGTCATCGAGGATGTCGCGGCTCGTCTCCTCTCTTCTGGCAACGCTCTCGTCGATGGTAATTGCACCATTCTCGTCGACGATACCCTTATAGCGATAGGCTCTTACTTTCTGAGCTTCACTCGTTCTCGTCGGGTCGTACCAGAAAGCTAATATGTCGGGATTTTCCATGCCATCCTTTTCGTTACCATAAGTATATGGGTCAATATACCACAACATGGCATCGTTGGTTGGCAGAATCAGACTGTACTTCGAGTCCATAGAAAGCAGGTAGGGCAGGAAGTTCAGCTGGTCGATGGCCCAGTAGACGACGTTCATCACGGTCGGGTGGGCCAGGGCAGGATAGGCGACTGATGCAAACTCTGCAGGCGTGAATACCTTGTTGGTCATGTAGACCACACCGTTACAACCCATAAAGCACGAGTCAATGTCCGCAATCTGAATGTTCATTTCTACTTTCGCATCATTGAGGATATAGGGGAACTTTGAGGGAATTGCATCCGTAAAGACGCTTTGCATATTGACTTTGATCAGCTTGGCCAGTGTGGCTTCGGGGATACTGTCAATAACACCATATTCCGTCTGCAGGTCTTTTCCACCCTCGTTCCACCAGGCATCCAAGGCTTCGTTCGTCGGCACAAACATGGCACCGGCGTCGTAGTTCATGTTGGCATCGCCTGAGGAGCTGACATACTGGTTCCATCCCGGATCGAAAGGCAACTTGGCTGTGATGGCCTTACCATCAGGCGTTGTGAGGTTGGTACCGTGACTTGAAAAGTCACTGTAATAACGAAGCACATAGACAGAGTCCTGATTGTTATAGAGTCGGTTGTACTCTCTGGTACCATCGGCGGTAAAATAAGGTGCGCAGAAACGGTCCATCAGTTCTGCCCAATGCGACATCTGCGGGTGCTGGTGGATAATCTCTGCCATGTTGGGCGAAGCCTCAAACACGCCGTTTACCTTCTGGATATAGCCGTTCTTACAAGTAATATCGCGCTCAATGACTTTCTTGCCGTTTACCCAGGCCTCGTTGACATCGTTGGCCTGATGGTTGGTCAGCACGTCGAGGTCGGTATTCGTCATCTTGTTATACCTCATGAAGGCGGGCAGGAAATGGATCATTGGAGAAGGCGTGTCATCTCTCAGGATGGGGATGCTTCTGCCTTTGTCCTTGAATCTGGCCCATACTTCAGTGTTGGGCATCTGACTGGGCTTCATGATCTGCACGGAGTCGTAAATGCTGGTTGCCGTCTCACGACGCATGGTGCGACCCTCCTCGGGATGGTTGTCTTCACCCTTGGGACGGCCGTTCGACAACAACTCGATCAGGTAGGCGTTGTTGACCATGGAGTTGTTTAGCAGCAGTTTTTTCTGCGACGTGGAGAGTCGCTCGTAGCTGCTGACGCCCCAGTTGTTTTTCGCAAACCACGCCTGGAAAGCCGAGTCGTTGGCTGCAAAAAGGGTTTTTGAGCCTGTGTGGCTGAGCACCTCGTGCTGGCCCAGGTCATCAATCAACCGTAGCATCGTCTTGTATTGTCCATCTTCCTCCAGGCGCTCGTAGATAGAGTTGCCCAGCCATGATGGCTGTCCGGTCAGCGTGTCGTCGTCTTTACAACCTTGCAGAACCGAGGTCCCTACCAACAGGCCTAAGGCCGCGATGGCCAATTGATGCCGTTGTTTTGAGATTTGTTTCTGTTTCATAAAACTTTTTTTGGTTTTTATTTTTGTTGATTATAAGTTATTTTGCTGTTTTTAGCTTAATTTTTTTAACGAATGCAAAGATATGTATTATTTTATAATACGATTTTGGAATTTCTATCAAATTCTTTATAGGTTACATTTCGTAATGTTCGTGTTACATTTCGCAAAGTCCTTTTCCTATAAATACAGTAATTTTGCACCTGATAAAACAAAAACAAAAAGAAATGGGCTGAATTCGAA
>LXOW01315431.1_pt1 | contig 23143 bp, 19 predicted proteins | sample 1368591 | NCBI WGS metagenome assembly LXOW01 (sample SAMN04884650, study PRJNA319009) | bovine gut metagenome | isolation source: Cow rumen | host: Bos taurus | place: Italy: Legnaro (PD) | collected 2014-07-09
CTGTTTTTCGTTCCATTGTTTTATGATTAAATTATAAAAACAACTAGAAAATATTAAAAAAGTGCAGCTAGTTAATAGCTAGCCACACTCTCTTAAATATGAATTATTACCAGACTTGTTATACATCGTAGCGATAGCAACACACTACTCATCATCGCCGCTCAGCTTATAAACTTATACATTAAGTACTGCTTTTGTCTCACAAACTCCATATAGATTTTTCATTGTGTTATTATGTTATCTGTATAAAGTATAAATCTGTTAAACAATTCTGGCTGTAGTATATTCTGATCCAATAGATTTCTGAGTTTCTTTTTGTTTTGGCTTATCAATGCTCATGCTCTATGTTTTTCAGCCTTACATTTCCTGCAAAACTCGTATTTGCTTTCCTTACCGCACCTCATACATTGCATTCTATCTAAGATTATAAGGTAAATTCTCACATGGTATTCAGTCTTTATCTCCATCTAACCTGTAGTGTCCCATTTTGTATAGCATATCAGCTTTCCACCTACTATCTATATTCTTACATACTATCTCAGCTGTAGAGTACTGAAAAAGGTTCAGACTTATACTTAGCATTAGTAGTGATAGGAGAGTATAGATTATTCGTTTATTCATTAGCTTATATGTTATAAATATTTATACGTTTGTAATTTTTACACAACCATTTCCTTGCCATCATGTCTGAGTTCATCAGCTTGGCGTTGGTATAGTTCAGCTTCATGGACAACATACCGCATCAGTCATTAGTGGTAAATCTCATAGACACGATTTGTTAGGGTGATTTCCACAAGTACTTGCTGTATATGTATATCAACTACCTCATCACGCACAACATTGATATGTTTTATTACTATCAGACCTACAGTTAGTAGCACCCCCTCAGTACCATCAACCTCAACCTCATCATGCGTGATTTTTATAATCACAATCAGTACCTCCATGTGCTCATTGTCAGAAACTTCACCTACAACCTGCAGCATTTTGCTTTCATACCCAGTTTGCTCATGCAGGAGAGCATCAACATTCTCAACCTCATGCTCATATAGTTGCCATATTAATACTTTGACAACATCAACAAGCACCTCAAGCTCAACCTCATGCAACTATAAATCTATGGCATAATGTATTTCAGTTATATCTAACATCTGTTCAACCTCAACCTCATTGTGCGTAAACCCACGCTTTAGAATAACAACCAACTCTTCAGCATCAACCTCAGTTCCATCAGCAAGTATATCATCATCTTGTTGAACAAGTAGCCGGATGTCATCATACATAGATACACAATGTGCATCATTCCTTTAAGCATATCTTACCAGCAGCATATCAACCATATCATCATACATAACTAGCAGAAGGAGAGTTACCTCATTGTGCTCACCACACTTGGATACAATACTCTTGTGTAGATGGTACAGTCCAGCATTGAGCAGATCATGTATATGAGAAACATATATCAACTGGTATAACTGGTGGAGTTGTAGGTCGGACTTTCTCCGTTCCTACATATACCCCCTCCACTTGCGTTGTTCAGAGATATACACTACTTATATCTAAGTCTCAGATACTTACTCACATTGCTAGTTTAAGAGAAATAAAAGTCTGATTTTTAGCTACCAGTTACAAATGTAATAGTAGTATTTGGTGTTCATGCTCATGGTGCTGTGTTACTTACCTTAAGCGTATATGTAGTTCCACTATCTCCACTTGCCACTGTAGCAGAAATGGAATTTCCCAATACACAACAACAATTAGAATTTCCTCACCATAGATTAGCATTTGCGACACAACTCCAGTCGTATGGGCTTGTACTATTTGTGATAAACACATCACAGCAGTAGTAGTTTCATGGTCAATAAGAGCTCGCATCTACCAGAGTGGCACTTGTTGTTACTGCTCAACTATGAGGAAATCAGTAATTATTTCACCATTGATAGAAACAACCACCATTAGCATCTGTTACAGAGTTCCCTATATTATATACCACACTAGCTCATGAATTCTTATCTGCTATTGTAGTCCAATTTGTTCAATCTCCAGAAACGGAGATAAGTCATAATGTAGAATTACAAAATACTCACGCTCATGCAGCTACACCACTACCATCATAGACTGTTGTCCAACTACTATCTGGTACTACTGGCGTATCTTTAAATGCACGCAAGCTATATCCATATGTACGACCTTCACCACACCACTTGTGTGTAAATGAAGTAGTTAGCACCAGTTCACATCAGTATAAACCATTACCAGAAGAAGACCAATATGCCCCAACACTACCACTACCCGATATGCTAGATGATGTCATGCGGTATCATGCCATAGGTATATTAAGATACCTCTCCATAGCATCTCAATACGTTCACCTACCCAATGTAGTACCTATTATTGATAACAAAGATGACCGCTCATCTTTAGTAGGTATATGATACCCCTCTGGTGCTGGTCATTGAGTGTCTCTTGTTGTCATCTCCTCTATATCTATTCCATATCATGCACAATAGCTAGCACCTCATCATTGGATACATATATCTCAACTACCCACTAAGCAGCAACCATTCACTGTTACTAGACTGCCATCTGTTAGTGTTCATGTACAAGTAGTATATCAACAACCATTAGAAAGCTGACAGTTATCTGTTGGTACAGATAGACATACATTTCACGTGCAACCATTTACAGATGTAACTCACGTATTATTGATAAAAGTTCATGATGTACAACAATTAGAATTATATCACCATAGATTAGTATTTACAACACAGCTTCGTGAAGCCACGTCTCCAGTTATAAATGTACTACAACAGTAATAATTTCATGGTCAGTAACAACTTGCATCTACTTTTGTGCTGCTTGTTGTTACTGCTCAACTATGAGGAAATCAGTAATTATTTCACCATTGATAGAAACAACCACTATTAGCATCTGTTATTGCATCTCATTGATTATATACTGTTGTGGCTCATAAGTTTTTATCCATAATTGTGTACCAAGTTGTTCAATCTCAACTTATAGAAATAAGTCACAACGCTGAATTACAAAATATTCACGCTCATGCAGCTACACCACTTCCATCATACAGTGTAGTCCATGAGGAGTCTGGTGTTGCTGGCTCGTTTTTAAATGCACGAACAGAATTTCACATTCAAGCACCATTAGCCTGCCAAGAATTACAAGAAATAGAACTTGGTGATACAACCATATCGTAGCCATCTCAATAATATGCACAAGCCTGTGAATACCAATATATTGCACAAGAACCAGAATAACTAACACATCATGTTGTGTTTCTACGATATCATGTAAGTGGCACTTTTAGGTATGTACCCAAAGTTACACCATTATTAGCCATGCCGAACGTGCTAGTTAATATTACACGAACATTCTGCCATTCGTTCATAGTTGGCACATGAAAACCTATTGGTGCAGGTCATTGCGTATCTCGTACTGAATCATCAGCTATCTCTATTCATACTCACTCACAATAGCTCTTTCACTCTGGTATAGGTCATCAGTCTTTTATTATCTTTCCTGTTGCTCAGTCAAATACAGCAATATGGCAATCTGTACTACTAGCAGGTCATGTTACATCTCAACTACCTGCTCATCATCAAACTGCGTTCCAATTAGATCAGTCATATACTTTAACTATATTATTACAAGTATCAGACCAAATCTGACCTTCTACTGCAGTAACTGGTGCAGTATCTCATGTATAAACTTTATCATCTACATACTTTTTCGTAGTAGGTGAGCCTGCATAACATGGTGTATATGGACTGGCATAATCTACACTTGTCGCTAAATATGAGCCACTAGCAACTGAAGTTGTCGTACTTCTCACACACGTTACAGTTCAAGAAGACAAACAGAATACTACCGAGTCTCTGTAAAGACAATTATATCATCAAGAAGAACAACAAGTTGAAACTCATCAAGCTTTTACAAAATTAATTATAGAACTACTTTCAGAATATTTAGTATATACATTATTATTACATACAATAACTGGCGTTTTACCGCTGCAATACCAATCATAAGCAGCCTGTGCTGTTACTTTATCATTTCATGTTATATAGAAAGCCTTAATATCACTACTATCTCAACCAGCACTATTCCAACAGCTTCAGTCGTATGTCTTTAGCACATCATTAGTTGTATCATACCAAAGCATTCATTCTGATGGAGTTTCTGGTGCAGATGCCGATACTACTGTATCATGGTCATCTACGTATTTTTTAGTAGCAGGGCTTCATGGATATTCTGGATTATATGGAGTAGTATAATCATAATGAGTAGCAAGATATCACTGTCATGCCGCACAACTACCAACATAAGTACCACAAACAGTTGCACCATCTGCAGAACAAAGTGTCAGCTTACATATAAAGTTTACCGTACATCCATAAGAACTATAGGGTGAGCAGAAGATATTGGTGCTAGTAAATGGTAAATGCTTTCAATCCTTTCATGATGTAATATAACTCCTTTGGCAGTAGCATATAATAGGATTATTACCAGCCTTATACCAGTCGTATGCGGCTTGTGCTGTTACTAAGTCGTTATTACAAGCCATACAGAAAGTTTTAGTATTACTCTCTGCTCATCATTGGATACATATATCTCCTCATTGAGTTAAACAGCATCAGTTAATGCAAGCCACACAAGCATTTGTTACATAAGAGGCTAAATCTGAGCTCGTAACAGTTCCAGTACAAGTAGTATATCAGCAACCATTTGCTAATTGACAGTTGTCTGTTGGTATAGTAGGAGTTCATGTTAAATCACAATACTTTCAGCTTGTTGCTACTGTACAGAGTGTTGGAGTACCAGTTAAATCACAGTATTTACCGCTAGTTGCTACTGTACAAAGAGAATTAGTCTGAGCATAACCATTCAAGTCTGATGCTACTAAAGTACCAGTACAAGTAGTAAATCAACAGCTATTAGCAAGCTGACAGTTGTCGGTTGGTATATCACAGCATTTAGCATAATTCGTTAAATCTACACTTGTCTCTCAAATTTGAGTCCATGTATTACTGTAATATATCCATTCCTCGTATCTATCTGTACCTGTTCAGATAGGTCATTTTAAGTATATTACGTTAGTTTTAATATTCTGAGTAGGTAAGGTAGATACTACCTCAAATCAACCAAAGTTAGAAATCAGATTATCTACCTCACATTTCTTATATGTTTCACATTTTAGATAGTAATTAGTAAGGTCATTTACTGCATTTGTGATAAATCAGCAACTGTTAGCTAGTTGGCAGTTATCAGTAGGAATAGTAGGAGTATGATAGAAATTACAATAATCAAAAGCATCAGCCGATTTATTTGTAGGATCATATGTATTAGCACACATATCTCCTCACTGTCCATCTGCTCAGTCTTGTACTTGGAAACAATAACTACAACCATTAGTGCAAGTAATATCTACTGTTGTTACCTTTCAGGCTTTTGTAGAAGTTACACTACATATTCCATTTCCTGCAGGTCATGTAGCTCCAGTAGGAATTACAAAGTCTAGTACTGCTGAACAGCTAGTACCTGTATTTGTTACACAAGCATCTCCTCATGGCTCTCATGTAGTAGTACTACCTACTGTAACAGTCGCAGCATTTCCTGTATCTCATTTGAGTGCTGTTTTAGCTCATGCTATCGTTACTGTGCAGCTATCGTCCCTAGTGAATACCATATCATCTCCACTAAAAGCAGCAGCACAGATACTAGCTCAATCACATCAGTCCTCTCATTTTGCTCCTTTAGGTATAGTGAAATTCAATACTGCTGCATTGCAAGTTCAGGTATTAGTAACACAAGCACAAGTACCAGACTCTCATGTAGTAGTAGTTCATACTGTAATAGTAGCAGCAGCTCCCTCATCTCACTTTGCTCCCTGTGGTATGGTGAAATCTAATATAGCTGCACAACAAGTACCAGAATTACATACACATACACTCGTTCATGGCTCTCATGTAGTTACACAACCAACATCAATAGTCGCCGCACTACCTGTATCTCATTTTAAATCATTTTTAGCTCAACATAATGTTACAGTACAGCCATTATCTTTAGTAAATACCATATCATCTCAACAGAATTCTGCTTCACATATACTAGCTCCAGTTGCTCATGTACAACCTGTTGCTCCTTGTGGTATAGTGAAATTGAATATTGCTGCACAAGTTGTACCTGAATTAGTAATACAAGCATCACTTCAAGCTGCTCCAGTACATACAGTACCTAGAGTTATCGTAGCCGCATCTCCAGTATCTCATTTATCTCATTTTAGGTCTTCTATAGCGATAATCTGAGTCCATTGTCAGTTACTTTCAGACTTATACCATACATATCACTCTTCCTCTTTCATTTCCACACTGTCTCACTTGGCTTTTACTCCAGTATTAGTAGTTCATATATACCAGTATCATGCCTCAATATGAGGTCTGTATCATGCTACAGTATTCACTACATCATTAAAACTGTCGTTTATCTTATCTCTTGATACCTTACCTGTGTCTCAATGGTTTATAGGTAGTCTAGCAGTACTCATTTTTTATAAAAATCTGATATAAAAGTTAAAAATCGTTCCATATATCATCATTTGTCCAAATTCAGTCATCGTTCCAAAATCACCTTGCAAGTATCCATTCAGGCAAACTAGGGTGTCTGTATGAAACACAGTATAGAAATCAGAATTTCTCCACGTTGTCCTCTATGATAAAATGAGGAGAAAGGCTGGCTTTTATTTCAGTTCAGTTTTGATCCATTTGTATTATGTGTGTTGTAGTTGGTAGTAATTCTGTATCATACTCTACATAAGAGACAGGCGTTTCTGTTCAATCCTCATCTACTAATGTAATTTGGTATGATACGAGATTAAACATATCAACACTAATTGTTTTGCAAGACATCTGGCACTACAACTGAATTTAAAACCTTTCATTTGATAGTAGCAGGATTAAATCTGACTTTCTTTACTCCATTGAGTCCTCGTATATCAGCAGTCAGATTTCACTCTTTTCAGTCTGTATATTCTCCAAATATATCAAAATATACAGTATTCATATCTACTACTCAGTTAATCTCCAATAAGCTATCATCAGCGAATTGGATTTCTAGCTTGTAGTCTGTATAATCAGTAAGGTCTAAGTCTGAGGAGATATTATTCTCTATCTCCTTAATCTTAAACCTTACTCTTGTATCACTTCATTCTAGTAATTGCATTATGCTATAATTTTATAATTAAAACTAACTTACCACACAGAATGTTCAGTTAGATGTAAATGTATGTAATTTATATCAATTACAAGTAGTTACGGTTCCTCATGTGGCACAGCTATATCCATAACTTCAATCTGCAGGATATGATACTATTACTATTCAGTTTTTACCGCCGCAGGCATTACAATCCATAACACCTCATCATCATCAGCTTCAACAAGCATCTACAGTTCCTCCTCTCCAACAACAAGTACTGCTGTAGTTGTATCCACAAGCTCCTCCTCCTCAATAACTGAAACAGTCTATTTTTCAATTAAAGTTTATAACTATTCATGTAGTAGTACCAGTACCGTGACCTCACGCACTAATCGCACTTCATCATGCTCAACCTGAATATCAGTACTGGTAGTGACATCATGGTCATCAATCTCTACCACCAATTAAAGAGTTAGAATAACCTTTTCAACCAGATATTCCATCACCTCAACCTCAACCCCCTGATCATAATCCAGTAGGTGATTTTCATACCTGTCATGGTCATCATCATCATCATCAACCAGCAACAGCCAATGTACCAAATTTACTATCTCCTCAGTTACATCACCCTCAGCTAGTACCTGCAGCACCTCAAGTACCTACAACAACATTATAACAATGTTGTGTTAATTGGTATAGGCAACACACAAGAAATCCACCAGCTCAACCACCTCATCATGTTGATGTATATGAATCACCACTCTTACCACCACCTCATCATCATCACACAACCAATACATCGGCATATTTAGGAGCTTCTAATAATGCACCCTCTCCCAAATATATCTCCTGTGTAGAAGGAACTAGAGTTACTATGGTGTCTGCTGTTCATACAGATGGAGCTGTAGCACAGCATCTAATCTCATAAGTTCACAATGCAACACTACTTACCATATCCCAGCAGCAAGTAACTGCATTATATCTATATAGCTCTCCAGTATCATCTACTGTAGCAAACATTCATGCAAATGGAGCATCATAAGCCTGCAAGCAAGCCACACTTGCAAAGTTAGGATACTTAACTCATTTCTCAGTTGTTAATTGTCATTTATACGTAGCATCTCCACAGTACGTTGCACAACAAGTACTGGTCAAAGTACCAGTATAAGTCTGATTACCAGTCCATGTTACGCTATCATCTTTATCTATGTAGTCTGCTGCTCATGCAGTGATAAATACTAGGCTTCATGGATTTCGTGTCAGCTTTCTATTAGCCACTTGTGTCTCACTTACATCATCTGATAAACCTCTCTTAGTAAAGGTCAAAACTCAGTTAGAGGCTGTTGCTCTAGCTGTTTCCATTACAGTCCTATCATCATTTGTGAGTACTATTGTTTCCTCTGTAAATGTAGGATAGAATTTGTCTCCGTTTTCATCTACCTTATTGATTACCTGCGTAGTTTTAGCTGTCATATCGGTAGGTAGGAGAGTAGTTGTAAGTCTGAAAGAAGTCTGATTTCTCATTTCTTATTGGTTTAGATATAAATTAGTCCTCATCTGTTACTCTATTCCTTAAGATAGTCACTATCTTATTGATTAGAATATTCACAGTTATTATTGCTCAGTCTCTATGTGCTATATCCACAGGATTTGAGTACATTTTCTCCTCTATTAAGAGTGCGTTTTTAGTACTTTTTAGCTCCTGTAGGAGTGCTTTTAATGTCGCAGCATCAAAGCCTTTCATTCTTTCCTCTAAAATTAGAGGATTTTCTGGCTTAAACTGCTGCTTGTACAGGTTGGCTTGCCTCTGGAGCTCCCTGTACTTGCTCTTGTCCACCCATATCAAGTCCTTGTGGCAAAGCCATTTGATTAGCTTGTTCATTTTGTAGTCATCACATTGTAAAACTATTTACTAACTCAGTCATTTGTGCAGAAGCCTCTCTTACCTCCTGCTCGTTGCTCTTAATATCTATATTCTCCTTATCTATATTGAATAGCATATCTAGTCTATCACTTATCTTATCAAACTCATCTGTTGGTAATCACATTTGCATATTCTGAGCTTTCATTTGCATAATCATTTGCTTAGCTTGTATATATTTTGTTATGTTCTCAACCTCTAATGCTTTCATTGTACTAGCAGTAGATGGAGTAACAATTCTGACTTTCATTCCTCTAGCTCATGATATTATCTCAGGTTTTAGGTCAAAATAGTCTTTATAGTCCTTAGCCTCCTCAATATTTAGCGGATTTCAGTTATCATCTTTATAGATTTTGTATCATTCCACTGGTATCTGGTATCGTTCGTAGTTTTCTAGCTTTTCTTTCTCATCTACCATACGTTCTGCATACTGATATGGTAAGAAAGTGAATATATTTGATAACATAAGAGTAAAAGCCTGTTCTAGTCAATGTACTCTTGTCTCGTATATCGTTTTTAGCCTGTTATTCTGTTCCTCTTTCATCACACTCGTCTCAAATGCTGTCTTAGCAGGTGAGGTATATGGTGCTTTTATGTTCACTCATGTCAGATAAGCTCAAAGGTCGTCCATTAGAGTTACCACATTCGTTAATTGCTCTATATTTACGTTAGTATTGTATGGTGTTACATCTCTGGCGGATCATTTAGTCATCTCAATTACAGAGATTTCTCATGGCTCTACAAAGATTTCTCCATCTATTTCAGTTCATTCTCATGCAAATAAGATACTTCCTGCATTTAGCCACGCTCCTCATATCATAGCAGAATAGAAATTGCTATTTAGTGCATGAATTACTGCATATCTCTCAGGTATTCCTATTCAGTAGATGCTGTAAGGATTATTATAGAATTGTACAGGTACTAAAGGTAATTCTCCATGTCTCGTACTAGCAATTCCATTATAGATTACTATTTTCTCGTTAGCTACTATGATATACTTAGCATATAGCTTGTTGTAATAGTGCCATAGCTTTACCATTTTAGCGTTAGTATCTATGTCTCTATCCTCTGTTGTTATCTCTGCAAGTCCTACATATTCAGCATTAGTAAAGTCTGATTTACTATGTCCTTTATCGTCTAGGTATCTGAGCTTATATTCATCTAAACTTAGGTATTCCTCGTATATACAGTCCACACATTCCTCAAATCTCTTAGCTGTATCATCAAAGTAAGCCTGTCTGATAGGTATATCTTTTACTTTTACATGGAGCTGTTCTATTCTCTCCAATTCTCACTTAGGATTAAAGTAGTCATCACTATCTTTAGCAATAAACTTGCTCTCTAGCTCTAGTCCTGAGAATAAAACTGCTGTTCAGTATCTAGCTCTTGAATAGTCCATGTGGAGTCTGATTTCCTTAGTAATAGCCTCCTTGTATATGAAATGGTCTAGCGTATATTTACATAAAGAAAGCATAATTCAGTCTGGTTTTCAGTCAGCCTCAACATTTATTGGTAGTTGTGAGTCCTGCATTCAGATACTAGCCTCTATCAAAGCCTCCTCAATTTTCAGATTAGGTGCTACTTGTCAGTTCCATTTATAGCTTGGTTTAGCCTTAAAAGTCCTGTCAATGTAGTCCCAAAGTGCCTCCTGTTCCATTCTTCAGTTCTTCATTTCTTGGTGTCTGTCCATGACTCTCTTTAGAGCTTCTTCATCACTTTCAGATACTTTTAGATGTACCTTTTCCTCTAAAGTGCTTTTCTCTAATTTATCAGTTGTTACCATGCTGTAGTTAATTTATGTGATAAATTCCTCATTTTCTTTATCTCTCATGTGAAAGGATTAGTCTGAGTTATCTCCCTTTCAGTCTTTTTAATTCTCTGTGGATTTTCTCGGAAGGTGAGCATTAAAGCATCTGCATCATCTGGTGATTTTCAGAATTCTTTTCTCATTTCCTCCTTATCCATTATCCTTATTTGTCCTTTAGTAGTCCTTTTATACTTAATCATTAGTAAGTCTGACCACTCTCTAGCTGTTCATATCAGCTTAAATCACTGCTTGCATTCCCTTTTTAGTCTCCAGTAGCATTCAGCTCTCTTGTTTAGAAATGTTGTGTTATCATCTGCTTGGTTTCATACATTTATTCCTCTTGCCATTACTCACTCCTTAGCAAGCTCAACTCAAACATTAGCACCTACTCCAAAGTTATCATAATAAATCTGGTCGTCCTTAAGTCTAGGTAGTAATGCCTTGATTTGTATTGCTTTTTGTGCTACTGACTTTTCTGTACTTTTCTGTTCCCTTGCTACTCTTTTTGCGTAGAAATTATTTCTAGCCACAAACGAACTAAAGTCTTTACCATTTCCAGATGGATCAATTCAAAGTTTATCAAACTCTGTAACTTCATAACTCGCTTGTTCATCTGTTACAAATGTTATCTCATTTGGATCAAACAGAGGTATCCATCATTTGTCATCTATTAGTCAGGCTTTAGGAAAGTCTCATAAAACTCTGACTCTGTACTGGTCTGAGTCTTTACCATAATCGTCTATAATGTTATTCACAAATCACCAGTCAACTATAGGAGACTCCTCACTGTTAAATGATAGAGTCTGAAATGTATCTACATTATCGGTAAAGCTCTTATAAAAATATCACTCCAACCTTGTTGGGTTGGAAATCATGAGGAATATAAAGTTAGGATTAGTCATGGCTGACATAGCAGTCTCAAATATCTCATCAGGTACTCAACTTGCCTCATCTGCTATAATCATGAGATTATCAGAGTGGAGTCCTGCTAGTGCCTCTGGGTGCTCTTTTGCTGCTGTTCTTGCTCTTGCATATCGTGCTGCCTTGTCTGCATCATTGTCTCATACTCTTAGATAGTCTCTAGAGTGCTCAAATAAGTCTTTAATTCCCTCTGGTAGCCTTTCCTTTCGTAGTGAGAGCTCCTTTCGTAGTACATCTTGCATCTGAATTTGAGTAGGAGCTGTACAACCTATAACTGCATGATAATAACAAAAAAGAAATCGGATTATAATTATTGAAATTATAGATGATTTCCCTATTCCATGTCCAGATTTGACTGATATTTTCTTTTTGTCCTCTCATCTGATAGCTCTAGCTACTGCAAGTACTATCTCAACCTGTTGCCATGTTAGATTTTCATACTTGGTGAAAGGCTCAAACATTTTAGACTGTATTCTGTTATAGTCTCCAGTCTTTCTACATTCCTCTAATAGCTTTTCATATTCTGGCAAAACCTTTTGAGGCGTTAATCAAAACATATCCTCAATAAATTTAAGAGGATTATTAGCATATTCTTCATATATTCTTAGTTCCTCCTCCATTTATTTTACTAGAATAAAATAGCTTGTTTATAAGCTAACATATAATAAAAATAAAAACAGTTATATTTTCACAACTGTTTTTATTAGTTTATAACTGATTTATGATAATAAGCTCACTTGTGAGAGTACTTTATCTAAGAATTTCTTAGTAAAGTTATTAGTATGCTGATTACTCACATCAAAGTTAAAGTCATTCATGTTCAACCTCAATGGAGTGTGTGCTACCATAGGATACTCTCTCATGTTTATATTGCTGTCGTATCAGTATCTCTCCGCATCTGTTCAGGCTCGTATTACTAGAGCTTTTTTACCAAACGCTTTAGAGCAGTGGTGCAAGCTACTATCACATCAGATTACAGGATATCTAGCACATAATGAAACTACAAGTCTGAGGTCTGGAGTGTCGCACATCTGACAATTTCTAAGTACTGGCTGTGCTCATGGTTTAATAACCTCATACACAGTATATCATTCTCTAACGAGTCAGTCTGCAATGTATTGAGCAGCCTCTACTGGCAAGCTCCTATATGATTTGTCAGCTCCATTCATTCACATGGTACTACCAAATGGTTGAAATAAGATAGGTTTATTACCTCATAATAGATTACCTATCTTTTCATGTTCTGCTAAGAATAAGCAAGGCTGCGGTATCTTATCAGTAGGTAGTCATAACTGCTTAGCTGCAATGTAAAGCCAGTTCTTTCAGTCGTTAAAGAATTCTGGATCAGTGTAAGGCTCTAACTCAATATAGTCGTTGCCTTTAATAACGTCCTCAAATAAACGCCTGTCCTCTAAGCCATGTACTGACTTGATATAAGGATTTCACCAAAATACAAGCGGTCGTGAGGTAATAACTCTAACTGGTTGTTGTTTAGCCTTTTCTGTGATAGCTCCAGTCATTGCTACCACTCTACCTAGTCATCAGTCTATTCTGATAACGAGTGTTTTTTGTTCTTTGTCTGCCATTGGTAATATTTGAAATAAAATCTAAAAGGTCTGCTTATAGCTCATTTAAGCTCAGCATTCACAAAGTTAATACAGTCTCCACATCGGAGCTGTTTATCACTTATTTTCTTTCAGCATTTTCTACACTTGTTCATAAATATACAAATATGTATATAAAAGTCTGATTAGTCTGTTGTTCATTTTTCTCTATCCAGTCTTTTCTGCTGCATTTGCTTAGCGATACTAACTAAGCTTAACTCTCATTTTACATTAGCATCTACTTTATCTGAATAGCCTTTATCTATCTTGAATAAAATCTCTGTACTATCTTTATTCTTAGTATCTTTTGCTCTCTCAAAACTAGCTTTTTTAATCTCATAACGATATGATCATTTCCAAGTCTGAATTTGCTCCAAAAAGTCAGCATCTTGTTCTTTCCAATTATTTATTGTACTTTCAGAAATTCCTGCATGAGCTGCCGCCTCTGCATCAGTACAATTAACAGCATAAGCCTCCTCTAGTTTTTCTAGTATATCTTTAGTTTTTTTAGTAGGTCTTCATGTTGCACATTTTCAGTCTTTTCTAAGTGGCATTTTGGCTTTAGTTCAGTCTGATTTTTCTATTATTTTACTGTGTTTTCTGTCAGTCATTATCTATTACATTACCTGATAAAATACTCTCTACTGCTACATCTACACCAAATCAAATCTGATTAAGTCTCCACCTTTCATACTGTTTCTTTACGATAGGTACTAGGTATTCATGAAAGTATTTCTCCTTTCATTGAAATCTATTCCTTTTAGGTAGTCATTCCTTGTATAAAATCTCTAAATTCTGACTGAATTTGTATCATCTTTTGAGACTAATATCTACTATCTTGTAATCTACATAATCTTTCCTGTTCTTTCTGTAAAAGTGAGGCTCTTTGATTATGTACTCGTATTCTAGCTCTAGGTATTCTTTTGACATAGGCTTGGTAGAAAGAAATAAAATCTGTTTTCTCTCATGTAGGATAGTATTACAATTCCTACAGAATGTATCGTGTTCCCTGATGGGTTTAAAACATATTGGACACAACTTACTTCAGAACTTTTTTCTTAAGTTAGCTGCTCTTGTTCGGTTGTGTCTCAATAGCTTTCAGCATGAGTAGCAATACTTAGCTCATGCTTTACATTGTTGTCAGCAGATTATACAGTGTTTCATTATCTAAAAAGGTTAAAAAATCTGTGTAATAATGTCTGCTTAGGCTTTGGAATTCTAATTGTATTTGTTTTTCTTGGTCTGGCTTTTGTTTCTATTCTCACCAACTCATCTAAATCTAAAATCTGTATATTTTCCTCTCTCAATGTTTGCATTCTCCTGATGTTATCCTCTATAGGAGTCTTTGATACTATTTTCCTTCCACGTCCATCAACTCTTGGACTCTCTATTGCATCATGTAAGTTCATCTTTTTAACTCTAATTGTGAATGCAGCATAACCTACTGGTCTCTTTCATAGAGCTCTCATCTTTCTCACATGGAGATGCCAGTAATACTTAATGTCTCATGTTTGGAAATTAGGCATTGATAGTTTTGTTAAGAAGTAAAGAAGAAATCTGTCTGCATAATGTATTGATTGTCTCCTTGTCCTCTCTTATTTGGAGTTTGAGACAGTCTAACTCTCTTGTAAGTTGTGCAATCTGCTTGTCTTTCTCCTCCAGTTCCATGTATTTTCTGTTTAGTGTCATTTGTGTTAGTCTTTCTGAGTCAGTAATTTGTTTAGTCATGTGGTTTTGTTTAAAAAATAAAAAAGTCTGACTAGCTTGTCAGTTTTTTTGTCTCCTCTACGAGATACTGTTCAACTTTATCATAGTCTTTATCTCGTACTGAGTTTGCTTTTAGCTTTAATCTGTCATATCGTTCCTGTCATCTTTGAGATATGATCCATTCATCAAATATCATTGGAGTCTTGTGAGCAGAAAATTTACTAGACATGGTATGATGTCATTTACATAGACACACTCCATTATCTAAATCAAATCTGGTAGAGTAATTGTTCCTTGTGAATAAGTGGTGAGAATTTACTCATGGTCATCAGCAGTATTCACATTTAAATCATGCTCTAATCTTTACTAGCTTAGACCATAACTTATCACATATCTTTAGATTTGCTTTTCTTTTCTCAGTTTTTCCCATAACGCAAAACACCTAGATATAAATCTAGGCTTTACCACATTTCTATCACTGCTATAATTTTACTCCTTATTATATAATTTACAAGAGATTTTACAGTTCAAATCTGATTTATAACTTTTAGTTATCATGATTTTCAGATTTCATCTTGTATTTAATTATTGACTTTTATATATAATGTAGTGTGGTAAGTAAAATCAATAGGACTATATGGATTTTACTTTTTTTGTTTAATGAAAATGCACCTAATTGTTAAGGAATACGCCAACTGGTTAATAAATACTAGGAATTTTAGCGTATCTACTATAGATACTTATATTAGAGCAGTAAATGCTTTAGATGATTATGTAAAAGACATAACTTTCTGAGCGAGGGGAGTGGACTTTCCTCATACGATAGAGCTTGATGATATAGAGGAATTTGCTGAAAGAGAANNTTTTCTTAAAGTTCTGTGCTCATAAATGATTACAAGTTATGGACTACAGGAGAATATTATTTGCAAAAGAGCCTGATTATCATATAGAGGCTTTAGAGGAAAAAGATATGAAAAAGCTGCTTGAATTCATGAAAACAGATAAACGCAAGGAGGAAATAGTTAGACTCAGAGACTATGCAATATGATTAGTACTTACTTATGGAGGTTTAAGAGTAGGAGAGTTAGTAAATCTGAGAGTGGAGCATATTAAGGAAAATTTGCAGATAATCTGAAAGGGGAATAATAGGAGACTTGTTTATCTATATTCTGATTACATTAAAGTTATTGAGCTGTACTTGTTTCTTAGAAGAAGACTCAAAATAAATTCTGATTATGTATTTGTATCTCATAGCAATAATTCTAAGTGAAAGCCATTGAATAGATGTAGTGTAGAGAAAATTATAAGAGATGCAGGTAATAAGGTATGAGTAACAGTACGACCACACAAATTGAGACATACTTGTGCAACGCAAATGCTAGAGAATTGAGGAGATATTGTTTATATCGGACAGATACTCGGACATAGAAATCTTAAAACAACACAAACTTATCTTGATTATAGCAATGAGAAACTGAGAAAAACACAATTTTTAATACCTAGAGTGTAAAAACAGTGATTTTTCATCAAAAAAAATTGGGCAAAATTTNNTTAACTACTAATCTTCCTCTTGACTTTTAAAGCGTTTTGACCTATAATAGCGGCGTAAATATGTAGCATATATGGTGGCTCTAACAAGAGCCTATAAAATATGACTTTCTACTTTGCACAAGCACATTACTGCAGCTTAGAACCTCATAAATCGTATCAAAGGCTACATATCTACATAGATGTGTAGCTTTTTTCTTTCACTAGGCTTACCACAAAAAATAGTCCTATCACTAACGAAAAAAGAATACTCATCGCAAAAGTAGGGTATTCGCAGGCACTATATCATTAAGTGCTGTTGGAATGAATACCCCCAACAGTACCTAATGAGTTAGTGCTTTTTAGTTATGAGCCTATCATGGAATAATTAAAAGACTGCTCATCGGAACTGAATAGTCTTTTATATCATACCCAACATTGCCATGAATAAGCGAATTATTACAAGCAAGGGAGATGGAAAGAACTATCTTGGATACGCTCCAGATGGATCAATCCATAACATGAGAAAGATTAGGGGAGCATTCTACAGGTTAGTATTCAAAGAAAGCTGAATTATACCTGTAGGTGATGCTTTAACCAAATCTGAATTTACCTTAGTAGAGTAATTACAAATGGAGAAGTTTTATTTCTTTAACTCTTTTTTGGACACTGCAAAAGCTATAGATGATGATAAGTTGAGGCTTGAATACCTAATGGCAGTAGCAGAATACTGAATAGAGGGAAAAGAGCCAACTAATCCTCTTGTAAAAGCTCTAATGGTGCAGACCAAATTTACTCTAGATAGGAGTAGGGAGTTGTCAGAGCAGAAATCTGAAAGCATGAAAGGTAATCAGAATGCTCGTAAGACCTACGAAAAACTATTAAAACAGAGAAAAACAGACACAAACAGAGACAAACAGAAAAAACAGGAAGAAGAAGTAGAAGTAGAAGAAGANNGTTAAGTGATGATGAGTATAGCAAGTTACTGCAGCAATTTGGAGAGAAACAAACCAATGAGCTGATAGATAAACTAAACAACTACATATGATCCACAGGAAAAAGATACAAGTCTCATTACTTTACTATCCTGAATTGGAGTAAGAAAGAGGACATTGTAGCGACTCCTGAATGTGAGGATAGTGTAGATGTAGCTATAAGCAAACTAGCAGATAGAAATCTGAAATCCAAAATGCAATTTGAAATCTGACAAAGGAGAAAGAATGGAATGAGTGTTAATATGCAGATTTATGAAAACATTTTAAATCGTTTATCACATCAAACATGATAGAAACAAAAACAGTCTGAGACAAAAAGTACGTAAAGTGTTACTGACCAAATTTCTATAGATATGAGGAGATAGATGACAGCCACGCAAGTTATGTAATCTACATAAACAACGAGGAGGTTGAATGGTGTCCTCAGAATGCAACTAGAGAGGAGGTTGACATGAGATTTCATGAGCTGCTTGCAGAACATGGAATAGAAGATGATGATATGTATGTACGGAAAGAATTAAATTAGTTTATATCTTAATTTATTACAAATGGCAACAACAGCAAAAATTACAGAAATTCTAAACTTTAAAGAGTGGGAATGACCACATGGAAAGCTCTACTATATCTACATGAAATTAGATAATGGAGAGACTATAAACCTATGAAAAAAGAAATCTGATGCCTTTAAGGTATGAGATACAGTATGTTATGAGTCTGCAGGAGACAATAAGTGGAGAGAGGTAAAAGAGGAATATAAACCTAAAGCTGAATATTCTAATGGAAATTTATGAGCGGTCGTTGGTATGGCTCTAAAGATAGCTTTTGAGTGTTACTATGACAAAAAAGAGGAAAATTTTGAGGCTACAATAGCACTTGCACATAGAATAATGGAGGAGGCAATAAACATGGCAGGTGGAGATGAGGAGACAGCAAAAAATGACAGCCTACCCTTCTAATATGTCTGAGTGAGAAAAAGCACAGGCTCGTGTAAATGAGCTCTGTGCTAAGCTCAGACAGATGACATTACCACCAAGCCGAATGGATCAGTCTCCAGAGGCTATAGAAAGGTGGAGGAGTATAAGAGATTAACTTTTTATTCTTTAATCTATTACATGACTAAAAAAATTATCAACATCTTAATTATAGCAATGGCTATATTACTAATCTGATTTATTATTCTTATTGCATTTGATAACAAGGTACAAGCTGATGACTCTGACAGTAAGCAGATAGCAGAATATGAATACCAAATGAATGAGCTTAGGAAACAAAAGGACGCTTGCTTTGATAATCTCACTTATGAGGAAAGTAAACAAGCCTTTCAGTGATTTACTAAGCCATGTGTATCACGAGATGAGGAAATAATGAGACTAAGAGAAAAAGCTGATGCACTTAAAGCTAAAAGCTACGAGGTGGGTTTAGAGTAGAACAGATAAGTTCTAAAAATCCTGTAGTTAGACCTGCTGCCTCAGAGACAGAGACAGCAGGCACTGCAGAAGTGATAGAAAACACAGTTCCTATCGTTCACAAATGATTTAAGAGCGATGATGAAAGACAAAAGATGGTACAATATGCGTACAAGCTATGAGGCATTGATTTCGTTACGATGATGGAATGTGAGAACTGAAATTGGAGCTTATCTGCAATAGGAGATTGAGGACACGCTTTCGGACTATGTCAGATAAACACGAGATACCATAAATTACCTGAATGATATAAGAATGTATGGCAAGTGCAGGTTGAGTATTGTTATGAGAAATGGAGTACTGGTACAAAATTCTACTGACCAAGTAGAAAGATTAAATGACAAAAGTGTGCAAATTATGTTTTAGATAGATTTATAATAAACAATGCGGAATAAAATAATCTTGTGATGATGGATACTTGTACTTGTTGAAAGTATCTGAATGGTGGCATGGTTTGTTTATGAATGCTCTTTNNTATGAATGCTCTTTACCTTATTAAAATTATTATCATGAAAGTATGAATTACTGGTACAAATAACAAAACAAAGGAGGTGCTGTTGGATAAATTATATGATTTAGATTATCCAGAGATACTTGACCTCTTAAAGTATATAGCGAGAGAGTATTGAGTTGAAAAGTTACAAGTAAAAATGAAAGTAAAAAAGTTTTGACAAGTAAATATAGATTTGTAATATAAATCTGTTTATATTGTCATGGATCATAATGAAAAAACGAGAAATTGCTCTGATAGCACTATTGGTATTGTGATTTGCAATAGTTATATATCAGAATTATAGAATTCTGGAATATAGTAAAGTGCTAGANNATGGAGTCCAATAAGGAGCAACTCAAAAAGCTAGATAATATGATACAGGCAAATTATATAGAAATAAAAAGGAGCAATTAAGCTCCTTTTTTATATTAACTCCTACCATAATTACTTAAGTCTATATCTCATGTAAGTCATCTACCTCATCAGTCCATAATTCACATACTTTGTAAGTAACTTACTGCATTGTTATAATCATCTATATACATATGTACATCTTTTCATTGCTTAGCTGCATTCTCTAATGAATTAACTAACGCCTTGTAGAGAGAGATTTTTAATAAGTCTCATACTGCTTGTTGTGCCCTTCCTCATAATTTCTCATTAGGTAATGTTTTCATGTATCTCTCAATATCTTTATCAGATAATACTCACTTTTCTCCAAATCACCTAGCAATTCCTGCAGCCATTGTATTTATCTGTGCTTGTATCTCAGCCATTCACTTATTTCGTGGATTAAGTTTTGCTATGTGAGACATGATAGGTCATGTTTGGAAACCATTTTCCTCCAATAACTCCATAAGTCTCTCTGTATTTGATAGTCAGACAAATGTAGATGTTATTGACTGAGCTGTATTTGCATCTAGGTCTTTTTCTTTTAATACACTATACTGTATTAGTTCTGGTCAGCTTGTAGGTGCTGTTGGTCGTTTTTGATTTACTAAATCGTTTAGTGCTAGTGATACGTCTGTATAAGATGTAGTATTCTTAGATGGTTTATCTGCTGTACCATTTAAGATAGCTCTTGCCATATCATAAGCATCATTATTTCTTGGCTTTCCTCCTCGTGCATCTTTTCACTCTCAATAACTCCAGTGTCGTGGCTCTTTTGCGTTTGGTCTAGTAAATCCTGCATCTAGTAAAGCCTGTACAACTCTTTCATCATACATACTACCATCTTGTACCACATCAAAGGCTTGTCCTTTTACATGATAAGATTTATCAGGACTAACTACTCATGCCTTTCATGCCTCGTATGCGTTCTTTTGTGTCTCATAGCTCCTATAACTATCTCAGACTTTTAGTTCTATTCACTGTGCTGCTAAGTTATTATATGCCTCAGTAAACATTGCTCATACTGTAGGAGATAGTTTTACTGTACTACCATATACATTCTTAATTCATGTATCCTCGTTAGGTGTTTCTTTTAAATCTACTCTCTGGTAATTACCATTAGCATCAGTTGTCTTTGCTTTTGCATTACTTGTTGTAGAGCTGTTATATCATTCTATTTGCTTTGTATTTCAGTAGTTATCATATAAGAAACCATTTCCTGCACTTTTCCATGTGTTGCTTGTTGTTCCTATTGTAGATTGTAAGTTCTTAAACTCATCACTATTCATAATAGACTGTAAAGCCTGATTAGGTGTATATCATTGATTTAGTAATGACTGTATTGTTCCTTGTAATTGTGCTCATGCTCATGGTATATATCAGTTCAATTCGTTTGCTACTGCTTGCATTTGGTAATTTACTAAATCTTGGAAAGAACTCTGATCCATTCATAATTGTTGTGCAAGTCATTGTAATTGATTTCTATTCATATTCATACTCTCTTGTTGGAATTGCTGTATTTGAGCGTTCCTTAGTGTTAAGTTACTATACTGTAGAGCGTTTAGATTACTAAAGTTTGTAATCAGATTTGATAAGTTCTGTTGTTGCCTATTCAGTGCGTTATCATATATATTTTCAGCTTGTGTAATGAAAGCCTGTACATTATTTGCTAGCTGCTGTTGAGCCTGCATTCATACAGTACCATATTGCTGCTGTATCTTAAGCATATTGCTTGTATAGTTATTCTTAGCAGCTGTAAGAGCATCTTCACTAGCCTTTAACAAGTCCTCGTTATTCCACTCCCAGTTCCTTATTATATCTGCTACTCAGTCTGCTATCTCTATTTTACTCCTGTCATAGTTCGTTACCATGTCATCTATTATTTGTTTTGCCTGTTCTGTTACATAATCTAATCACTCCATACCTCTCTTAGAGAAACCAAATCAAAACTGACCTGCGAGAAAGTCTGCATTGTGTTCATTTACCTCATTTGCTTTCTTTTGTCTCTCATAGTTTTTGTCAAAATCCTCTTTTAACCACTCCAGACTCCTATTAGCTCTCTCTAGTGCTATTTCCTTTTCTTTTTCTAGTCTCTCCATTTTAGTGTCATAGTCCTCTGTTATCTCGTTTGCCTCTCATTCTTTGAGCTTATAGTATTCTCAGAGTCTATTATCTAATCAGTTATAAGCCAGTACCGCTTGTTGTACTTGGTCTTCACTTATTCACATCTTATCTGCAATTTGTTCTGTAGATAATCACTTAGTTTGCAGATTTATAATATCTTTCATATCTTGTGCTACTTTTTCTCCATCTTCAAATTTATTCATCATGCTTTCATTTAGCACATTTAGCTTGCTTGTATCACTACCTGCTCCAACTGCAGTTCAGATTATAGCCTGTAGTTGTCAGTCTAGTAATTGTCTTTGCGATGGATCTAAAGCGTTCCATGTACCCGCTACAGCATTTAGAGACTGTACCAATGAGCTATACTGCTCTGGATACATTTCCTTAAGCTGTGCCATGTTTTGTATTCCAAAAGCTGTCTGGAGCTTGCTATTTACTGCCGCTCCAAATGTATTCATATTTGCGTTCTTTTCTCCTCCTGTAAGGTCTATATTAGCGTTATCTACGCCTTGTCCATACTGTGTAGTATCATTAAGTGCTGTCTTTAGCCAGTCAGCATCACTACCTCGTTCGTATGTTGTGTCAGGATTAAATTTATCTTTATCATAAAGTGTTCCATAGTAGTCTGAGTCCTCTTGATATGTCAGTCCCTTATCATCTACTTTTTCATAGTATCATGATTTATTGTTATAAGCATAATTTCATGGTCATTTGTCCCACCATTGTCCGCTAGTTCCTGTAGATGTAGTTGTCGCTGCTTTAGTAGTTGCCGCTTTGGTTGCAGTAGTACCACTAGAGGAGGAATAACCACCTCATCAATATGTGCTATAATATTGTTGTAAATTACAAGAAGTACCTGTTCACCATTTAGCGTCTATTTGAGCTTGTGATAGTCCATTTACCTCAGCATCATGTAATACAGATGGATCAACAAAACTATTTCTACTAGAAGAACTAGAGCTGTCTCTTATACACATCT